>Ga0335082_10006505_pt1 | contig 12737 bp, 11 predicted proteins | sample Lox_Sample_41_FD_206718 | JGI IMG/M metagenome (GOLD analysis project Ga0335082, IMG submission 206718) | Soil microbial communities from Loxahatchee National Wildlife Refuge, Florida, United States - Lox_Sample_4.1 | ecosystem: Environmental > Terrestrial > Soil > Wetlands | place: USA... | reverse complement strand
GGCCGTGATGCGAGTGCGACTCGGGGTCGGTTCGGCACACCACGAAGCACCAGTCGGCGCGATGCGCGAGTGTCGTCCACACTTTCTGGCCGGTGATGACCCACTCGTCGCCGTCGAGCGTGGCGCGCGTCTGGATGTTCGCGAGGTCGCTGCCGGCGTTCGGCTCGGAGAAGCCTTGGCACCAGAGCTCTTCGACCCGTTGGATCTTGGGCAAGAAGCGCTGCTTCTGCTCCTCGGTGCCGAACTGGATGAGCGTCGGCGCGAACAGGCCTTCACCGAAGAACGAGATGCGGGCCGGGGCGTTGGCGCGCGCGTACTCCTCGTTGAAGATGATCTGCTGCGCGAGGTCGGCTGCGCGCCCGCCGTACTCGGTCGGCCACGTGAGCCCGACCCAACGATCGGCGCCGAGGACCTTCTCCCACTCGAGGCGGACGTCCCAGCCCGTCTCGTCGGCGGGGCCGCCGCCGGGGCCGAGCGCGGCGAACTCGCCCACGAGGTGCTCGGCGAGCCAGGTGCGCACCTCGGCGCGGAAGGCCGCCTCAGCAGGGGTGTCGGCGAAGTCCATAGGCGGGAACGGACGCTACTTGACCGCTCGGTCCAGTTTCCAGGTCGGCCCTCCGGCCGACGAGCCCCCAACAGTTTGTGGGCTGCGGGGCGCGCGGTGCGACCAACATCCTGCCGTCGGTCGGCGGGGCTCTTGATCGCTCCTCGCGGCGGTACCCTCGGCGGCATGACTCGGCCCGCGCACTACGAGACCTCCGACGTGCGGATCGACAAGATCGTCGTCGGGCCGTACGAGAACAACGTGTTCGTCGTGCGTTGCAAGGGCACCGGCCAGGCCGTGCTCATCGACGCGGCCAACGAGCACGAGCTCCTCCTCGAAGTCTCACGCGCCACGGGGGTGCGCCGCGTCCTCACCACCCACGGCCACTTCGACCACATCCAGGCCGTCACGCAGATGCGCGACGCGGGCATCGACGTGGGCATCGCGACCGAAGACGCGAAGATGCTCCCCGCCTACGACTTCACGATTCCCGACGACGACGTGATCGAGGTCGGCGAGCTCCGACTCCACACCATCCACACACCGGGACACACCCGCGGCTCGACCTGCTTCTTGTTGGAGGGACATCCCGTCTTGTTCAGTGGTGACACGCTGTTCCCGGGGGGCGTCGGCAATACGAGCTTCGAGGGCGGCGACTTCCCCACGATCATCCGGTCGGTCGACACTCGTCTTTTCACCCTGGAGGGTGAGACGCTCGTGCTGCCGGGACACGGACTCGACACGACGATCGCAACCGAACGACCACACTTGCAGGAGTGGGTCGACCGCGGTTGGTGAGTTCACCAACTTGTTGGTCATCCGGGGTTTGCTCCGGCTCCGAACTCGGGCACGATGATGTCCGTACACCTCCATCCGACGGGCGTTCAAGCGCGCGCCGATTTCCGGTCCGAGAGGGGGACACGATGATGACGGTCATCGAATGGTTCGCTCCCGTACGCAACGCCGCATGGGTCGCTGCGTGTTTCGGGATGTGTGACCAGTGACGGCGCTCGCCCATCCCGGCCCCGACGCGTCGTTCAACACGGCCGATCGTGCGACCCGCCACGATCGTTACACCGCCGTTCGCGCGTACACGGAGCAGCTCGCTGCACCGCTCTCCCCGGAAGACCAAGTCGTGCAGTCGATGCCCGACGCGAGCCCGACCAAATGGCACCGAGCTCACACCACGTGGTTCTTCGAGACCTTTCTCCTCTCCCCTTCACTCCCCGGCTACGCACCGTTCGATCCCGCATACGGGTATCTCTTCAACTCGTATTACGAAGCGGTTGGCCCGCGCCATCCCCGTCCTTCGCGCGGGCTGATTTCACGCCCGTCCGTTGAAGAGGTTGCGCGCTACCGCGCGCACGTCGACGACGCGATGCACAAGCTGCTCGACGACCGCGATGACGCCGCACAGCTCGCGCTCGTCGAGCTCGGCCTCCACCACGAGCAGCAGCATCAAGAGCTGCTCCTGATGGACATCAAGCACGTGCTGCACTGCAACCCGACCGACCCGGTGTACGCCGCGGGCGCCGACACTTACGACGGCGCGGATGTGGCACGGGATCTCGTCGATGTCGCGGGCGGCAACGTCGAGATCGGACACCACGGCCGGGGCTTCGCGTTCGACAACGAAGGTCCCCGCCACATCGTGCGGCTCGAACCGTTCCGCATCGCGCCGCGCCTCGTGACGGAGGGTGAGTGGGCCGAGTTCATCGACGACGGCGGTTACCGCCGGCCGGAGCTGTGGCTGTCGGACGGCTGGTACGCGGTGCAGGCGCACGGCTGGGACGCGCCGCTCTACTGGCAAGACGACCGCGAGGGCTGGACCGTCTTCACGCTCGCCGGCCGGCGCCCGCTGAGCGCGCAGGAGCCCGTGTTGCACGTGAGTCACTACGAGGCCGACGCGTTCGCGCGCTGGCGGGGCGCGCGTCTGGCGACCGAATTCGAATGGGAGCACGCGGTCACGTCACTCCCGGAAGGAACGCTGCGCGACGTCGACGACGTCGCGTGGCAGTGGACGGCGAGCGCGTACCTTCCGTACCCGCGCTTCCGGCCGGCCGCGGGCGCGGTCGGCGAGTACAACGGCAAATTCATGAGCGGGCAGATGACCTTGCGGGGCGGCGCGCGCGTCACACCACCCGGACACACGCGCCCGACGTATCGCAACTTCTTCCCGCCGGCGAGCCGGTGGGCGTACAGCGGCGTGCGACTCGCGGAGGACGCATCATGAGCTCGCTCGAGATGGATGCCCGGCGCGGGCTCACGACGGATCCGAAGGACATCCCGCCGAAGTGGTTCTACGACGACCGCGGCTCCGCGCTCTTCGACGAGATCACCCGGTTGCCCGAGTACTACCCGACCCGGCGCGAGCGCGCGATCCTCGTCGCGCACTCGGCCGACATCGCTCGGGTCACGAACGCCGACACGCTCGTCGAGCTCGGATCGGGGACGTCGGAGAAGACCCGCCTGATTCTCGACGCGATGCGAGACGCGGGGACCCTCAAGCGCTTCGTGCCATTCGACGTCAGCAAGCAAACGCTCCACGACGCAGCCGCTGCGATCGAGTTCGAATATCCGGGCATCGACGTGCAGCCCGTCGTCGGCGACTTCACGCTCGACCTCGATGCGATCCCGAGCGGCGGTCGCCGGCTGGTCGCGTTCTTGGGCGGCACGATCGGCAACCTGCTGCCCGAGGCGCGCGCTCGCTTCCTCGCCGACATCGCCGCGCTGCTCGGCCCCGACGACTTCTTCCTCGTCGGAACCGACCTGGTGAAAGACAAGCGACGACTCGTTGCCGCGTACGACGACGCGCAGGGTGTGACGGCCGCGTTCAACAAGAACGTGCTGCACGTCATGAACCGCGAGCTCGATGCCGACTTCGACGTCGAGGCGTTCGAACACGTCGCCGTCTTCGACACCGAACGTGAGTGGATCGAGATGCGGTTGCGGTCGACGCGCCGGCAGCTCGTTCGCATCGGCGCGCTCGATCTCGACGTGGAATTCCGCGCCGGCGAGGAGATGCGCACCGAGGTGAGCGCGAAGTTCACACGGCAACGCATCGAGCGGGAGCTTGCCGCCGCCGGTCTCGTGCTCGTCGAGTGGTGCACCGATCCGGCGCGCGATTTCGCGCTGTCGCTCGCGCGCAAGCGCTGACGGCGAACGCGCTAACGAGTCGCGTCGCGGGGTTCCGACACGATCTCGAGGTCGTCGGGCACCTCGAGAACGCGCACGACCTGACCGGTCACCTCGATCCCGAGGTGGCCGCCCATGATCGGGATGCGTTCGAGCCGCAGCGTGCCGATCCAATCGGGGATGGCGGGCGCGAGGTGCAGACGGTTCGCGCGAATGTCGGGCTCGAAGCGCAACAACGTGCGCAAGAACAACAGCGGCGATGCCGCGGCCCAGGCCTGTGGTGAGCACGATGTCGGGTAGCTGACCGGAAAGCTCAGCCCGTCGCGCCCGATCCCCGAGAACAGCTCGGGCAACAAGTCGCCGAACCAACGCGAGGCGTCGACGAGCGCGCGCATCACGCGGTGCGCCTCGTCGGCGAAGCCGTATCGCATCAATCCCGCGGCGATGAGCGCGTTGTCGTGCGGCCAAACGCTGCCGCAGTGATACGAGATCGGGTTGAAGCCGCCGTTCGCACCGGAGAGCGTGCGCACGCCCCATCCGGTCCACATGCCGTCCGACATCAAAGCCTTGGCAACGAGCGGCGCCTTCTCCTCGTCGACGATCCCGGTCCACAACGCGTGCCCCTGGTTCGAGCCGAGACCGTCGATGGGACGCTTGTCGCGGTCGAGCCCGAGCGCGAGGTGACCACCGTCGGGCGTCTCGACCCAGAAGTCTTCGTTGAAGCGTCGCTTCAGCTCGTGCGCCCGATCGGTGAGCGCCTGGGCGAGCTCGTGATCGCCGGCCTCGGTGGCGCAGTGCGAACGCGCGACGAGCGCGGCGTACACGTAACCCTGCACTTCGCACAGCGCGATCGGAGTGGACGCGAGCGTGCCGTTGGCGAAGCGCATCGAGTCCCAGGAGTCCTTCCATCCCTGGTTCTGCAAGCCGCGGTCAGTCGTGCGCTGGTATTCGACGTATCCGTCGCCGTCCTTGTCGCCGTAGTTGGTGATCCAGCGCAGCGCGGCATCGGCCGCGGGCAAGAGCGCGTCGACTTCTTCACGACGCGTTCCCCAACGCGACAGCTCGCCGATGAGCATGACGAACAACGGCGTCGCATCGGCGGTGCCGTAATAGACGCGCCCGCCGCCGAGTGCGAGCGACGCCGTCTCGCCGAAGCGCATCTCGTGCAGGATGCGACCGGGCTCTTCTTCGGTGACCGGGTCGATCCTCGCGCCCTGGAACCGGGCGAGTGTTTGCAACGTGCCGAGCGCGAGGTCGGGATCGACGAGCATCGTCATCCACGACGTGATCAGCGAGTCGCGGCCGAACAACGTCATGAACCACGGCGCGCCCGCGGCGACAACCGCCCGATCGGGAAACTCGGGGTCGAAGATGCGCAAGCCCGCGAGGTCGAGCGTTGAGCGTTCGAGCAGCGCGCGGAATTGATCGTCGTCGCTCGTAACGACGGGCATGTTCGCCCGCCACTCTTCGAGTCGCGCGACGGGCGTCGATCGTTCGACCGGTTCGCCGCAGCGGTAGCGCGGAACCACCTCTTCGTCGCCGATGACGGGCGTGATCTCGATACACATCGACCACTTCCCGCGCGGCGCGACGACCGTTTCGTAGGCGATGTGGTTGCCGTGGATGCGCGGCGTCTCGCTGAAGTCGAGGTGCACCGCACGCTCGAACGAGTGGCGCTTGTAGGTAAACGTGAGCCGGGAGCCCTCGTGATGCGACCCGAGCGTTCCCTGCTTGTGCACGCGCCCTTCCTTGACCTCGAACAGGTCGGCGAAGTCGGCGTCGACGATGAGCTCGATCGAGCAGAACGCGGCCTCTTCGCCGAAGTTCTCGATCTCGAGGTCTTCGCGCATGCCCCGGCCCACGTAACGGCGTCGGATGACGACGAGATGCGAGTCGGCGTGACCCTTCGAGGGATGCCCGCGCAACACGAACACGCCGCTGAAGGGATCGGGTGCGGTCGCCGCGAGCGGCTCGGGATCCTGCCCGTTCAGCGCGAACCGGAACTCCGAGAGGAAGCGGGTGTCACGAAAGAACAAACCCTGCGGACGCTCGGGGTCGATCTCGCCCGATCGGCTCGAGATGCAGAAGGCAGAGCCCTCGACCAGCGTGACGATGCCGTCGACGCCGAGGCTCGCGCTGGCGCTCGTCGTCCACGGTTTGGGCATCGCCGCAAGCTACCCGCGGGCCGGCGCGCGGCCGCGGCTCGGTTGACCTTCGCCACCCGCGCCCCGATTAGCCTGCGCGCTCGATGCGCATCGCCATCGTCGGCCCTGTGTGGTTCCCGGTCCCGCCCGCGGGATACGGCGGCATCGAGCTTGTCGTGTCGTTGCTCGCCGACGGTCTGGTCGACGCGGGCCACGACGTCACGTTGTTCGCGAGCGGCGGGTCGCGTACGAAGGGGCACCTCATCTCACCCATGGAAGTGCCGCCCGATCCGCGTGATCTCGGCAACCCGTGGTTCGACGCGTTCCACGCGCTCTCGTCGTACCTGCAGGTCGATGGGTTCGACGTCGTGCACGACCACGCAGGAGTCGTGGGTCCGGTGTGCGGCGCGATGCTGCGCGGCCGTCCGCCTGTCGTGCACACGTTGCACGGGCCATGGACCGATCAGACCCGGCCGTTCTACGGCGTCGCGGCGGGGCACGTGCATCTCATCGCGATCAGCGACGCACAGCGCGCCGACAATCCCACGGTGCCGTACCTCGGGACGGTGCACAACGGCATCGACGTCAACGCGTATCCGTTCCGCGAGCAGAAGGACGACTTCCTCGTCTACATCGGGCGCGCGAACCCCGACAAGGGACCGGTCGAGGCGATCACGATCGCGCGGCGCGCCGGGCTGCCGCTGCAGATGATCTTGAAGCGCAGCGAGCCACCAGAACGCAAGTACTTCGAGCAGTCGATCGAACCGCTGCTCGGCTCCGACGTGGAGCTGCGCGAGAACGTGTCGCACGAGACGAAGGTCGACATGCTCGGACGGGCCGCGGCGATGATCTTCCCGATCCGCTGGCCCGAGCCGTTCGGGCTCGTGATGGTCGAGGCGATGGCGTGCGGGACGCCGGTCGTCACGACGAACTGGGGTGCGGCACCGGAGCTGGTCGACGACGGCGTCACCGGCTTTCGGCGCGACGCCGAGGACGACCTCGTGGCCGCGATCGGCGCGACCCGCAGCTTGTCGGCCGCAGCGTGCCGGCAACACGTCGTCGAGCGCTTCTCGGCGGAAGCGATGGTGCGCGGCTACGAAGCCATGTACGCCAAAGTCGTCTAGAACCCTGCCAACAGTGTGCAGGTTTCCCGCGCCAAACCCCCTCGAACCCTGCCATCGGTTGGCAGGCCGACGATTTTCACTACGGGCGTAGTGTTATTACAATGGTGCGGATGACGGCGACCACCCCCGCGCTCGAGATCGACGACCTGCACGTGGCCGTCGACGGTCACGAGATCCTGCGCGGCGTCTCCTTGGCGGTCGAGGCGGGCTCGCTGCACGTCCTCATGGGCCCGAACGGCTCCGGGAAGTCGACGCTCGCCAACACGCTGCTCGCGAACCCGGCGTACGAGGTCACCAAGGGCCGCATCCTGCTGGCCGGCGACGACATCACCACCCTCCCCACCGACGAGCGCGCGGCCCGCGGCCTGTTCCTCGGGTTCCAGCATCCCGAGGAGATCCCGGGCGTGTCGGTGCTCAACTTCTTGCGCCAGGCGATGTCGCGCCGCAAGGGCATCGACGACTTCTCGGTGCTCGAGGTGCGCCTCAAGCTCATCGAATGGACCAAGCGCCTCGGTATGGACGCACGCTTCCAGGAGCGCTATCTGAACGAGGGATTCTCGGGCGGCGAGAAGAAGCGCAACGAGGTGCTGCAGATGGCGATGCTCGAGCCCGACGTCGCGGTGCTCGACGAGACCGACTCCGGCCTCGACATCGACGCGCTGCGCGCGGTCGCCGAAGGCATCGCCGAAGTCCGCAGCGAACGCCCGCAGCTCGGCATCCTCACGATCACGCACTACCAGCGGATCCTCGACTACCTCGTCCCCGACCGCGTGCACGTGTTGGTCGACGGCCGCATCGTGGCCGAGGGCGACGCCGAGCTCGCCCGCGAAGTCGAAGCACAGGGCTTCGACGCGTTCAAGGAAGCAGCGGCGTGACCATGAATCCGCTCGACGTCACCGCGATCAAGCGCGACTTCCCGATCCTCGCCAAAGAGGTGAACGGGAAGCCCCTCGTGTACCTCGACTCCGCGTCGTCGGCGCAGAAGCCGCAGGCCGTCCTCGACGCAATGGACTTCGTGTACCGCGACCACTACGCCAACATCCATCGCGGCGTGTACGCGATCGCGGAGCAGGCGACCGCCGACTACGAAGGCGCGCGTCGCAAGGTCGCCCGCTTCGTCAACGCGCCCGACCCGTCCGAGATCGTCTTCACCCGCAACGCGACTGAGGCGATCAACCTCGTCGCGTACACGTGGGCACGCGCCAACCTGAAGTCCGGCGACCCGATCGTGCTGTCGCACATGGAGCACCACGCCAACGTCGTGCCGTGGCACATGCTCGCGGCCGAGCGCGGCGTCGAGCTGCGCTGGATCCCGCTGACCGCCGACTTCCGGCTCGACCTCACGAACCTGCCGCAACTGCTCGACGGCGCCAAGCTGCTCGCGATCAGCGCGATGTCGAACGTGCTCGGCACGATCAACGACATCCGGCCGCTCGCCGACGCCGCGCACGCGGCGGGCGCGCACGTGCTCGTCGACGCGTGCCAGTACGTACCGCACGTCGCCACCGACGTACGGGCCTGGGACGCCGACTTCATCGCGTTCTCGGCGCACAAGATGTGCGGACCGAGTGGCGTCGGCGCGCTGTGGGCCCGCCGTGCATTGCTCGAAGCGATGCCGCCGTTTCTCGGTGGCGGCGAGATGATCCGCGACGTACGCCTCGACGGTTTCACGCCGAACGACGTCCCGTGGAAGTTCGAAGCCGGCACGATGGCGATCGTCGAGGCCGTGGGCTTCGGCGCGGCCGTCGACTACGTCACCGCGATCGGCATGGATGCCGTACGCGCGCACGAGCGATCGCTCACGAAGTATGCGCTCACGGCACTCACCGAAACCTTCGGTGACGAGCTCACGATCTACGGCCCCACCGACGTCGACGTACGCGGCGGCGCCGTGTCGTTCCTGTTCGAGGGCATCCACGCGCACGACATCAGCCAGGTGCTCGACGAGGACGCGGTGTGCATCCGGGCCGGCCACCATTGCGCGAAACCCTTGATGCGTCAGCTCGGCGTGCCCGCCACGACGCGGGCGTCGTTCTACGTCTACAACGACGAGGCCGACGTCGACATCCTCGTCGAGGCGTTGGGCAAGGCCAAGAAGTTCTTCCAGACGTAGAATCGAACACACATGCCCGGCCTCGAAGACCTCTACCGCGAGATCATCCTCGACCACTACCGCTCGCCGCGGAACCGCGGCGAGCTCGAGGTGCCGCCGGCCCACAAAGTCGAGGGCTTCAACCCGCTGTGCGGCGACGAGGTCGTGCTGTACCTCGACGTCGACCCCGCGACCGACACGGTGCGCGACATCAAGATCGCCGGGCAGGGCTGTTCGATCAGCCAGGCCTCGACGTCGATGATGAGCGCGGCGGTGAAGGGCAAGCCGATCGACGAGGTGCACAAGCTGATCCGCGCGTTCAAGGCGCTGATGAGCATCCACGAGTCGAAGCTCGAAGGCGAAGACGACGGCAGCGACCTCGCGGCCGAGCTGGAAGGCGTTCGCCTCGGCGACCTCGAGGCGCTCCAGGGCGTCGTGAAGTTTCCGGTGCGTATCAAGTGCGCCACCCTCGCGTGGAACACCCTCCAGCAGGCGCTCGACGAGGCCGAAGCACCGGCCTGACCAGGCCCGAAAACGCCGGTTTGGGGGGCCGTTCGTCACATTTCCGACGACGGAGCTTCTTTTTCGGAACCTATACGCCGAGTCGAGCGTTACATCCATCAACGGGTGGGGCGGCTACGCTGCCCGACGTCAGCGAGGAGGCTGAGATGGACCAGGCCGGGATCGTCACGATCATCGACGAGGCGCTCGAGCGCTTCTCGGCCCGCGACCTCGTTGCTGCGTCGGAGGTCGTCGACTTCCTGCTCGACTTGCGCTCCGCCGTCGTCTCCGACGCCGCGCTCGCCGCGCTCATCGAATCCGAAGCGCAGCCGACGCACTGACCTCCTCCTCACCCTCGGGTGTGATGCGCGTCCGGGCGCGGGCCGAACCAAGAGCGCCCGAACCCCTCCAGTAGCATCACACCTCGGTGGAAGCTCCCCCGGGTTGGCTTGGCGGCGAACCGCTCCACTTCGACGACGCGAACGACGAAGGCCGAGCCGAACGTCTCGCGCGCCGTCGCGGTTCGTTGCGGCGCGCGCTGATCGCGGGCATCGTCGTGGTCGTCGTGGGCGGGGCCGCGACCTTCGGCTATCTCGCGTTGCGCAACGGCGACGGCGCGTCGTCGGCCGGCGCGAGCTCGGCGGCCGTCTCGTCCACCACCACGACCGAACCGCCGACGACCACGACGGTGAAGCCGACGACCACCACGACGCTCCCGAAGCTCGCCCAACCGCCGGCTGTCGCGATGCCCGCGCCCGGATCGGGACTCGGCTGGGGCAGCCGCGGCCCGGTCGTCGCGGCGTACGAGGCGCGGATGAAGCAGCTGCACTTCGATCCCGGACCTGTCGACGGCGTGTTCGACCAGGACACCGAATACGCGGTCGTCAGCGTGCAGAAGTACTACAACCTGCCGCGGACGGGCCGGATCGACTTCGGCGTGCAGGCCGCGCTGAGTCACTTCCAGTACAAGCCCGCCGAGCCCAACACCGAGCCCGACCGCGTCGAGATCGACCTCGACCGCCAAGTGATCACCGTGTTCGCCAAGGGCCAGCCGATCTTGATCACCACGACGTCGACGGGCAGCGGCGAGCACTTCTGCGGCGGCGTCGACGGGTGCCAGTACGCGATCACGCCGACGGGCCACTTCCACTTCTACGAGCTCATCAAGGGCTGGCAGAAGGGCAAGCTCGGCACGATGTGGAACCCGTACTACTTCAACGGGAGCGAGGCGATTCACGGCCTGCAGTCGGTGCCTGCGTATCCGGCGTCGCACGGCTGCGCACGCATCCCGATGTACATCGCGAACTACTTCTACTTGCTCGTGCACCAAGGCGAGTCGGTGTTCGTGGTCGGCACGCCGATGAAGGCGGGCAACGGATACGTCGGGCCGGCGCGGAACGCGCCGACCACCGCCACGACGGCGACCACGATGGTGCCGACAACCGTCGCAAAGACGACCGTTCCGCCAACCTCCACACCGACGACGGCGAAGAAGCCGACGACCACGACGGTGCACCACCCGCCGACCACGACGCCGCCGACGACCGCGTAGACCTCACGAATCACACGATGCAACATGCGTCACCGCGTCGCGCCAAATTCCACCAGGCAGCGCTAGGCAAACCCGCCGTCGGTCGTTTACGCTCCTTCTGGGCGAATCTGGCGGTTCCTGCGCATATCGGTGGCGCGGCGGATTCGGGTGGGAGCAACGGTGTTCTACGACGGGCGGCGTATTCGGGTTGCGAGGGCGATCGCGACCGCGGTCACCATCACCATCGGCGGCGTGATCGGTGCGGCACTTCCCGCATCGGCGATCGTGTGCACGCCGGCGGCGGCGGTCGACCACAACTACAAGGTCAAGATGGGCCAGACGCTGCACGTGGCGGCGCCCGGCCTGTTGGCCGGCGACACCGGCACCAACTTGCACATGCAGACGAGCTGGCATCTCGCCGACCCCAACGACATCGCGTCGGACGACACGACGTGGGACGGCAACGCCGCGATCACCTACGGCGCATCGCCGCCGCAGCGTGACCTCACGGGCTCGTTCACGTACACGCCTGATCACGCGACTCCGTTCACCGGTGTCGACAGCTTCGACTACTACATCGTGAACGCGTGCGGCGACACCGACTGGGACACCGCATACATCACGGTGCAGCCGACGGTCGTGGGCTCGGGCTACAGCACGGCGAAGAACACGGTGTTGCACGTCGACGCCTCGCACGGCTTCTTGGCGCACGACCGCGGCGTCGAGCCGGTGACGATGTACTACGACACGACGAGCAAGCACGGCGGCACGGTCTCCGACTCGAACGCCGACGACGGATCGTTCACGTACACGCCGGCGCACAACTTCGCAGGCACCGACACGTTCACCTACCAGGTCGACGACCTGAACCTTGACCTCACCTACAGCGCGACCGTCACCATCCAGGTGAACCTGGCCAACGCGCCGACGGGTGTGACGGCGACGCCCGGCAACGGCAAGGCGACAGTGCGGTTCAAGGCCCCGACGCTCAACGGTGGTCACGCGATCACGAGCTACATCGTGACGCCGTACATCAAGAACGTGGCGCAGAAGGCGCAGACGTTCAGCGCGACGTCGACGGCGTTGACGTTGAGCGGCCTGGCCAACGGCAAGGTGTACACGTTCAAGGTCGCGGCGAAGAACGCGGGCGGCGTCGGTCCGCAGTCGGCGGCGAGCAACGGGATCCTGGAGGGATCGCCGGCACCGCCCACGAAGGTGAGCGCGGCGGCCGGCAAGGGCAGCGCCACGGTGAAGTGGAGCGGCGCGAACGGCAACGGCCTGGCGATCACGGGCTACCTCGTGGTGCCGTACCTCGGTTCGGCCGCACAGCCGGGACGTGCATTCCCCGGCACCGCGAGCTCGGCGAAGATCACCGGCTTGGCGAAGGGCAAGACCTACACGTTCAAGGTCGCGGCGAAGAACGCCCGCGGCAGCGGCCCGCAGTCGGGTGCGTCGAACGCGGTCGTCATCGGCTGACGCGACAGTTCATGTGATTGCTCACACGGCCCGGCCGCAAGGCCGGGCCGTGTCGCGTCTCCCGCGTCGCGCTAGGCGAGCGGATCGGCGAAGGGGTTGTTCCCGATCGTCGGGTCGCCGAACGGATCGGATTCGGCCGGCTTCTCGACGGTCAGCTCCTCGATACCGAGCGCGGCCGCCATGCCCTCAT
>Ga0335082_10006503_pt1 | contig 12738 bp, 10 predicted proteins | sample Lox_Sample_41_FD_206718 | JGI IMG/M metagenome (GOLD analysis project Ga0335082, IMG submission 206718) | Soil microbial communities from Loxahatchee National Wildlife Refuge, Florida, United States - Lox_Sample_4.1 | ecosystem: Environmental > Terrestrial > Soil > Wetlands | place: USA... | reverse complement strand
CCCATCTCGCCGCCGGACACTTGCCCGGCCTGCAGCGCCAGCAGGAGACGCTCCGCCAGATGCATGTCCGGATGGGTGGCGAAGGAGCGGATCATGGCGTGAGGCACGTCGCGGTTGCTCAGCAGATTGCCGGCCGCGACGCAGTCGGCGGCGGACGCGACCGCGTGGGTGCCGAGCGTCTTCTCGCCGGTATGGGTCGCCGTCTCGCCGTCGCGATCGATGATGCTGACCTGGCGATACTCGGGATGGTGCGCCTCCTCCAGCAGACGCTCGAGGGCCGATGAGGCGCTGAGGCCGGACGCCATCAGGTCGAGCCCCCGCTGCCCGAGGCGAGGATCGGTGATGTTCTGCGTGGTCACGGCGCCGACGCCGGCGCGCGCCCAGGGGCAGCGGCTGGCGACGGCGATGCTGGAGGTGGTGATGGCCACACCGAACATGCCGGTGCGGGCGCACCGTCCGGCGATCGAGAAGGTCATTCCGCCCTCGTCTCCCGCGTTCTCTTCGACCCGCCGCTCTATAGCAGGTCAGGTGGCTTTCGTCTGCTTTCGGCGTTTGCGAGGCTTCGCACCCTTGAGCCGGATATCCGCCCATTCCGGGCCGTTCGGCCGGAGGTGCGCCTCCCGGTCGGGAATGACGGCCTCCACGTCGATCTCCATCACCCATTCCGGCCGCGCCAACCCCTCGACAATCAGACCGGTCGAGCAGGGATAGATGCCCTTCAGCCACTTGCCGATCTCCTGGTACACCGGCTCGCGATAGGCGCGGTCGGTGATGTAGACCGTGATCTTGCAGATATGCGCGAGCTTGCTGCCGGCTTCCTCCAGCAGCTGCTTGACGTTGCGCATGGCCTGCTGCGCCTGCTTCGCGGCATCGCCGATGCCGACCATGTTGCCCTGCAGGTCCTGCCCCACCTGTCCCCGCAGGAAGATGTGGTTGCCCGCCCGCACGGCCATGCAGAGGTCGTTGTCGAGCTTCTGTTCGGGATAGGTCTTCTTCGTGTTGAACTTGCGCAGCCTGACGTGAGCCATTCGGCCTGTTCTCTCTGTCTTGCGATTCACTGTGCCGCGGTCTTCTGCCCCTGCGCGCCGAAGAAGGAATCGTCGGCGTAGTGCTGCGGCAGTTCCTTGGTGCCGGTGGTGAAGCGGGCGATGCGCGTCGGCTTTCCCCGCACGATGCGGCCGGAATAGGGCGACGGCACGATCGGCGGCATCAGCCAGAACGCGTCGGCCGCTGTATAGTCGCAGATCAGGATGCGGCGCGGCCGCTCCGTGCGGTTGGCGCCGCCGCCATGCACCATCCAGGTGCTCTGCAGGCAGACGTCGCCGGCCTTGCCGATGATGGGTACGGCACGGCGGTCGAAGTCGGCATGGTGCTCGGCCGCGATCTCGCCGACGAACTTGTCGCCGCGGTAGTGGCTGTAGCGCTCGCGATGCGATCCCGGCACGACCGTGAGGCAGCCGTTCTCCAGCGTGGTGTCGTCGAGCATGAGCAGCGCCACCACGATGTCGTCGTTCGTGTGCGGGTCGAACGGATGATCCTGGTGGTAGCCGACGTAAGTCCCCATGCCCGGCAATTTCATCTTGAGCTTGCAGTGATGGAACTTCACGTCCGGCCCGATCAGCTGCGTCACCAGGTCCGGAATCTCGCCGTCCCACAGCACATCGCGATAGGCCTGGGAGATATCGGCGGGATTGGCCACTCGCCGCAGGCGCGGGTTGGCAGAGCTGTGGCCGGCCTCGAGGTCGAAGCGCGCCTTGCCGTTGACGGTCTCGCCGTAGTTCTTGGCGTGGCTGCGGCTTTCCTCGATCCAGCCGTCGATCTCGCCGGTCAGCCGCCTGATCGTCGCGGGCGGCACGGCGCCGCGCACGACGATATAACCCTGCTCCCGGAACTGCGCGATTTGCTCGGAGCTCAATGTGATCATGGCTTGCTCCTGGTCCGTCATGCCGCAGCCTCGCCCTGCAGCCGCGGCACGCCATAGGCACGGCTGGCGTAGATCAGCGGCCGCCCCGGCTCCGCCAGCTCGACATCGACGACGTCGGCGATGAAGACCGTATGCGTGCCCCAGTCGATCTCCTTCATGACGGTGCAGTCGAAGGCCACCAGGGCGTCATCGAGCGCCGGCGCGCCGGTGGCGAGGCATCGCCAGCGGGCCCCAGCAAACTTGTCGCCGTCGGCCGTCTTGTGACGTCCCGCGAAGCGGTCGGAGATCGCGGCGTGCTCGGCCCGCAGCACGTTCACGCAGAAGCGGCCATTGCGCTTGATCGCCTGGCAGGCCGGGCTGGCCTGATGGACGCAGACCAGCAGCGCGGGCCGGTCGGCCGAGACCGATGACATCGCGCTCACGGTCACTCCGGCGCGCCCGCCGGGGCCGTCGGTCGTGACCACATTCACCGTCGCGGCGGCCCGGCTCATGCCTTCGAGGAAGTGTTCGCGCAGCATCGTCGACTCCCTCCGTCCTATTTCTTCTGCATGACGCGATCCGACAGACCGGCCGACTTCTTCACGAACCTCAACGCCTCCGACCAGTCGAAGCTGCCGTAGACCGCGTTCAGATGCGCGAAGGGCGGCGCCTGCGCGAACAGCTCGAAGGTCACGCGGTGGCCGGCATAGTCGGAGTTCAGGAGATCGCGCGCGAAGGCCAGCAGCTTGCGCCGGTCCTCCGCCACCCAGTTCTCGTTGACGCTGTAGTACTTCTCCAGCAGCGCCTTGGTCTCCGGATGCTCGAACAAGGCGACATCAGGCGTCACGCAGATCTGCCCGCCGCAGAGCTCGCGCGCCAGATGCATCATCGCCGGCAGCTTCGTGCAGGCGTGGACGCGGCCGGTGTAAAGCAGTGACTGGTTCGGCATCAGCAGGCCGGCCGGGCTCTTCTGCGCAGTGGCGATCGAGGCGGTGAGATGGGCGTTGATGGTCTCGCGGTAGCAGGCCAGTTCGGCCAGCTTCTCGCGCACCGCCTGCTGCTGGTCGAGCCCGGTCTGCCGCACGTTGAACAGCGCCGCGCCGATCAGCATGTCCGCGATCTTCTGGATGCGCTGCACGAAGGCGAAGGCGCTGTAGCGGTGCAAGGTGCCGCGGATGAAGCTGGCCGCGCGCGTGTGGCGGTAGAAGAGCACGTTCTCCCAGGGCACGAGCACGTCGTCGAACACCACGAGCGTGTCGACCTCGTCGAAGCGGTTGGCGAGCGGATAGTCGCGCGCGGACGCGCGCCCGGCGAAGCCGGTGCGGCAGATATGCTTCACGCCCGGCGCCGCCATGTCGCAGATGAAGCCGAGCGCATAGTCCGACAGCTTCTCGTCGCCCCAGTTGGCGATGGTCGGCTTCACGAAGGCCTGGTTGGCGTAGGCAGCGGCGGTCTCGTACTTGGCGCCGCGCACGATGATGCCCTTGTCGGTCTCCTTCACCAGGTGGAGCAGCATGTCCGGGTCCTGGTCCTGCGGCCGCTTCGAGCGATCGCCCTTTGGATCCGTGTTGGCGGACACGTGGAAGGTGTCGGAACGCAGCGCGCGGTAGATGTGGTTCTCGATGTTCTGCGCGAATTGCGGGTCGACCTCGCTCAGCACGTCGCGCCCGTCATGGAGCGACCACATCTCGCCGATGGTCTCGTCGCCGACGCGGATGACCACGCCGCCGATATCGTCCATCACGGCATCGACGGCCCGCCGCTTGACGTGCCAATCCTCCTGCGTGTGCGGCAGCTTGTAGCCGATGCAGCAGGGCTCGTTGCTGTCCTTGTCGACATAGGACATGAGGTCCTTGGTCTTCGCCTCGTGCGCCATGTCGTAGATGCGGGCGCGCACGTCCACGATCGGCTTGAAGGACGGATGGGTGGGGACGTCCTTCACCTTCTCGCCATTGATCCAGACCTGCCGGCCGTCGCGCAGCGACTCCCGATATTGCTCGCCCGTTCTGATCATGTCCCGGTCCCTAGGCTGCGACTAACTCTCACGCGCGCCATCTTGACCGCAGCCATGGCAAAGGAGAAATATTAATTGTCGAGCTATAGGATCGGAAATTCCGATGCAGTTCACCCTGAAGCAGCTACGCTACTTCACGGCCGCGGCAGAGCGCGGGAGCGTCACGGCGGCGGCGCGCGCGATCCATGTCTCGCAGCCCTCGATCTCCGAGGCCATCGCCCATCTCGAGGACGGCTTCGATCTGCAGCTCTTCGTGCGCCACCATGCCCAGGGCCTCTCGCTGACCCCGGCCGGCCAGCGCTTCCTGCTGGAGGCGCGCAGCCTGCTGGCCCATGCCGACGATCTCCAGCAGAGCGCCCGCGGCCTGGCCGACGCGCTGGCCGGCGAGCTCGACGTCGGCTGCTTCATCACCTTCGCGTCGCTGCTGATGCCCGGCCTGCTCGGCGCCTTCACCGCCCGTTTCCCGGACATCCGCATCCGGCTTCACGAGGACCACACGGAGGCGCTGCTGGCCAGCTTGCGCGGCGGCCGCTTCGACCTGGCGCTCACCTACGACCTCAACATCGGGGCCGACCTGGCGTTCGAGCCGCTCGCCGAGGTGCCGTTCCACGTCATCCTGCCCACCCGACACCGCCTCGCACGCCGCCCGGCCGTGTCGCTGCGCGAGCTGGTCGACGAGCCGATGGTGCTGCTCAGCCTGCCGCAGAGCCGCGACTACTTCCTATCGGTCTTCTACGGCCTCGGCCTGCAGCCGCGCGTCGCCCACGAGACGCCGTCCTTCGAGATGGTGCGCGGCCTGGTTGCCAATGGCCACGGCTATTCCGTCATGCATTCGCGCCCGGCAAGCGACCAGGCCCTCGACGGCATGCGCCTCGTCTACCGTCCCGTGTCCGAGAAGATACGGCCGACGTGGCTCGGCCTCGCGCGCCGCAAGGACGCCCGCCCCCGCCGCATGGCCACCGCCTTCGCCGAGTTCTGCCGCGAGTTCTTGGGCGCCGCCGATCCTATTGCCGCACGGGCGAGCAGCCGAACCACACGTCGTCGCGTGTAGGGGCGGCCCCACGGGGCCGCCCTGCAGCAGGGCGACCACATAGGGTCGCCCTACGACGCAACAGGCCGCTTGCCGAACCAGGGCTGCGCCTGCTCGAGCTGTGCGGCGAGCTTCAGCAGCGTGGCCTCATCGCCGAAGCGGGCCGCGAAATGCACGCCAACGGGGAGGCCCTCCTTCGACCATTGCAGGGGTATCGAGGCCGCCGGCTGCCCTGTCATGTTGAAGATCGAGGTGAAGGGCGAGTAGTGGATGATGCCCTTGGGCCCCAGCCGGTAGTCGAGGAAATCGGGATTGCTCATGGCGAAGCGCCCGACCCGCGCCGGCGGCTCTGCCAGCGTGGCCGTGATCAGGATGTCCTGGGTTTCGAAGAACTGCGCGATCTGCCGGCCGGTGGCATGGATGGTGTTGATCGACTGCAGATAGTCGGGCCCGTCGATCCGGCTGCCGTACTCGACCGCGCCGCGCGTCGCCGGCTCGATGTCGTCCGGGCCGGGCTCGCGCCCGAGCGCCTGCGCGCGGAGCCGCACGGAGAGCGCGGTGCCGCAGGCCACCACCTTGGTCCAAGCCCGCACCGCCTTGTCGAAGTCGAAGCTCGGCTTCGCCTCCGTCAGCTCGTGTCCGAGTTCGCCGCACAGCCGCGCCGCCGCCTCGACCCCCGTCGCGCATTCCGCATGGATCGGCAGCCCGTGCAGCGTCGTTTTGCAGAACGCGATCTTCAGCCGCCGAGGCGGCGTCTTGATCTCCTCGGCGTAGGGTCGCGGCACATGCGGCGCGGCATAGGGCGCGCCCACGTCCGAACCGTGGCAAGCGTCGAGCATGGCGGCCGTGTCGCGCACCGAGCGCGAGAGCACCCCGTCGATCGCCATGCCGCCCCAGCCCTCGCCCGAGGCCGGACCGTCCGGCAGCCGCGCCCGCGTCGGCTTCAGTCCGAAGAGCCCGCAGCAGGAGGCCGGGATGCGCACCGAGCCGCCGCCGTCGCTGCCATGGGCCATCGGCACCACCCCCGCCGCCACCGCGGCGCCCGCCCCGCCGCTGGAGCCGCCGGAGGTGTGCTCGAGGTTCCAGGGATTGCGCGTCGGCCCGCCATAAACCCGCGCCTCGGTCGCCGGGCTGATGCCGAGCTCCGGCGAGGTCGTGCGCGCGAAGGCGACGAGCCCGGCCCTGCGCAGCCGGATCCAGATCTCCGAATCGTAGGTCCAGGGCAAATTGGCAAAGAAGCGCGATCCGGCACTCCCGGGATAGCCGATCGCCTCGCAACCGAGATCCTTCAGCAGGAAGGGCACGCCCGTGAAGGGGCCGTCCGGCAAGCCGCGCGCGATGGCTGCCCGCGCCTCGTCATGCGCCGGATGGACGATGGCGTTGAGCTTGGGGTTCAGCCGCTCGGCGCGCGCGATCGCGGTCTCCAATAGCTCGCCGGCCGTCACCTCCTTGCGCTTGACCAGCCCGGCCAATCCCAAAGCGTCGTAGTTGTCGTACTCCCTGATCTCGCCCACCTCTGCACCCCCCGGCATTCGCACTTCGGCCCTATCTGGGGCGGCCGCAGCCACCCCTGTCAAGGCGTCGCTACCGGGACAGGGTGGGCGAATCGGCAGAAATCCTGACCAGACAATGCTCCTATCCGAACCTGGAATGATTCTCAAATATTCAAACTTGACCAGATGGTTAAGAGCCGTTGCCGAGACGGCTTTACAAGACGCCGCACGGCAGGCCATCATGGAGACCTAACAGGGGCCGCCATCGCGCTCATCGGTTCTGGGTTCGCCGGTACCCCGCTCAGCGGGCGGGACGCGCGAGCGGTCTCTGCAACAACGAACGACAACAACGGTGAAAACAGGGGTCGGTCATGAGCGATAGCTATCACGGCAGTCAGCAACATCAGGAGGACGTGAAACAGCTTCACAGTATGGGCTATGCCCAGGAGCTGTCGCGCCGCATGAGCGGCTTCTCGAACTTCGCCATTTCATTCTCGATCATCTGCATCATCGCGGGCGGCATCACCGCCTTCCAGGCCGGGTTCAGCGCCGCCGGCGGCGCCTCCATCGGTATCGGTTGGCCGCTCGCTTGCGGCTTCTCGCTGATCGTCGCCGCCTCCATGGGACAGATCGCCTCGGCCTATCCGACCGCAGGCGGCCTCTATCACTGGGCCTCGATCCTGGGCGGGCGAGGCTTCGGTTGGTCGGTCGCGTGGTTCAACATGCTGGGCCTCATCTTCGTGGTTTCGTCGGTCGACGTCGGCCTTTGGCAGATCTTGTTCGTTCCTCTGATCGGTCAGAACTATCTCGGCTGGGACCCGGCGGCGTTCATCCCGGATCTGACCAAGCCGTTTGGCGAGCAGATCGCTACCGGCGCGTTCTGGGTGCAGGCCATCGCTGTCGTCATCATCCTGGGATCCCAGGGTCTGTTCAATCACATCGGCATCCGGGCGACGACCCTGCTGACGGACTTTAGCGGCTACTTGATCATCATCGTTGCCGTCATCCTGACCATTGCCATGCTGGCCGCTGCGCCCAGCATTGATATCGGCCGCCTCTTCACCTTCACCAACAACACTGGCGATGCCGGCGGCGGCGTGTGGCCGCAGAGCGGAAGCATGTTCTACGCCTTCCTGCTGGGCCTGTTGCTGCCGGCCTATACGGTGACGGGCTTCGATGCGTCCGCCCACACATCGGAGGAAACGCGCTCGGCGGCGGTCAACGTGCCGAAGGGAATGATTCGCTCCGTGTTCTGGTCATTCCTGTTCGGCTACATCATGATCTGCTCCTTCGTCCTGGCGATGCCAGACGTAACCGAGGGCGCCAAACAGGGCTTCGCCGTCTTCACTTGGCTCATGGGCGTCGCGTCGATGCCGGCCTTCCTCAAGGCGCTGCTCTACATCGGCATCGTGATCGCGAACTACCTGTGCGCCCTCGCCGGCATGACGTCGCTGTCGCGCATGATCTTCGCCTTCGCTCGCGACGGCGGATTCCCGGCGTCGAACTGGCTGCGTCACGTCAGCCGCGCGCACCGCACCCCGGTCAATGCGATCTGGGCAGGCGCGGTCCTGGCTTTCCTTTCCACTCTCTACACGCCGCAGTTCTGGACCTTGGCGGCTGGCTGCGCGATCTTCCTGTACCTCTCCTACGCAGCGCCGATCGGAGCCGGATTCTTCGCCGAAGGAAAGAGTTGGACGAAGAAGGGCCCGTTCCAGCTGGGCGCGTTCTCCAAGCTCTTTGCGATCATCTCCGTTTTGGGCTCCCTCTTACTCTACTTTATCGGAGTTCAGCCCCCCTACGACGCCTTGGTTACCTACACAGGCGTTCTGCTGGTGATCATGGCGGTCGTCTGGTTCGGCTTGGCGCGGACGCGCTTCCCCGGACCGCCGATCGGCGACATGATCGCCAAGCGGCAGGCCGAGATCGCTGCCGAAGAAAAGGCCATCGGCGAAGCGGCGCGCTAGCATCGTCTCCTTGATCCAAGACAGGGGCGCTGCCGCAAGGCAGCGCCCCGCTTCTTTGCGGTTGCTGCTTCCTCCGGGCCGTTCGACAGCACGCGCCAGTACGGCTATGCATCCGTCATGATCTATGACGTCGCGATCATCGGCGCCGGCACCGTGGGCTGCGCCATCTTCCGCCGCTTATGCTTGGGCGGCGCCAGGACCATCCTGCTCGAGAAGGGGGCAGACATCCTGTGCGGCGCCAGCAAGGGCAACAGCGCCATGCTTCACACCGGCTATGACGGCATGCCGGATTCGCTGGAACTCGCCTGCGTGCGCGCCGGCTACGCCGAGTACATGGAGATCCACCGCCACCTCAATCTGCCGCTGCTGGAAACCGGCGGGTTGCTGGTGGCCTGGAACGAGGCAGAGGCGGCGCGGCTGCCGGCGATCCTCGCGGAGGCCCAGCGCAACGGCCTGACCGATGTATACGACATCGACGCCGCGGAACTGCGGCGCCGCGAACCCCACCTCGGGCCTGACGCGCTCGCCGCCGTCGTCATCCCGGGCGAGCACATCATCGATCCCTGGTCGCCGTCGCTGGCGTATGTGCTCCAGGGTATCGCCCATCGCGGCGAGGTCCGCCGCCGCTGCGCCGTCACCGGCGGCGATCGCATGGCGACGGGCTGGCGCCTCGCGACGAGCAGCGGCGCCGTCGAAGCGGGCATCGTCGTCAACGCCGCCGGCAACTACGGCGATCTCGTCGAAGCGATCGCGCGCCCCTCGCCGTTCCACGTCAGGCCGCGCAAGGGCCAGTTCGTCGTCTTCGACAAGCCGGCCGCCCGCCTCATCCGCTCCTCGATCCTGCCGGTGCCGACCGAGCGCACGAAGGGCGTCATGGTCGTTCGCACCGCCTTCGGCAACCTCATCGTCGGGCCGACCGCCGAAGACCAGGACGACCGGGCCGATGCGAGCGTCGACGCCGCCCAACTCGCGGCCCTCATCGACAAGGGCTGCCGTATCCTGCCCACGCTGGCCCAGGAGACCGTCACCGCCACCTATGCCGGCCTGCGCCCGGCGACGCAGTTCAAGGACTATCAGATCGAAGCGCTCCCCGACCGCAACTGGATCACGGTCGGGGGCATCCGCTCCACCGGCCTCACCGGTGCGCTCGGCATCGCGCAGCATGTCGCCGGCCTCTATACGCGGCACTTCGGGCAACTGGCCACCAATCAGCCGCCGATCTGGACCACCGTCCCCAACATCGCCGAGCACCTGCCCCGCCCTTATCAGCAGCCGGGCTACGGCGAGATCGTCTGCCACTGCGAGCTGGTGACCCGCACCGAGATCGAAAGCGCGCTCGCCGGTCCCCTGCCGGCCGGCGATCTCGGCGGCCTCAAGCGCCGCACCCGCTGCATGATGGGCCGCTGCCAGGGCTTCTATTGCAGCGCCCGCGTGACGGAACTTGCCGCCGGTCGCCTGTCGGACCTGCCGGCCGGGAAGGCCGCATGACCCACGACGTCGTCATCGTCGGCGGCGGTCCCGCCGGCCTGTCGGCGGCGCGCCGCCTCGCCGTCAGCGGCATCCGCGACGTCGTCGTGCTTGAGCGCGAGAGCGAGGCCGGCGGCATCCCCCGCCATTGCGGCCACACCGGCTTCGGCATCGGCCAGTTCCTCGCCCTGCCGATGACCGGGCCGACCTATGCGCGGCGCCTCGTCGAAGCGACACATGGCATCGAGATCCGGACTCGCGCGACCGTCACCGCCATCCAGCCCGGCGGACGCGTGCACGTCACCGATCCCGAGACCGGTCCCACCATCGTCACCGGCCGCTGCGTGCTGCTGGCGACCGGCATCCGCGAGACGCCGCGCAGCGCGCGCCTCGTCTCGGGCGCGCGCCCCTGGGGCGTCACCACCACCGGCGCCCTCCAGCAGTTCGTCTATCTGAAGCACGCCAAGCCGTTCTCCCGCATCGTCGTGGTCGGCACCGAGCTGGTGTCCTTCTCCGCCCTGCTCACCGCGCGTCACGCCGGCATCACCGTCGCGGCCATGCTGGAGGAAGGCGAGCGCATCACCGCCCGCCGGCCCGGCGACTGGATCGCCCGCCGCGTCTTCGGCGTGCCCGTGCTGACGCGTACGAAGCTCGTCGCCATCCGCGGGCTCGACAGGGTGGAGGGTGTCGAGCTCGAGCGCGCCGGCCATCGCGAAACCATCGCCTGCGACGGCGTCGTCTTCACCGGACGCTTCCAGCCGGAGACCGCAATCCTCCGCGGCAGCTCCATCACGCTCGACCCCGGCACCGGCGGCCCCGCAATCGACCAATATTTCCGCTGCTCCGATCTGCAGATCTTCGCTGCCGGCAACCTCCTGCGCCCGGTTGAAACCTCCGGCCTGTGCTGGGCCGAGGGCCGCGTCGTCGCTGCGAATATGATCCTGTCGCTGCAGTCGAAGCTGCCTGAAGCGACGCCGGCGGTGCCCGTCACCTACGCAGCCCCGCTCAAGTACGTCTATCCCCAGCGCATCACCGGGGAGATGGGCGTCGCCGGGCCGATGCCGCCCTTGCGCGCCCGGGTGAGTCGCGCGGCCCGCGGCCGCCTGCGCCTGCTGGTCGACGGCCGCGAGCTGTGGTCGCATCGCGTCAAGCTGCTGCCGGAACGTCGCATCACGATTCCGACCGACCGGCTTCCGCCGGTCGGCGCGCAATCCATCCATGTCGAGCTCATCGAGGATTGACCCATGCCCGCCGTCTTCGCCATCGATCAGGGAACCACCGGCAGCAAGGCCTACCGCCTCGACTCGACCGGCAAGTTCGAGCGCGTCGGCGGCTTCGACCACCGCCAGATCTATCCCCAGGCCGGCTGGGTCGAGCACGATCCGCTGGAGCTGCTGGGCCATGTCCGACAGCTCCTCGAGCAGGTCGGCGACGCCGTCGCCTTCGGCCTCGCCAACCAGGGCGAGACGGTCATCGCCTGGGACGCCGACAGCGGCGCGCCCATCCACAACGCCATCGTCTGGCAGGACGCCCGGACCCTGCCGCTCACCGAGCAGCTGAAGAAGGAGGGCGCGGCGAAGCTGGTCACGGCCCGCACCGGCCTGCCGCTCGATCCCTACTTCTCCGCCAGCAAACTGCGCTGGATCATCGACAACGTGGCGCGCGCGAAAGAATTGCTGAAGCAGGGCAAGCTCCGCCTCGGCACCAGCGACAGCTTCTTCCTCGATCGCCTCGCCGGCGTCTACGCCACCGACACGACGACGGCCGCGCGCACCAGCCTGATGAACCTCGACACGGGGCAGTGGGACCCCGAGCTCTGCCGTCTGTTCGGCGTGCCGATCGAGGCCCTGGCGCCGATCCGCCCGACGACGGGCGACTTCGGCGCCGTCGGCCGCCTGCCGATCGTCGCCAATGTGGTCGATCAGCAGGCCGCGCTTTTCGGCCATGGCTGCCGTCAGGGCGGGCAGGCCAAGATCACCTTCGGCACCGGCGCCTTCGCCCTCGCCGTGGCCGACAAGAACGTGGCCGCCGATGCCGCCGCCGGCATGCTCCGCACCGTCGCCTGGAAAATCGGCGACCGGCCGCTCGCCTACGCCATCGAGGGCGGCATCTACGACGCGGCCTCGGCGGTGAACTGGGCGCGCGGCCTCGGCCTCTTCAAGGACTATGCCGAGATCGACCACTTTACCGCGCCGCCCGCCATCGAGCGCGGCCTCGTCTTCGTGCCCGCCCTCTCTGGACTCTCCTGCCCCTATTGGGACCGCAACGCCGCCGGCCTCTGGCTCGGCATGAGCAATGACACCACCAGGACCGACATGATGCAGGCGCTGCTCGAAGGCGTGGCGCTCCTGGCGGCCGAAGTGATCGCCGCCATGGGCCGGGCCACGCCGCTGCAGGGCTCCATCTCCATAGACGGCGGCCTGAGCAACAACCGCTATTTCTGCAATTTCCTTGGCCGCGCCCTCGGCCAGCCGGTCGTGGTCGCCGGCAGCGCCGACCTCACCGGCCTCGGCTGCGCCCAGCTGGCCCTCATCGGCGCCGGCCTCGCCGACATCGATGCCCTTCCTCCGCCGCCACCCGCCCGCAACCGCGTCACCTCGTCGAGCCCGCTGTCCGATGCTGCCCGCAAGCGCTTCCGCGATGCCGTCAAGCGCTGCAGCAACTGGCGTTAGCCGACCCTCGACAAACCCCGGCCGCAATGGCCTGATGACCCCAATAACGACAATCTCACAGGGAGCCATCATGCCCGCCAATCTCGACCTCGACACCCTCAAACGCCTGATCAAGTCCGGCGAGATCGACACCGTCCTCATCTGCATGGTCGACATGCAGGGGCGGCTGATGGGCAAGCGCTACACCGGGCATTT
>Ga0335082_10006500_pt1 | contig 12741 bp, 5 predicted proteins | sample Lox_Sample_41_FD_206718 | JGI IMG/M metagenome (GOLD analysis project Ga0335082, IMG submission 206718) | Soil microbial communities from Loxahatchee National Wildlife Refuge, Florida, United States - Lox_Sample_4.1 | ecosystem: Environmental > Terrestrial > Soil > Wetlands | place: USA: Florida... | reverse complement strand
CGCGGCGAAGCCAGGCCACCTGAGCAACGCGAGCCGTTCCTGGGTGTCGTTCACCAGGATCTGGTCGGATCGGATTCCGGGCATCGGCAACGTCTGCAGGTCGCCGACTTCGACCGCGAAATGATGGTCCGGCAGGTGCGGGTCGACGTCGAGACGCGGAATCGGAAACGGTAGGCCGAACTCCTCGGAGAGCCCGGTAGCGAGGAACGACATGAGAGTACGTAGCTCCTGGCGATCCTCAGTCCAGGTCCGCGACGTTTGTTCGTCGACAAGGATCCGGATCGGCCAGCCCGCGGCCGAGAGGGCCGATTCGAACAGGTCAGCGGGATCCGCCGAGCCTTCCACGCTGAGCAGCGGCTCAAGCCGCGTGGACCGGACCCGATAGCGGACAAGCTCCCGGACCAGCTGGCGGAACCAGGCCGGGGGTTCCGCCCCTGATGCTGCGGAGCGGGATGTGGCGGCCCAGACCGCGTTGGCCACCTCCGGCGTGATCAGGAGCCCGGCGTGGAGATGGATCGTCTGGGCGACCTGGTCCTCTAGCGAACTCGAGTGCCTGAGCAGGTACCGCCCGTCCGGCATCTCGCAGCGGACGTCGTTGACCAGAACGGCCTGGCGGTCTCCGACCATCACGGTGGGCTCGGTGGGCTCAATCGGCAGGGCGAGCTGCTCGGCGAGGCTCGTGAGGACCGTCTGCACCGTCGCGGACACCGCGGCAGCGCGCTCGGCGTCGTCCTCCTGCAGCAGCACCTGCACGTCAGCCGGTGCTGTCCGGCCGGTCACGGGGCATCCCGGGGCAGCAGTTCGGCCTCGGCCACTACGGGGACGGCGGGGAACTCGAAGCGCAGGAGCTGACGGATGGCTCTGCGGAACTCGGCCGCACGGACGACGAGAACAGGATCCCCCGCGCGGTCCGACGGCCACGCGAGGAGCGACCGCATCTCCTCGAGAACCGCGTGCATGACCCTCGGAGGTATGAAGAGCACTCCGGATGCCTCGTTGGCCACGGCGTGGCCGGCGAACTGCTGCTCGACGGACGGCTCGAGGTGAAGGAGCACGTCGCGGTCCCGGTTCCCGGGCAGCCGGTCCCGGATATCCGGTAGGAGCCGCAGGCGCGCGACGGCCTCCTCCAGCACGACGCCCGCCTCGTACAGGGGGCGGTACCAGTCAAGGATGACGTCCGCTTCGGTAATAGGAATCTGGTCGTCGAGCAGGGTCCGAAGGACTTCCGTGAATGCGGAGAGCAGCGGGAGGTCCACGCTGGGGTCGAGGGTCGACCACCCCTCTTCAACGAGCGTCAGCACCATTTCCTCGGAAATGACCTGTGCGGCCACGCCCGCGAGCTCCACACGGAGATGCCGGAGCAGGTAGTCGTACGGCGTCAGCCCTGTGTGGGGGGACGCCCCGTCGTCCTCCTGCCACTCCCCCTGCGGCTGCCTCGTCGCGGTCGGCCAGACCGGTTGCTCCTCGACCCCAGGTGCCAGCCGGTACAGCTGACCACGTACGGTGGTGCCGTCGGCTACCTGGATCTCGTCGATCAAGATCCGGTACGCGCCGGGGGGCTCCAGCCCGTCGTTCTGCCGGAACCACAGCCCTGGGAACGGTACGCCCACCGTGCGCCTGACCACCTCGCGCACGGCCTCGACGCGAGGCAGCAGGGAATCGACGTCCTCGACGAGCGGCTCGGACAACTCGACATGGATCGAGCGCAGATCAGGCGGCTGGTATGGCGGCAGGCAAAGCGTGAAGCGCCTGAGCTCCAGCTCGAGACTGCTGCTGTCGTGACAGAACTCGATGCCGCGGCGCAGAACTTCCGCCGGCTGCCGCGCTTCAGCCGACTCGTCCGCGCCGAGCTCCTCGAGTGAGAATGCGAGGTACAAGTAAGCGCTCTCGATCCGGGGGTTGGCGGCGATCGCGGCCTCGTACGCCTCGGCGGCCTTGTCGAAGGTCTTCCGCCGGAAATACTCGTGGCCGGACGCGAGCTCGCGTTCGGCCCGGATGCTCTCGTCTTCGCTGAGCCGCTTCTTGGCGATAAGGCTGAAGTCCAGGTAGGACAGCACGGCGAGGAGGTTGTCGCTCGCGGCGTCAATGTGGGCGCGGTAGAACTCCGCCACCGAGGCCGTGCGAGCCTCCAGTTCCTCGGCCAGCCGGACCATCGTCGCCCCGTCGGTCGTCGACGTGAGGGCATCCCACCATTCCCGGGCACGGTCGGGCGCTTGCGGGTATCCGATGCGGTCCCGGATCAGCTCCAGCCACCGGGCGATCTGCTCCCCTGTCCACGAGCTTACGTTGCGGAAGGTCGGGCTCGCCGTGTCGTAACTCCACCGCTCGACGGACACGTCGTCCGGCCAGGTCTTGCCCTGCCACGGCGTGGCGGCGAGCCGGAGGTAGTCGAGATAGGCCAGGGTCGCCCGCGGGTCCTCGGGATCACTGCTGCGCAGGCTCGCCTCGTGGTACTGACGGATTGAGGACCCGCGGAGAGCAAGCTCTTCGGCGAGCTGGAGCACGGGCCCCGGCCGTTGCGCGTTGCGCTCCTCGATCCCCGTCCAGAAGGCCCGCACCGACTCGGTAAGCTCCAGCCAGCCAAGCTGGTACTTCACCGTCTGAAGACGCAGCAGCACGTCGAACGCGGACCAGCTGTCCGTCCGGGAGACCGCCGCAACCTGGAGTCCCGCGATCGCCTGCTTCTCGCGCAAGGACAGGAACCCGTACTCGAACCCGCGTGTTCCGGTCACCGAGACCGCGTCCAGGAACTCGTCGAGCGTCGCCAGGGCACTCTGGATGCACTCCGCGAGGATCAGCATGTCCCAGGGCTTCCGGCGCTCCTCCAGCTGAGTCCACCACCGGCGGGCGTCCGCCGAGGCCTGGTCGACCTGGATTCTGCGGCGGCCGTCGAGGGAGAAAGCCTCCACGCCCTGGGCGTCGAGGCCCTGGTGGCGGAAGGGGCCCGCCGTACTGACGGCCAGGTCGCTGCGGAGGAACTCCTCGAGAGCGATCTCGTGCTCGTCGACGCGGGACAACCACCGCGTCCGTTCCGCCGGCCCTAGGCCGCCGAAGGGCGTTGGCCGATCGGGCTCGAGCACCCGGTCGGCGTGCAGCCGGTAGAAGACCACCTCGAGCGACTTCTCCGCGCTGCTTTCGAACAGCTGCCGCAGCTCCGCGATGGAGATCTCCAAGTCCAGCATGGCCGACCTTACTGGTTGGGTCAGCGTCGGATTGGTGCCCGCGACCAGGGTCCACCAGCTCCTGTCGTCCTCGCTAGCGAGGTATACGAGGTTGTTCATCCGCAGCAGCTGCTGGCGGTCCGACATTTCGTCGCGGATCAGGATGACGTGGGAGCCGCTGTGCTGCGCCATCGCGTCGACCTCAGCCTCTTCGGCCCTGACCCGTTCGAGCTCGGCGTGCCATGTCGGGCGGAGCCGGCTGGAGGTGCGCGGTACGTAACCGCCCAGCCGGCCGAGCAATTCACGCGCCCGCCGTGCTCCAGCCGCGTGCATGAAGGGAGGACCGTCGCAGGCGCAGATCTGGTAGGCCCTGGCGGCGAGGTTCAGTGCCTCGTCGAGGTCGCCGCGCTCCTCGGCGCACAACGCGCGCAGCCGCCATGCCTCGCCCGCGGTAAGCCGGTATCCGCTGGCCTCGTCGACCTGGAAGTACTCGCCCACCCGGTCCTCCGCGTCCCGCCACCGAGCCCGCGCGACGGCCAGCTCAGCCAGCGAGACGAGCGCGAAGCACTGGATGATCCGGTACCCGGTGCGGCGGGCGATCGACAGGGCGGCGTTCAGGTGCTCTTCGGCCTGGTCGAGTTCATCCACGCCTACCTCGGCCATCCCCCTGGTGAGCAGCTCCCACGCTTCCTGCGTGGGCTCGACGTACTCCTCCTCGTCCTCGGGGAGCCGGTCGAGCAGCTCCAGGGCCCTGGCGTGGTCGCCGAGGTAGAGGTGTCCCTCGGCGACACCTTGTACCCACCACCGCCGGTTGGGCACGTCGTTGTCGTCGATAACGAGATACTGGCGCGCCTCCTCCGCCTGGCCGCGCAGGGCCAGCTCCAGCCCGATCCAGGGATTGACCGTCGAGAACAGCCCGCCGACGCCCATGAACCCTGCCTGCACCTTGACCTGACGCAGGCCGAGCTCGGTGTCGAACAGCCTGCCCTGGTAGAGGCTCTGCCAGGTCTGGCTGCGCCGAACATCCAGGAAGCCGAGTCCGTCGTTGAGGCGCAACCTGATGACGCCGCACCACACCATCAGGTGGTCCGCCACCACGGGATCGCCGCCGGTCATCATGAGGCCGGCGAGCGCCTCGGCGGCATCCGCCTGATCCCGGCGGGACCGGAGCGGCAGCAGCTGCAGCGGATCGCGCCGGGGCAGCAGCTGCTCGAAGAGGTCTAGCAGCTCCCGGTAGGCGCCCTTGAGGTAGAGAGGTGCCCAGAGCTTGTACTGGAACATTTCCCAGGCCCGGTCCGACTGTCCGGTCGAGACGAGCACCTCGAAGATCGCCGCGGCCTTCTGCAGGTAGACGGGTCCGATCGCGAGCTGCGGATCGGGAACGGCGGTGAGCTCGGACATGGCCTGGTCAAGGAAGCGACTGCGGTCCGGCGTACGCGCCGGGTCGGTCATCGCCCTCCACACCACGCCGCGGACGACCGGATGCAGGTCGTACTCGGCGCGCCCCTCGACCACCGCCTCGCCGACGAACCCGAGATCGATGACGGCCCGTAGTTCGCTTTGCACGCGCCCGGGAAGGGTCCATCGTTCCTCCCCGCTGGCGATCGAGTGCTGGCGGAGTGCCTCCTCGATCTCGTCGATCTGCATAGGCTTGCCTGAGACGGCAAGGAGATTCAGCAGGTCCTCGGCCTCCGGATCGAGATCCCGCTGGCAGAGGCCGATGATGTGGGCGCGGACTCGCGCGGTCGGGCCGACGAACGGCGCAAAATCCCGGTGAGCCTCGGCCTGCCGCCATCCGGCCCACCCGGTACCGCGGACGGCGACGGATCGCGCCAGGATGCTGATGGCGAGCGGGTGGTAGTCACAGGCTTCGAGTACCCCCGCGATCTCGCCGTCGACCGGGCTATCGGGGATGATGCTGTTCCACAGCTCGACCGCGTCGCCCCGGTCCAGGCCACGCAGGTTGACGAGGCTGACGTGCGGACGCAACTCGCCGCTGCGCCGATGCTCCAGATCCGCTGGGGCGAGCCGGGTCGTGATCAGCAGCCGGGACGCGAGCGGAGTCGCGAGCCGCGCGAAGAAGGCCCCGTCGCGCCGGTCCTCCATGCGTCGTTCCTCGGGCGTCGCCTCCTCCCGGGAGGACGCACCCCGCGTTCCCTCATCGTCGATCGCGCGCTCGGCGGTCTGGGCGTAGCCGGTCATGAGGCGTTCCAGGCCGTCGATCACCAGCACGTAACGATCACGGGCCAGGGCCTCGACCAACTGGTCCTCGACCTGTCCCCGGCTCAGGGTGTCGACGCCCTCGGTCTGCATCCGACCGCAGAAGGCCAGCGCACGGCGCAGGAAATTCTCGAACTTGAAGGTTCCCTCGTAGAAGCTGCACCAGAGGGCGCCACGGTACCCGTCCTGCCGCAATCGGGTCAGCGCCCCGTTGAGCCAGCGCCAGGCGAGGGCGCTCTTCCCGGCCCCGCCGAGCGCGGTCAGGCAGAGAACCGAGGCTGAGCCTGGATCGGCGACCCACTGGTCGAGCCGGGTGAGGTACTCCTCCCGGCCGAAGAAACGATCGGTCAGGGAGTAGTGGTGCAGGCACTCGAACCCGGCCCAGTCGGTGAGCGACGCGAGGTCGGGTGACTGCCCCTGGGCCAGCGAGCGGCGCCGGTTCTCGACCTGCAGTCGCTCGAGCTCATCGAGGAGCTGGGCCCACTCTGGTCGCTGCGCTGGCGGCAGCTCGCTCTGCGCTCGACGGCCGAGGATGATCGAGGCGTCGAGGTACTCCGGTGTCGAGACGACGTCGAGTAGCGCCTCGGCGAACCTGCGGGCGACCATGGACCGGCTGCCGGGACGGCTCGGCCCGGCAAGGTCACCGCCCGATGCCGGACCGGCCTTGGCCGGCGCGGGCTGCTGGCTGTCCAGATAGTCGTCTCGCTCCTGGCTGCTTCCCGCCCCCTCCGGGCGCGCGGGCGGTCCGTCACCGTCGGAACCCTCCTGCTCGGGGGCTGGGCCGACGGCAGGGGAGGAGGGCAGCGCGGGCGCCGTGATCGCGTGCAGCGGTTTATCGCCACTGCGGTGCTCCGGCACCGGGGATTCTTCTCCCCCCACCCAGCCAGCGACGGCGTGCGGGGGGATGCGGAGGTCCTCGAGGAGCGCCTGCTGCCGATCGGTCCCTGTGATCATGGGTCTCGCCTGCCGGAGCAGCTCGAGCAGGCGCTCCCGCGGGAACCCTTCGATCTGCCCGGGCCGCGCCCGCGGCTCCGCGCTCACGCCGGCTCCACCGGGATGAGGACAACCCGGAAGCCGGTACGGTCATCACGTGAGTCGCGGGAGTCCCCGAAGCGGACAGTGACCCGCAGGTCGAGCGGGTATGAAGCCCAGCTTCCGCCGCGCACGGCGTGACCGTGGGCGTAGTCTCGGCAGACGGGATCCGGGCCCGGCTCCGGCTGGTACGCCGCGAAACCGTCCAGGCAGCGCTCCGCGACATTCCCGGCGAAGTCCCAGGCGCCGTAGGGCGACTGGTCCGGCGCGAACAGGCCGACCGGGCAGATCCCGGTGCGGGTGTTCCGGAAGTTGGCCGGACCGTGCCGGTCATCGGCCCAGGCGTCGCCCCACGGAAACCGCTGGCGGGGGTGCACGCCGTCCGCCGGCCCGCGAGCGGCCTTCTCCCACTGCGCTTCCGTAGGCAGCACGGCACGCCATCCGCTCGGCACGTCACCCTCGGCGGCCAGCCACGCGCAGTACGCCGTCGCCTCCCACCAGCAGACCCCGGTCACCGGCCGGTTGAGCCGCGGCTCCTGATGCTCCCAGCCGGATGGCGTGTCGACCTGCTGGCGCAGACGCCACTCCCAGCCCTCCGGCGGCCACCACGCCGGTCGTGCGTACCCCTGTCCCGCCTGCATGAACTGCCGGAATTCCGCGACGGTGACCGGCCAGCGCTGGATGCGGAACGAGGTTACCTCGACGAGGCACGGCGGCTTTTCCTGCTCCCAGGCGTCCGGGTCGTCAGAGCCCCGCCAGAACGGTCCCGCCGGGATGTCCACCCAGCGCGCCTCCGGGGAGAGGCGGGGGTCACGTACTGAGCCGAGCCCGTCGGCGACCGACACCCGGGTTCGCATCTCCAGGCTCTGCAGGGCAGGCAGCAGCCGGTTCTGCGCCGAGCGGGCCGGCTCCAGCAGCGACTCGGTCACACCGAAGGAGGCGATTTCCGTGAGGCAGATGCTCGCCACGGCGACCCGGGGTGCCCAGTCGACCAGGGCCAGCTCGTCCGAGGTCGCAGGCGTGAATACGGGTTCGCGGACGACCGCGGCCAGGAACTCTCTCAGCTGGCTAGGGCGTTCGAGCGCTAGTACCCCCGCGGTCATGGCGAGCGTCTCGGTCCAGGCGGAGTCGAGTACCTTCTCCAGCAGCGCGTCGGGATGCTCAGCGAAGTGACAGGCGGCCAGGAACTCCTGGAGGGTGCGATGCTCGAACCTGACCACCGCACCGAGATCGCTGGCGCGGCCCTTACGGTCCACCGTGATCAGCCCGGTGTGCAGCTCGAGATCCTCCAGCAGCGCGGGTGAGCCGCCTCGTGCCTCGAGCACGTCGCGGGCGCTGGCGACCCCCAGCACACCGGGCTCCGCGTTTATCTGCATCGCATGCGCGAGCGCGACCAGATGTCCGCGGATCTTCTCGGGGCCGTGGCTCCGCAACCGCACGGTCGCGATCATCGTGCTGACGAATTGGTCGTAGAGTTCGACGCGCTGCATCGGCAGCGGCCCGTCCGCCGCGATCCGGGCGAGCATGGTTGCCACCTGCGGTATAGCGGCGAGCTCGGCGAGCGCCGGAGATCGCCGCACGGCGTCCAGGACACTCTGCAGGGACGGCGCGGCCTTCGCTCCCCAGATCACCCCGCACCATGCCCGGAGGTAGTGATCCCGGGTCGAACTGTCCATCGCGCGGATCCGGATCTCGTCGAAGTCGGCGGCCCAGGTCGCACCATCCAGGCCGCGGGACCGGCAGGCCATGATGACGTGGTTGGGCGCGCCCAGCGGGCTCGACTGCACCTGCATGCGCTTGACGCTACGCGCCAGCATGTCCCGCTGGTCCGGATCCGGCACCTCGTCGAGTTTGTCGAGGAATACCACCACATCCCCCAACCGGAGCAGCTCACGTACCTGCGACTCGGTCAGCGAGGTGGCGGTAGCGAGGACGGGGAGCCATCTCTCATAGTCGGCCGCGTCGTCCGCCCCGCCGGCACCGCGCCCGAATCTCGAGGCGACGTCGACCAGGTCGAGCCAGATCGGAAGCTTGCTGCCTCCCCGCGGCTCGCCGGTACCGTCTGGGCGCCCGGTGGAGTCCCCGGACGATTTCCCCAGCCGGGCGTTGATCACGGCGAGCGCCGCCCACCGGAGGAGGGTGGACTTGCCCGAGCCGGCATCGCCGGTGACGACGACCAGCTTCGGAATCCGCATCCGGGTCCAGTCGATCTGGCCTGCCGGAAGGTCGAACGTGCAGTGCAGGTCCAGCGGGACGTAGACCGTGCCGAGCGGGCAGTGACCGCGGCCTGCGCCGCGGCCTGCGCCGGGCACCCGGATGGGGATGCGCTCGAGTTCCTCGCGCAAGGCGGTGAGGTACTTCGTCTCCCATCCGGCCGGGATCGCCGGCCCCTGGCCTGCCGGATCATCCGGCGCGGCCGTCGCCGACGCCCGGGACGGGTCGCTGCGCTCCCCATCCAGCTCCTTACGCAGCTCCTTCAGGACTGTGAGCAGGTCCGTTTGTAGCCTGGTGCGGAACTTCTGCCGCGTTTTGTACTGGAAGTACCTCCCGGGATGTTCACCCTGGCCGTCGAACTGCTGGAAGAATGCGGCGACCTGCCCGAGCTGGTTGATCTCCTCGGGGGTCGTGGGCATTCCGCCGGCGACGCACCGGTAGAAGAGTATGCGGGGCCATTTCCCGCCCGAGCGGCGCTTGAACTCCAGGACGCGCTCGAACTCTTCGAGCGTCCCCGACTGGTACGGCCGGCCCGACGGGTCCACATTGCCGGTCGGCGAGCCGAGCTTCCGCCACATGATGCCCACGTAGATCTGGCAGGGCTCCTTGAGGTACGCCTCGTTCGTGATTTCCTGCGCCGTAGGTCCGACGTCGCCGGTCTGTGTCTCCCACCGCAGCGTTCGCAGCGCCATGCCCCACTCGTCCCCGATGCTGCGGTCGAGCTCGCGCACGATCTCTTCGACGATTTCCCGCTCGGCGTTCACATCGGCCGGCGACATCACGAAGATGTGAACACGCTTCAGCGACGAGTCCGCCGCGGGAGCGGCTCCCCCCTGGATCGCCACGCCGCCCCACCTGCCTCATGGCTGAGCCCCAAGAATATGTGCTGACTTTAGCCGGCCCATCACTGTTTGTGAACGCGTAACGCCCGTTCCTGGCCGGGCCCACCAGCTGGAGAGAAGGAGACGGGCCACGCACATAACCGGTGGGTCCCTCCGGTATTGTTGACTGGCAATAGCTCAGGGCTCGCGGGGTCTTGGGTCCGGAGGGAAGGATCACCGACACGATGAGCCAAGCAGCGGCTGACCGGCACGCCTGGACCGAACCCGCGGTCGAGGACCTCGGCGGGGGCGTACACCGGATCCCGCTGCCGCTGCCGCTGGATGGGCTGAAGGCCGTCAACGTCTACGCGATCACCGATCCCGGGGGAATCGACCTGATCGACGCCGGGATGGCGATCGTCACGGCCAGGGAACGGCTGACCGAGGCGCTGCGCCAGCTCGGCTACGGGCTCGGCGACGTCCGCAACTTCCTCGTCACCCACATCCACATCGACCACTACTCCCTCGCGGTCGAGCTGCGCCGGGAGTTCCGCACCCTGATCTCGCTCGGCGAGGACGAGCGCGCGAACATGATCGCGACCAAGGAGATGATCAACGGCACCGGTGGCCACCGGGTCTTCGGCGCGGAAGGCCTGCGCAGGCTGGGCGCGGAGGAGCTGATCGGCAGGCTGTCCACGCTGGAGCGGCACGGTCCCCCGTCCGCCGACTGGGAGGACCCCGACCGCTGGGTGGCCGACGGCACCGACCTGGACCTGCGCACGCGGACGCTGCGAGCGGTCCACACCCCCGGCCATACCCTCGGCCATGTCGTCTACCACGACGCCGTGTCCGAGATCATGTTCGCCGGCGACCACGTGCTCCCGCACATCACGCCCTCGATCGGCTTCGAGCCCGCGGGCAACCGGATGGCGCTGCGCGACTACCTCGGCTCGCTGGCGCGGACGCTGATGCTGCCCGACGCCCGGCTGCTGCCCGCCCACGGCCCGGTCTGCGACAGCACCCACGTGCGGGTGCAGGAGCTGCTGGCCCACCACGACGCCCGGCTGGCCGAGACGCTCGACGCCGTGCGGGCCGGCCATGCCACCCCGTTCGAGGTGGCCAAGGCGATCAAGTGGACCAGGCGGCAGCGCCGGTTCGAGGATCTCGACCTGTTCGCCCAGATCCAGGCGGTCAACGAGACCGCCGCCCACCTCGAGGTGCTGCTGGTCCGCGGCCAGGCCAGCCGCGAGACCTCACCGACAGGCGCCGACATCTACCAGCTACCCGCCAGCCAGGAATAGCTCAGCCGGACGCCGCGACCGAGACCAGCTCCCGCCCACTTCCGGACGACACCATGATCATGGGCATTTTCGGTCGTTATGCGTCGAAACTGCCCACGATCATGAAACCACCCGCGCTGGGCGCGCGTGCGGAGGGCCGGGCCGGGCGCATCCCCGAAACCCTTGGTGCCCCGGCGCTCCCAGCTTATTCTCGTGACCAGTGATACCCGTCGCCGCACCGTGCTTAAGGCGTGGATGCCACATCCACGTCGTCAGAGCAGCATGAACGAGGCATCCACACCGTATATGCCAGCCGCGGGCACGTATCACAAGCCACAGCAGTTTACCCGGATCTCAGCAGCATCAGGAGCCACGGCTAGGCACGCGCCGCTCGCCTGGGTAAGCCCTCGCCTGGGTAAGCCCGCTCGCCCGTTCCTGAAACGGGTGAGGGCCCAGAAAGCCGGACGCCGGGCCCGGCGGGAGGTCGGGCCCGGCGTCGTGGTCGGGAGGCGAAACTGGGGAAGACGATCAGCTGGCGAAGTCGAGCAGCGGCTGGGCCCGGCTCGGGTGGCGCAGCTTGGACAGTGACTGCTTCTCAAGCTGCCTGATCCGCTCGCGGGTCAGGCCCAGGGCCCGGCCGATCTCGTCCAGCGTGTGCGGGTTGCCGTCGTAGAGGCCGAACCGCATGGCCATGATCGTGGCCTCACGCGGCGTCAGCGCGTCCAGCGCCGAGCGAAGCTGCTCGGCCATCAGCTGACGGTCGACGAGCTCCGAGGCCTCGGGCGCGTCGACGTCCTCGATCAGGTCACCGATGGACGTCTCGCCGTCCTCGCCGATCGTCGAGTCAAGCGAGATGGGCTGACGCGACGTGCGCAGCAGCTCCTCGATCTGGTCCGGGGTCCGGTCGAGCTCGACGGCCAGCTCGTCGGGGGTGGGCTCGCGGCCGAGCCGCTGGTGCATGTCCCGCTCCACGCGGGACAGCTTCGACAGCATCTCAAGCACGTGCACCGGCAGCCTGATGGTCCGGGCCGAGTCGGCGAAGCCGCGCTGGATGGCCTGCCGGATCCACCACATGGCGTAGGTGGAGAACTTGTAGCCCTTGGTGTAGTCGAACTTCTCGACGGCGCGGATCAGGCCCAGGTTTCCTTCCTGCACCACGTCGAGCAGGGACAGCCCGCGGTCGCTGTACTTCTTGGCCACCGACACGACCAGCCGCAGGTTGGCCTCGAGCATGTGCGCCTTGGCGCGCCGCCCGTCCTCGGCCACCAGCTCGAGATCACGCCGGTAGTCCTCGTCCAGGCCGGTCGCGGTCTCCAGCTTGTGCTCGGCGAACAGGCCGGCCTCGATCCGCTTGGCCAGGTCTACCTCCTGCTCGGCCGTCAGCAGGCTGGTGCGCCCGATGGACTTGAGGTAGGTGTGGACCGAGTCACCCATGGCGGGCGTCTGGTCGTCCAGGTCAACCTCGGCCAGCTTGTCGGCGTCACCGAGCGCGGCCGCCTCCGCCTCAAGGCTCACAACATCGGCGTCGCCCAGGTCAATCTCGGCGTCGTCCCCGAGGTCGGCTACGGGCTCCGCGGCGTCCGGCTCCTTGGCGCCACGCGCGGGCGCGGAGCGCGCCGGACGGCTCTTGGAACCCCCCTTGTTCCCTGCCGGTTCGGCCTGGGCCAGCTCGTTGGCCAGCCGCACGCCGGCCTCGCTCAGCTCACGCAGGATGGACCGTCCCTCGGCCGGCGTGAGTCCTGCCTGGTCAAAGGCCGTCCTCAGCTCCGCAAGAGACAGGTGACCCTGGCTTCGGCCGCGCTGGATCAGGTCATCCACCCGGGTCGTGCCCACCTCGTCATCCGAGTCAGCGATGCGCTCGGCTACTGACGTCGCCATGGCGATCCGCGGCATGAGACACCTCCCTCCTCCTCGTAACAACGCACGCACTACTTACGTCGTTCAAATGGGTTTTCACCAAGTACCCCTCGCCGCCCCGCGTAGTCCTCAACGGGAGACTTTGTCCGGGCACTA
>Ga0335082_10006499_pt1 | contig 12742 bp, 11 predicted proteins | sample Lox_Sample_41_FD_206718 | JGI IMG/M metagenome (GOLD analysis project Ga0335082, IMG submission 206718) | Soil microbial communities from Loxahatchee National Wildlife Refuge, Florida, United States - Lox_Sample_4.1 | ecosystem: Environmental > Terrestrial > Soil > Wetlands | place: USA... | reverse complement strand
GCCCCACTCATTTAATCAAATTGCGGGTATTATTTTCCGCATGTTTACCATCTACAACCGTCCCTTCTCAAAGTGTTCTACGCACTTTGTTTTGGTGACTAATGATTATTTACTTGAAGCGGCCTCGTCTAAACAACGAGGCCGTTTCGGTTATAAAGATACATCGGTAAGTATATGTTGTCAAGGTAAACTTTTCGACAGATTAAGCAGGGACTTATCCACATTTCGCGGAACCTAATTTGTAGATTAGCTGATATATTGGGGGATTTTTAGCTGAATTGTGGATAGGTAGAAAAAACAGAAAAGCCCGTTTTTAGACAGAATTGAACGGGCTTTTTTATGGAAAGTGCTAAGCGGCTTTTGCGGTACGAGTGAATAAATCTTCCCAAGTCCATAGCCTATTTGTAACGTGGGCTTCCATCGCCGGAGTAACTCGCAGGCTGGAATGAATCCGCATGAAATTGTAGTGGTAGAAGTGTAAAGCAACTGCCGCCTTGTGATGTTCGAGGCTTTTTGAGAATCCATTAGTGAGGCGTGTAAATCGTCGCATGTGCATCCGCATTGTAAGATTCTGTCTTTCAATATGGGAAGTGCTGATTCTCTTTCGTTTAGGTTTGCCGATTAAGGGACGTATTATTACCCTCACAATATCCGCAGGACTGTACCGCTTGTAACCCGCTGAATCTTCCGCGTATTGTTTTTGGATCTGTCCATAGTCAATATCTTCCCCAAAGACCGTATCTACAGCGTTGTAGTACGGAGCGAATGAATCTGTGCTAAGCTGGAAGCGGTTAGGGATTCTGTATTGCAAGTCTTTGAGAAGTGTAAGGGCATTTTCTTGTGAACGCTTCCCCACAACAAACGAAGGCACAACCTTAGTATCTGAATCCATCGCAACAAATACGTATTGGTCGCCCACTTCTTCACCTTCACGAGGCAACACCTTCTTTTGTTTCCGTCCAACGTAAGTCCAAATTTCATCTACCTGGACGAAGTTAGCCTTGATATTCACCATTTCACGGTCGAGAATATCCATTGACCTATAGCCAGCCTCAATGAGCAAGCGCAAGACAGTCTTTTTGCTTACTCCGGTTAGCCTAACAGTGGAGCGGATTGAATTCCCCTCAATGAGAGAATTAAGAACGAGGGATTGCTTTTCGAGCGGTAAGCGGTTCATTGTGAGCCTCTTGACTTTTAGCCCACAACGAACGTATATTGCAGTTGGTCGTTTGCTCGTTCATAGCGGGCAAGTGATTGAATTGAGGCCGTTGAGTGTTGACGCACTTGGCGGCCTTTTTATTTACTTTTGCCTATCCTTCCAGCGTTCAATTTCTTCTTTGCTTATCAGTGTTAGCGTCTTAAACTTGTAGGCAATCATTTTCCCCCAGCTCAAATAATTCCGTATCGCTGTAGGTTTGATTCCCAGCAGGTTAGCCGCCTCGTCCACTGTGAAGTAGTGAGAGGCATCGGCACTTTGTATTACTTTCGTCTTTATCATGTTGCAATATAATTGATACTTATATAATTGTCAAGTATTATTTTCAGAAAATGAATTGCGACGGGATTCTATATCCGTTATTTTTAGGGTATGGATAAAAATGATAACTCTTCTGAGTATGTGTTCTTCACCGTCGTTGGTGGGAAGTTTCCGAAGGAAGTGGAAGACATGTATCAGCGCAGTTTAGCGGAGAACAATTTTACCACTAAACTTTCCGACTATGTAGTCAACGGGATATCTTTCCTCAAGAAATTCCTTCCAGTTTGGAGGCGCAAAATAAACTGTATTTCCCTTTTTATCTTTCCAGCAAAGAGCGACCGAACCATCGAGCTTTAATTCGTTGGCGGTTTCTTGAAGTTGTTTTTGTTTCTTTTTAATCTCGTCTTGGGACATACGGGAAAATGTTCCATGAGGAATAAGTATTAACGTAGCGGTGGTTTCTCGTACGTGGCAATACTCGTATTGTTTTGGGTCATTGTTCATGACTTTTCTCCGGATGGTCGGTGAAATTCATAGTCTTAAATCCATACCCATCTATTTTTTCAAACGGGATCATTCTCCATGTAGGGCTTTTGACCTCAAAAAGATTCTCTTTGGATGCAAAGTAAACCGTATCAGACACCAAGCACCATGTTTTCCCGGTCTCGCTGTCAATCATTATCACCTGCGGGACACCGGCAATGTCATGTAGCTGGACAATCTTATATCGGTCGCCATCTTTTGTTTGAGCCAACGCCCCAGCGGAAAGTAGCAATAGAAGCATGAAGGTTTTCATCGGATTCTCCCTGAATTTGTGGTAGGCCAAAGCTAATGAAACCCCATTCCATTATCAATCCCCATGCCAGCAAGCCCTTAAACCGATGAACCCTGAATCCAAAGTAGCCCAGCACCAATTCCGGACATTCGGCTGAAAAGTTACCGCTTGACCCTGCAAAATGAGTCACGACCCGGATTACAACGCCATTCTCACAGGCTGCTGATGTGTGGGAGTTGCGCAAGCTGTAATAAAGAGTTTCGGCCAGCTCACTTCATTAGCCCGCATTGCATTCTCCGCCAATCCTTGCAAATAATTTGTATTATCGCTATCCTTCATCGAATTCTTTTCAGTTTTTTCTCCCCCAAAAGTAATGCCGAAAAAAGAAGAAGCAGCGGTATCTTCAAAAAAACATGAGGCAACTCCTGCCGGGAAGGATGTTCTCAGCATCCGCGGCGCGCGTGTGCACAACCTGAAGAACATCAGCATTGACATCCCGCGGAACAAGCTGGTCGTCATCACCGGGGTCAGCGGCTCCGGAAAATCGAGCCTCGCGTTCGATACCATCTATGCGGAGGGTCAGCGCCGGTACGTCGAAAGCCTTTCGTCGTATGCCCGTCAGTTCTTGGAGCGCATGGATAAGCCGGATGTCGACATGATCCAGGGGATGAGTCCCGCCATCGCCATCGAGCAAAAAACCAACACCCGCAACCCCCGATCGACGGTCGCAACGACGACAGAGATCTACGATTATCTCCGCCTCCTTTTTGCCCGCGTCGGAAAAACATACTGCCGCGTCTGCGGACGGGTGATCACGCGCGACTCTGTCCATTCTGTGGTCGACCGGGTATTGCAGGAAGAGGACGGCGCGAAATTTTATGTGACGTTCCCGATGCGGGAACACGAAGGGCACACGTTGAAAGAAGAGCTCGCCGCATTGAAGAAACGCGGTTTCTTCCGCCTGATCGTCAACGGCGAATTGATCGACCTGAACGAGCGGTCGTACACTTCTTCAAAGAAGGGGATCTTCGTTCTCGTCGACCGCTATGTTCTGAGGAAGAGCGAGAAAGCGAGCGAAACGCGGCTGGCCGATTCGATTCAAACCGCTTTTGTCGAGGGGGACGGCTATTGCATGCTCTATAATTTGGGGAACAAGGAGCAGCTCTCGTTTAACCAGCATTTCGAATGTCCCGTCGACCACATCCGGTATGAAGAGCCGGAGCCGCATCTTTTTTCGTTCAACAATCCGATCGGGGCTTGTCCCAAGTGCCAGGGATTCGGCCGCGCCGTCGGACTGGACATGGACCTGATCGTTCCCAACAAAGAAAAATCGCTGCGCGACGGCGCGATCCAGCCGTGGACCACGCCGAAATTCCGCGAGAATCTGCGCGACCTCTTTTCGATCGCCGTCGATGCAAAGGTTCCGATGAATGTCCCGTTTTCCAAACTCACCCCCGAGCAGCTGGGCATCGTCATGAACGGCTACGGCCGCCAGTTCGACGGCATCAACGGCTTCTTTAAAATGGTCGAGAGGAAGGCGTATAAAATTCAGTACCGCGTCTTGCTGAGCAAGTACCGCGGCTATACGACATGCGATGAATGCGGAGGAGCGCGGCTCCGCAAGGATGCGCTCGATGTCAAGATTTGCGGCTCTACGATCGCCGGCGTCGTTGAAATGACCATCGAAGCGGCGGATGAATTTTTCAGAAAAGCCGAATTCTCCGATTTTGAGCTGAGCGTTTGCAAGAGAATTTTGGACGAGATCCAAAAGCGCCTCCGCTATTTGGTCGATGTCGGCCTCGGCTATATCACGCTCGACCGGCTTTCGTCGACTCTTTCCGGAGGAGAATCCCAGCGGATCAACCTTGCAACGTCCATCGGCTCATCGCTTGTCGGGTCGATCTACGTGCTGGACGAGCCGAGCATCGGCCTTCATCCGCTCGACAACGACCGGCTGATCCGCATCCTCAAATCGCTCCGCGACATCGGCAATACGGTGCTGGTGGTCGAACACGATTCCGATATGATGAGGGAAGCGGACGTGCTTATCGACATGGGACCGAAGGCGGGAGAACACGGCGGCGAGGTCACTTTTTTCGGGCCATACAAGGATTGCATCGCCGACAGTTCGTCTCTCACCGGGAAATATCTCGGCGGGAAGTTGTCGATTCCTATTCCGAAAGCGCGAAGGAAGAAAAGCTCCGCGTCGGTGAAAGTATTGAACGCTTTCGAGCATAACTTGAGAAATATCGACGTGACGATTCCGCTGAACATGTTCGTCTGCATCACCGGCGTCAGCGGGTCGGGGAAGAGTACGCTCGTCCACGAGGTTCTTTATCAAGGATTGAAGAAGAAACTGCAGGCGGAAGGGGGAGGAGTGTTGGGAGCCGGCTCGATCGAAGGGTTCGAGCATCTCTCGGCGGTCGAGCTTGTCGACCAGTCGCCGATCGGCCGTTCCCCGCGATCGAACCCGATCACCTACATCAAAGCCTTCGAGTTGATCCGCGACCTGCTTGCCGGCACCCAGGCGGCGAAGATTCACGGGTATGCGCCCGGATATTTTTCATTCAACGTTCCCGGTGGCCGCTGCGAGACCTGCGAGGGGGACGGAGTTCAGAAGATCGAAATGCAGTTCATGGCGGATTTGTACCTCACGTGCGAGAGCTGCAAAGGGAAGCGCTACAAAAAAGAAGCCCTGGACATCCGGTATAACGGAAAAAATGTCGACGATATTCTTTCAATGACCGTCAGCGAAGCGATCGATTTTTTCAAAAGCCGCGCAGACGGCCGGCGCGTTGCGCAAAAGCTCAGGATCCTCGACGATGTCGGCCTCGGTTATTTGCGGCTTGGCCAGCCTGCGACGACGCTCTCCGGCGGCGAGGCGCAGCGTGTGAAGCTCGCCGCGCATCTGACGACGCAGTTCGAGGGGCAGACGCTCTTCATTTTTGACGAACCGACGACCGGCCTCCACTTCGACGACATTGCCAAGCTGCTGAAGTGCTTCGACGCCCTTCTGGATGCGGGGCATTCCCTCCTCATCATCGAACACAACCTCGATGTCATCAAGTGCGCCGATCATGTGATCGACCTTGGACCGGGGGGAGGAGTGAATGGGGGGAAAGTTGTAGCCACTGGAAGCCCGGAAGAGATTGCGGCGAACGCTCAATCGTACACCGGACATTTTTTGAAGAAAGTTCTTTCTGCATAAAAAAATCCCCCGCCAACCATGCTCGGCAGGGAATTGTCAATCCAAGAAGCAGCGTCTGTCGGATTGGTATGCTAAAATACCGACCCGAAATTCAGCGTAATGAATAATCCCCCGAAATCTTTTTTCTTCTCGATCGATCCATCGTTGTTCTCCATGCTGTCGATGCCGTCCTGGAAATATTCGAAGTAGTAACGGATGTTGATTCCCGAAATGGTCCCTCGGTCGGAGCCGAAGTACGCCCCGAAACCGACATACCCCCCAGCAGTGTAATGCGCCTGCCCGTATCCGATGCTGTTGAAGAATTCCCTGTCGTACGGCGTTGCAAAGACGAGCGTCGGTCCGACCGCCGCATTGACATACGGCCGGAAATTGTCGAGAATCTCGTCGGCAAATAACCGGTACTGGACGCCGACGTGAAGAGGAATCAAAAGGAAGCGGTTGATCTTTCCGGGGACGATCGTTTCGCCGTCATACGTCACGTATTCAACTTCGTTTGCATCCTTCGCTTCTGAAAATCCGATCGAGAGCATCCCGAATAATTCTTCCGAGTACTCGTGCCGGTAGAATCCGCCAAGCCCGAAGCCGTCATTCGAAAGAAGGATATCCACTCCGCCGGCGTCGGCAAGAAACGCCGTTTGCTGCGTCGGGATCAGGTCTTTGTTCGGCGATTCGAAGACGATGTTCGTGTCGGGGTTGCTTTTCTCGTTCAGTCCTCTGAGCGAGAAAAATGGCATTGTTCCCGGCGCCGCATCCTGAGAAAATGCAGAGGCGGCCGGCAAGAGAACGATGGCCGCCGACCGGCAGGCAATTGAGAAGAGTGATCGTTTCATAATGCGCTCCTGTTAGAGAGTCAGCTATCTAAACAATTTCCGGGATAAAGAGTTTCATGGTATCATCACTCGACCGAAAGCAAGGCAAACTTCAGATATTTGGTCTCCGGCATCGCGGGCAAGGTCGGGTGGTCCGGCGCCGCCCCGCCGAAATCGAGCAGTCTCACTTTCCGTCCCGCTTTGACAGCGCTGTCATTAATAATGTTTAAGAATGTCGTTTCCTCTATATGGTGAGAACAAGAAGCGGTGGCAAGAGTCCCGCCTGAGCGGAGGATTTTCATGGCGCCGGCGTTGAGCTCTTTGTAACCCTTCACGGCGGTCGCGACGGTCTTTCGGTTCTTTGTAAAGGAAGGGGGGTCGAGGACGACAAGATCGTACTCTTTCTTCTGGCCTGCCAACGCTTCGAAAACATCGGCGCATAGGAACGTCGCCGAATGGATATTGTTCAAGGTCGCGTTCACCTTTGATTTTTCAACCGCGTACTCGGAGCTGTCGATGCCCGTCGCAGAACGCGCCCCGAAATGCGCAGCATAGATCCCGAACCCTCCTTCATTGCAAAAACAGTCGAGAACTTCGGCATCTTTTGAAAAGGGCCGAAGCGCCGCGCGATTTTCTCTTTGGTCGAGGAAGAAACCGGTTTTTTGCCCTTCCAGCAGGTCCACGCGGAATTTAAGGTCGTGCAGTTCGATGATCGTCGGCTCGACGGTACCGCGGAGGATCCCTTTCCGGGCCGGCAGCTCTTCAAGCGCACGGAGCGGGGATTCGTTTCGCTCGACGATTCCTCGCGGGGAAAAAATCGAAACGAGCACATCGCAGATCAGTGTCAGCCGCGAATCCATTCCTGAAGAAAAAGTCTGGACCGAAAGGTACTCGTTGTACTTATCGATGATCAATCCGGAAAGAAAATCGCTCTCCCCGTGCACGAGGCGGAACGTTGCGTTCTTGGGGTAGAGCTTTTTCCGCAAGGCAAGGGCCGAAAGTATCCGCCGCTCGAAAAACTTGAAATCGATCTCTTCGTCATCCGCGGAGAGGAACCGGGCTGCAATGAGCGAATGGGAATTGTAAAAGCCGATGCCGAGCCGCTTCATGTCGTGCCGGACGATCTCAACGATGTCGCCGCTCCGGGGAGCGCCGTTGATCGTTTGAATTTCATTGCTGAAGACCCACTGATGCCCGGCCTGAATGCGGCGCTCTTCATTCTTTTTTAGGACTATATTTTTTTTGTTGATTACAGGCATCGCGCTGCGGCGGAAATGGATGATCGATGATAGCGGTGAGGGCTTCTTGTTATGCAAAGTATCAAGAAAGAAAAGGAATGTCAAGGTAAGGTAGGGCTAGGTAGTGTCTCAATATGATAGGGATCCTTTCTTTCCGAGAAAGAAAGGATCAAAAGAAATCTCTCGAAATCGTAACGCGCGGATTCAATCCCAGCCGCACCCCCGCCAATTTCGGTGCAAACAAGTTTTTTGAATATCATCATATGGGACTATTGCACCGAAATTGGAACCCTTCGATTGAATCCTTCCCCCCGCTCGCATCCGACGATTTCGAAACGTGGTCAAAATGCCGCTGGAATTTCAAGCGAGGAATCGGCGGATATGTGCGTTGGGTGCGATGCGCGCGTTAAGAAAACGGCAAGCTTGTGAGTCGGCATGAGGGGCCGTTTTCTTGGGCATGTGCGAAGGAAAGCATCGCGAGGGTTCCGATTCCTCGAGGCTCTCTTTGCTTCTTTCTCTGGCTGCAGAGAAAGAAGACGGATTTGGCAAAATTCATACTGAGGCACCACCTAGTGTTACAGTTCCACATTAGAAGCGATTGGGAACGGAGTAAGACAAGCAAGCGGAGCGAGAGGGGAAATTCTCAAGCTGTAGCACCAACCAAGGTAGGCGATGCAAGAAAGGGGGAGTGAGTTTCATCCGAAAAATCGTGTGCATGATCTTTTTTGAAATAATTGAAATCGCCCCGGCTCGGTTCCGCGGCTGGTCCCGCGTCGAAAATGCCCTTGCAACACATTCCGTACTTTCGTATATTTTCAAGGATGCAGCACCACTGAACTTGAAACTTTTTTTATCGGAGATGAATATGGCTTTAGATTTTCAAAAACTTCTGGGAGCTGATGTCAAGCTTCTTGAACACAAATGCACCACGATTCCGAAGGAATCGCTTCATTTACCCGGCCCGAATTTTGTTGACTCGGTCTATGCGTTGTCCGACCGCCCGACGCCCGTGTTGAAGAGCCTTCAGGCGCTCTTCGATAACGGCCGGTTGGCCAAAACCGGCTACCTTTCCATCCTCCCTGTCGACCAGGGGATCGAGCACTCCGGCGGCGCTTCGTTCGCCCCCAACCCGGCCTATTTCGACCCGGAGAATATCGTAAAGCTTGCGATCGAAGGAGGAGCGAACGCTGTCGCCTCCACGCTTGGCGTGTTGGGAGCGGTTGCCAGGAAATATGCGCACAAGATTCCGTTCATTCTGAAGATCAATCACAATGAATTTCTTTCCTATCCCAACACGTACGACCAGACACTCTTCGCAAGCGTGAAGCAGGCGTATTGGATGGGAGCGGTTGCGGTCGGCGCCACGGTCTATTTTGGCTCTGCTGAATCCCGCAGGCAAATCTGGGAAGTGAGCCAGGCCTTCCAGCATGCGCATGAACTCGGCATGGGCACGATCTTATGGTGCTACACAAGGAATAACGCGTTTAAGACGAAGGAAAAAGATTATCACGTTTCTGCCGACCTCACCGGACAGGCGAACCATCTCGGCGTGACGATCGAAGCCGACATCATCAAGCAGAAATTGCCGGAGAACAACGGCGGTTACACGGCGCTCAATTTCGGCAAGACCAGCAAGCTGGTCTATGAGAAGCTGACCACCGATAATCCGATCGACCTTACGAGGTACCAGGTCGCCAATTGCTATATGGGCCGGGCCGGATTGATCAATTCGGGGGGCGCATCGTCCGGCGCAAGCGACCTTGCCGAGGCAGTGCGCACGGCAGTCATCAACAAGCGTGCTGGCGGAACCGGACTCATCTCCGGCCGTAAAGCGTTCCAGCGTCCGATGAACGAAGGCGTGCAGATCCTGAATGCAATTCAGGATGTGTATCTGTCGAAAGAAGTGACTGTTGCATAATCATCGCCGTTTGCACGTTTTTGAGCTAGACAGACAAAAGCACGTGAAGCAGAATTAAACTCGGATTGGAACAGGCGTCCCGCCGCAACGGGACGCCTTCTTTATTTTTGCTCCCATGGAACAGTCCTCAATCCAGCAGACCGAAAAATCTGCGGTGGCCCGTTCGTCCATCGCCGGAGCGTTGGTCATTACCGGCCTGAAAATTACCGTCGGCGTGTGGACTGGAAGTTTGGGAATTTTGTCGGAAGCAGCCCATTCGGGACTCGACCTGCTTGCGGCCATTGTCACTTTTTTTGCGGTGAAATTTTCAGCTCGGCCGGCCGATAAGACGCATCTCTACGGCCATGGCAAGATCGAAAGCTTCTCCGCCCTCATCGAAACGGTTCTCCTGTTGATCACCTGCCTGTTGATCATCGATGAGGCGGTCAAGCGATTGCTCTACCGCACGGTCGAAATTGAGGTGAACTTCTGGAGTTTCTTCGTCATCATCCTGTCGATCGCGGTGGATGTCTCGCGATCGCGGGCGTTGCGCAAAGTTGCGGTGAAGTACAAAAGTCAGGCACTTGAGGCGGACGCACTCCATTTCGGAACCGATGTTTGGAGTTCGGGAGTTGTGCTGTTCGGGCTTGTTCTGACATTTTTGAAAATTCCCGTTGCCGACTCTATCGCCGCATTGATCGTCGCGATCATCGTTATCGGAGTTTCCTTTTCACTCGGCAAAAGGACGGTGGACGAGCTTCTCGACCGCGCGCCGGCAGGCATCGAAGAAAAAGTGAAACATGCCGCCGAAGGGCTGGCGGGAGTGCAGAGTGTCGGGAATGTCCGGGTCCGGAATTCCGGCCCGCAGACCTTTGTCGATTTAACGCTGCACCTTAAGCGGACGATGCCGTTCGAAGCGGCCAACACGCTTGTCCACGTCGTCGAAAAAGAGATTCAGAGCATACTGCCGAATGCCGACATCGTTATCCACCCCGAGCCGACAGAGACATCCGACGAGACGATCGTCGACAAGGTCAAACTCCTTCTGTCGAAGAAAGGCCTCAGTACGCACGACGTTCAGGCATTTCAGGTGGACGGGAGATACCAGGTCGAGTTCCACCTCGAATTCGGACAGCAGCACGAATTTGTGCGCGTTCATTCGATCGTCGATGAAGCGGAATCGCTGGTGAAGAACGAGATTCCGAATGTTGCCTCGGTGATCGTTCATATTGAAGATTCCCGGGAAAGAGTCTTCGAATCGACCGACGTTACTCGGGCTTCGAAAGAACTTATCGAAAGAATTATGGAGCTGGGGCGGGCCCAGCAGGGAGTCCAGGAGTGCAGCATTCTTTCGGTGCTGGACGTCCGGGGGAAATACCGTGTGGCGATGAAATGCATCGTCGACAAACGGCTCTCGCTCGAGGATGTGCATATGATTTCCACCGCACTTGAGAACAAGATCATGGTGGAATTTCCCCTGATTCAGGAGACGAACATCCATGCCGAGCCGTCCGTAGAGTAAACCCGAAATTCATAGAAAGATGAAATCAATCCGTTGGACCAAAAAACATCACGACATCCTTTGAAGTGCGTCATCTTCGATATGGACGGCACGTTAACACAGACGAACCTGTTGATCTTTGAATCATTCAACCATATCGCCGAAGAATACCTGAAGAAACGCCTGACTCCGCCGGAGATCATTTCGTTGTTCGGCCCCCCCGAGGAAGAAGCGATCCAGAAGATCATCGGCACGGGAAACCTCGCGATTGCCATGGAAAAGTACTACAGGTTTTATCAGGAACGGCACAACGAGCTTGCCTCGCTTTACCCCGGAATTCGGGAAATTCTTGAGATCCTCAGGATGAAGAAAGTTGCCATAGCCCTTTTTACGGGCAAGGGGAGACGCACAACCGATATCACCATGCAAAAACTCGGCATCGAGCAGTTCTTTGACCTCACTGTCACCGGCGACGACGTTGACCATTTTAAGCCGTCCGGAGACGGAATCAGGAAAATATTGCGGAAGTGTTCGCTGCAGCCGGACGAGGCGGTGATGGTCGGCGACGCCGTTGCCGATATTAAAGCCGCCCACGAATGCGGGGTGCCCGTTGCCGCTGTTGTATGGGACTCATACGGCAAAGAGTCGGTGATGAAGGAAACGACCGATTTTCTTTTCCACAGCGTGGACGAATTGCGCTCCTGGCTGGAGCAGAGAATCGATCACAATGAGCGGTCAGCAATCAACGATGAACAATGAACACGAAACTTCAGCAGCAAAAGCGAGAGTGTAATTTATGATGCAGAACGGCGCACCGCACACCACGAGCGTTCGGAGTCCTTTGAGAACCGGAGTTGTCGGCATCGGGCATCTCGGGTCCCTGCACGCCAAAATGTATTCCGAAATTCCGGGCGCGGAGTTCGTCGGGGCATTCGATACCGATAAAGCAAAATGTGATTCCGCCGTTTCTCAATTCCGGGGTGCGAGGTCGTTTTCAAGCTTCGATGAGCTGCTGGCGAACGCAGAAGCAGTGAGCGTCGCGACGGTGACCTCCCAGCACTATGAAGTTGCCAAACGGGCGTTGAATGCCGGCGTCCACGTGCTGATCGAAAAACCGATCACTCAAACGGTGGCGGAGGCGGAAGAATTGATTGCCCTTGCAGCGGCGAAGGGGTGCATCATTCAGGTCGGTCACATTGAACGATTCAACCCGGCTATTCTTGCCCTTGAGTCGTACGACCTGAAGCCGATGTTTATCGAATCGCATCGCCTGGCGCAGTTCAACCCGCGCGGCACCGATGTCGCGGTCGTGCTCGATCTGATGATCCACGACATCGACGTGATCCTGAGCCTCGTCCGCTCGCCGGTTGCCCGGATCGATGCTAACGGCGTCGCGGTCGTCTCCGATTCTGTCGACATTGCGAACGCGCGGCTCCAGTTTGAGAACGGATGCGTTGCCAATGTGACCGCCAGCCGGATCTCGCAGAATAAAATGCGCAAGATGAGAATGTTCCAGCAAAATGGGTACATCTCCATCGATTTTCTCCAGGGACTTGCGGAAGTGTTCCGTCTTGTTGATGACGGAGCGGGCCGGGGACAGACGACGATGTTGCTGGGCCAGATCGGCGAGGGAAAGAAGAAACGAAATATTGTTTACGAACAGCCGGAAGTGAAAGACGTCAACGCGCTGAAGTACGAGCTGGAATCGTTCGTCGCCTCCGTCAGGGAAAAAAAGGAACCTGTGGTCTCCGGTATCGACGGAAAACTGGCCCTCGAGGTGGCGCAAAGAATTTTGAATTCTATTCAAGTGCAGAAGTTCAACGTCTGATGCTCAGAT
>Ga0335082_10006498_pt1 | contig 12742 bp, 11 predicted proteins | sample Lox_Sample_41_FD_206718 | JGI IMG/M metagenome (GOLD analysis project Ga0335082, IMG submission 206718) | Soil microbial communities from Loxahatchee National Wildlife Refuge, Florida, United States - Lox_Sample_4.1 | ecosystem: Environmental > Terrestrial > Soil > Wetlands | place: USA... | reverse complement strand
CCCGAGGCACAGTCGGTGAAGCGCTAGAGCAGCAGAAGATCAGCATCAAAGGCCCGCGCGAGCGGGCCTTTGGCTTTTGCGCGACGCGACCTCCTCGCCTCTCTTTTTCGGGGTCCCGGAAATGGATACTTGAACAGGCCGACCGAGGAGGTAAATCCAGGCATGTTTTGTTCCCACTGTGGAAAGGAAGCTACTGGGAAATTCTGCTGGAACTGTGGCGCCCCACTGCACGCCGGCGCAGGAAAATCTCAACCAGCACCGCCGACGCCGGCCGCGGATTGGCAAAACGAAGTTGGCTACGAAAAGCTACTTCACAATCCGGAGGTCCGCGACCTTTTCGTTAAGCAACAGCCCGCCACGTCGCGCATGACGGGCGAGCAATTCGCCGACTCGTTCGGCAAGATCTTACAATCTCCGGTCTCGCTGGGCCCAATCATGGGAGTCATGCAGGATGTTTATGGGCGCCTTGGCATCCACACCGGCAAGACGCGCTCGCAGAGCTATCGCCAGCCGGTGGGGCGGGTCATTAGTATCGGCTTTGTGCGCTCTGGCCAGGGGTGGATACGAGGTAAAGGACGTCCGTCAGGCGTCCGAGGGCTGCATGCTGATCTGCGAGATTCCGTCCGACATGTTCAGCCTCGCCGGACAGATGCTGATCACGATTCAGCGCGAGCTGGAGGGTTCGTCAGTTCACGCGAACACACGCATAGAAGGACAGCTTTTCGATTGGGCAAAAGTAACCGCTGCCTCGACCAGCTCTTCAATGGCATTGAGACACCCCATGCTGAGGCAGTAATCGCCGGGAAGCGTCAACGCTGCGTATGCGACGCGGCGAAGCGACACACTTTGGCACACGAGTGTCCGATAATGGGACGTGTGCCGCCCCGCCGGTCGAGCTTGACTACACCAGGACCGCGGCCGCCCTCGCGGACGAAAAGCTCATGACCTCCGGACCCACCAGCCGCTCAAAATCAGCGTAAGCCATCTTGATCAGCTCATAGTGCGAACCAGCGTTGAAGGCGATCTCCTTGTCCTCCGTCAAAGTCTCGTCCACGTACACCGGAATCCCGTACAAGTTCCCGAACGGAGGCATCGCTCCAGTCTCGCAATCCGGGAAGTGCTGTTTGAACTCGCGCTCGCTGGCCAGCTCCGCTTCCTTTACGCCGGTGGCCTTCTTCAAAGCCTGCAAGTCCACCTGATACGACGCCGGCAGCACGGCCATAGCCAGAGCGCCATCAAGCTTTACAATTACGCTCTTGGCCAGCTCTTTGCCGGAGACGTGGGCAACCGCCGCAATCCCCTGCGCTGTGTAGGCCTTGGAATGAGAGATGACGACATATTTCACCGCGTTCGCATCAAGGAACGCTTTAACCTTGCTGAGGTGCATATTGGCCTCCTGCAAAAGTGGCGCGTGCCGGACGCCCGGTCCGGTGTGCTCTATCTGGCCTCAGTGTAGTCGCGCTGGAAATCGGCGCAAGCACAGCCGTCACAGGGTGGATGTGATGCCCGATATGGAACGGACGGCAGCAAGTAGCAATTAACGACAAGCAACTAGCCGGAGGCTGCGGGACCGATCGGGCGCGCAAAAGGCGTTCCGCGGCTGGGGCTTCCGACTTACTAGCTGCTGGTCGCGAATTGCTAGTTGCTAAAATTCCTCATGCCCTTCAAGCGCACGCAGAAAACTTACGACGAGGAATCTCTTTACGAATACGCCATTGGGGCCCTCGCCCGGCAGATGCGCACGGTGGCGGAAATCAAGCGCCTGATGCGGCGGCGCGTCGGCGACCAGCCGCATGGAGAGCTCCTGGTCGAGGTAGTAGTCGCGCGGCTCAAGATGCATCACTACCTGAACGACACCAGCTACGCCGAGAGTTACGCCCGCTTTCGCAAGGAGAATGATAAATTCGGCCGCATGCGCGTGGTGCAGGACCTGAAGGCCAAGGGCGTACATGGCGATATCATTGACAGCGTCGTGGGTGTGGCCTACAGCGATGTCGATGAGGAGCAACTGGCGCGCGAATATCTCCGGCGCAAGCGCATTGCGAAGCTAGTTGACCAAAGGCAGGCAGCGCGCGTATTTCGCATGCTATTGCGGGCCGGCTTCCGCACGGGAGTCATCCTCCGCATCCTGGAGAAGTGGAAGGTGGATAATGAAACGCTCATGGCGCTGGAGGGAGAAGTCAGCGGCCAGTAGCCGGTGGTCAGTGGCTGGTTGTCGGTGATCAGTTTCTGGAACGAAGACTAGCTCGCCTGCATCGATATGCAAGCCGACTGGCTGCTAACTATGCCCAAGAAAACCGACCACACTGCTGCCTGCGAACACCTTTCCCGAGTTGACCGCAAACTGGCTCGCATCATCGTCCGCTCCGGCCCCTGCCGTCTGCAGCCGGACACTGCGCAGAACATCTTCGAAGCGCTGCTGGAGTCGATCATCTATCAACAGCTCAACGGCAAGGTCGCGGCTACCATCACTGCGCGCGTGAAGGCGCTGTTTCCCGAAAACACTAAGCGCATCCGTACCCGGCGTGGCCTGGTGGACGGTTTTCCCTCACCCGAGCAAATTCTGGCGACAACCGAGGAGCGGCTGCGCTCGGCGGGGCTGTCGCGCGCCAAGATGCTGGCCATCCGCGACCTTGCCGCCAAGACGCTCGACGGCACCGTGCCAACGGTAAAGCAGGCTCATCGCATGAGGGACGAAGAACTGGTCGAACGTCTCGACAGCGTTCGCGGCGTCGGCCGCTGGACGGTCGAGATGCTGCTCATCTTCCGTTTGGGGCGTCCCGACGTGCTGGCCGTGGACGATTACGGCATCCGCAAAGGCTTCGCGAAGATGCAGAAGCTCGCCGAACTGCCCAAGCCTAAAGAGCTATTGGCCTACGGCGAGCGCTGGCGTCCTTACCGCAGCGTAGCCAGTTGGTACTTATGGCGCGCTGCTGAGATGAAGGACCTGCCGATGGCGGCCACACAAGCTGCGAAAGCCGCAGCGTCCGCGAAGAATGCGGCTTCAAGAGGAAGCAAGAAGCAACGGACATCAGCCGGCCGTGCCACGTAGCTCGATGGAGCATGCGACTGCCAGTCCCGTCACCAATGCTTATCGTCTACTTTGAATGAAGAATCATGAAGATGAGGAATCCGACGGCAAATACCATTACGACAATGCCGATCAGCAAAGGTAAACGATTCACCTTGGGCTGGGTCGGAGCGGACGGCTGCGGGCTGGCCGTAGGAGTGGAGTAGGTCGGCAAAGCCTCTCCTGAGGATTCCTTTGACCGCAGGGTTGGTTCTGCGGCCTCTTCCCCCAAGGGAAGCTGACCCGAGACCTCTTCGCGTCGCATCTGCTGGACTGGCACAGGCGGAGGAGGTGGGCCGGCCACCGCGAGGCGGCTCACGGGTGGGGTTTGCTGTGCCACCTCTTCGAACCGCGCCTGCTGAATGGGAGGCGGAGCTGTCGGCGGGCTGACCATTGCCCCGCGACTGGCTGGTAGGAATTGGTCCTCAGCGTCAGATCGCGCCTGCTGAAACGGCGTTTGCCTCTGATTGACCAGCCTTTCCAGTGACTTCCGAATGGCGAACAGTTGGAAAAGGGCTATGATGAGAATAATGGCAACAAGCATGCCAACTAGCGCGGGCACGATCTGAATCACATCACTCATTGGTTTATTAGACCATCTCCACTGCAAAGCGCGAAATTGAATCGCCGCAAGAGCGCGACACGCGTAGCGTAGCTGGCGCACCGCACGGCATGTGTCCGATCCTCGAGGACGAGATCAACGCGAACTTGCTGCCATTCCTCGGGGACTAAGCGGAGTCGGGCGCGGAACTCGACCTGATTCCAGGCTCCGCTAGTTCAATCCCATACGCTGGCGCAAGGAAGTTATGTGCGCCGTATGGTGTGCCGAATGCCACGCATACATGGCGAGCAACTCGTCAAGGGCCATGCTCCCCCGCTCGGGATGAACCAGTGTCCGGGCGAAATCAGATGGCCGCATGGAGCGCACAGTATCCACCCACCGCGCGTGCAACGCCTCCAGCAGTTGCAGGGACACCTCAATGGGGGTGATGCGAACATCCGGAAGCTCGGCCCACTCTTTCTCGTCGTACGGCTTGATGGTCGGATTGTCTTCCGTCAGCGCCAGCTTGAGTCGCACGTAGGCGTTCATGTGGCTCTCGGGCACGTGATGCACAACCTGGCGCACGGTCCAGCCTTCGGGGCGGTACGGAGTGTCAAGCTGCTGCGGACTCAGTCCGGTGACCGCCGCCCGCATGTCCGACGGCAGCTTGGCGAGGACGTCAGTGTAGTGCAGACGGCGCTTGGCCGCCTGCTCGTCATTCTCCGGCGGAATCCATTCAAACTTGCCAATCGGATAGCGTAAATCGGCCATGGCTTTGTCCTCACCAGCTACATTCTATTCCAGGGTGCGCACTGTGATGGCGGGACGCAGTTCCAACGTGCATGGGCCCGGAACCGCCTGCGGCTTGTCCGATATCATGATCGTGGCATTCTTCCTGGCAGTCTTTACACTCTTTGCCGGCGCCGCCTTGTTGGTACCGCAGGTAAGCACCCCACGCCGTGGAAGGTGCACCGATGTAGTCGCGGGAAATTTCATTTCCACGCCGCTGCCTTGAATGAGTTGAGAGAAATCTTTCAGCGTGTCGTCTCCCCTGAGGAACTTCACCTGCTCGACCTTGGCGGGAGATATGAGCAAATTAAACTCCGCCGTTCCCTGGGCCGACTTGTTGAGTGAGATCGTCCGTTGCTGTTCCAGCTCTTTGCGGGCCTGCTCGACCATCTGATCAACACCTTTATTGACTCCAAGGGCAGTCAAGCGAGCGCGCGCGTCGTCACTGGGCAGGCCGGCAGCCAGCGAGAGAACGTAATAATGGATGGCCTTGTCGCGATCGCCTCGTTTCTCATAGATCTCGCCCAGATGTTCGCCGATGTTGCCACTTCCGCTGGCTTGCCATGCTGCCTGGATATACTGCTCCGCTAGGTCCAGGTTCCCGCGCTTGAATTCAATCCAACCCTTGGTGTCCCAGATGTCGTACAGGAAACTCGCCGTGCCCAAATCCTGGAAGCGCAAATTGTCCAGGTTGACATCGCGCAGTTGGGTTTCGACTGTATTGATGGCCGCATCTGCATAGTTATCGGCACGCTCCAGTTGCACATTTTGTTCCGCCAGCGAAAACGCGATGTTGTTCCAGGTAACCGCCGCCGGCGCCAGGCTGATGGCCTTTTCAAAGGCGGCCATCCCTTTCTCGGTCTGATTGGTGGCGATGTAACTCTGCCCGAGCGAGATCTGCAGCAGGGCATTCTGCGGCTGGAGGGTTACCGCTTTCTCCAACTCGGGTATGGCTTCAGCAAACTTCTTCTGCTTGACGTACACATCACCCAGGCCAGCATGCGCATAGGGGTCGAGCGGATTGATTTCGATCTGCTTCTGGAACTGTTTGATGGCTTCGTCGTATTTCAGTTCTGCTCCGTATGCCAGTCCAAGATTGGTGTAGGCATATTGGTCGTAAGGGTCGATCTCGGTCTGCTTTTCGAATGCTGCAATCGCTTTCGGGTTGTCGTTGAGCCCCAAGTAGGCACGGCCGAGATTGTTCCACGCCGTTTTGTGTTTCGGCTCCTGCTGTACCACGCGTTGAAACAGGTCAACCGCCAACTGAAGGTTGTTGTTCTTCAGCGCCTGCACACCCGACTCGTACAAATCGCCGGTCGAGGTATTGGGTGATACACCCGCCACGCCCGGTGACTTGTTCTCTAAGACGATGTCCTGCGCCTGATCGGAGGCAAGCGCGCGCTGGAAGGCCGCATAGTCCTGCATGCGCTCGTAGGGCAACTCGCGGACCAGCAGTTTCAGGTCACGAGTCGAGGTAAGCTGATCGCCGTCCACCCTGTAGGTGGAGTGGTACTGAGCGTAATCGCGGCGAACCTCCACGCCAATCGGCGCGCTGACGGTAAACTTGTCAGGCACCTTGAGCCGGACCTCAACTTGGGTGTCCGACGGCGCGCCCAGCTTAATTATTTTTTCCGGAGTCTTCTCGCTGTCATCCACGCCGGGCTCCCCGCCCAGGCTCATCTGCATGAAAGGGAGCTTGATCTTCGATTCGCGCGCCGACCAGTCGAAGAAGTTACTGGCTGAGGCCTCCAGCGCAATGTGCAGAGGATTGTCCGTATCACTGGGATCGCTGACCTGCAGGTTGCTGATCTCCGCTCCCTTCATGCCCGCACGTTGCATCATGGCGCTGAAGAGCTCCTTCCAATGCGTGCCTGGAACCTGGCGCAAGGCAAAACGGAAGGCCACTTCACGATCGCCGCGCATGGTGGCAGATACCTGTGTGGTGAGTTTTCCGTTGTCATTCAGCGAGGCCGTCACCTGAGTCTGGTCGAACGGCTGAAACGGAAGATCCGCGGGTGTCCGCACCAGGCCGGACTTCCCGTCCTGCGAGATCAGCAGTGCTTCCTTGTCACGGGTTGGCTCCATGAGCATACGAAAAGGCAGGACACCACTGGTGCTGTCGAGCCAGATCTCTTTGCCCCCGACCGGAACCCGGGTGATCACATGGTCGAACTGCGACGGAGAGGGCACATCCGGATCGAGTTTGCGCTCCACCCCGATCAGCACCGAAGAGGATTCGATTCCCAGTGACTGCAATAGCGCAGCCAGGAGCGTATTCTTGTCCTTGCAATCGCCGTACCCGTTGGCCAGGACCTCGCCCGCGGCGTGAGGCTGGATACGCCCCAGCCCGAACGACAGACTTACATAACGGATGTCACGCGAGACGTAATCATAGAGGGCCTTGACCTTCTCCATGTCGTCTGTCTTGTCCCGAACCAGTTCGGCCGCTTTAGCTTTTGTCGCCTCATCAGGCTGGCGCCGTTCGTGTTCCAGAAATGCATACCACGCGCCCAACTCGTCCCAGCTTTCAAAAGTGCTCAGTTGGACTGAAGGGACCTGACTCGCATCGTTGCGCGGCCGTGGTCGCTTCCCGATTGGGGTCTGATCCTTGGGGTGGGAACGCGCCCAGCGGTAGATGCGCCGGTCGCCTTCGTCCGTTACCTTGGGATCGTAGCCCGGCTTGGTCTTCATCTTAATATGCCGGGCTTTGGGTACATTGATCTCCAACTGCTCGTCCAGAACCACGGAATTCTCTGTGAAGGTGTAATTCGCCCAGAATTGATTCGGCGCCAGAGGGTGAACGATCGTCCGGACCACCTCATACTCGAGGATGTCGCCGGGACGCAGTGACGGAACGCTGACGTGCTTCTCGTGGTAATCGGTGTACACGGGAGCGTTGGGAGTGGTCAGGTCCTGCATCGCGGATTCCTGCGCAGTAACGACGCTCCCGTCTGGCTTGTGGACCCGTACATACACAACGTCCAGCATGTCGCTCGAGGCGCTGTAGCCAATCTTCAACTGGCCCAGTGCCTGGACGCCAGCCTCGCTGACGATCCGAATTGTCATGTCAAGCTGCTCGCGGCCGGTACCGTCGTTTTCGTAGCGTATCGCCTGGCGGGCATGCTCAATAACGAAGGCTTCCTGTGAATAGTCCGGGGGGAGTTGCGACTGTCCGGTTCCGTTCGGGGCAGTCGCTGTGGACGATTGCGCGTTCTTGGCGGGAGCTGGCTGGGGCTCGCCATTCACTGGCGCCGGCTGTACCGCCAACAAGATGAGCGCTAGGAAAAAGAGTAGATTCGCGGTGAGAACTCGCTTCATAGACCCGTAACCGGGACTAGACCCATGGTACGCGAGCCGGCTGAGGAATCCAACCGAAGGCGGGCGCCGCACCTGCACTCTCGAATCGGAACCTCCCCCGTGGTATAGCAAGCGCTATATCAAAATCATCACCCTCGACACAGGACGAGATTGGGAGAGAACAGCGACGCGTGCTCTCCTGCCTCTTGCGGCCTATCGAGATGCATCTGGAGAGGCAATGAATTCGTCAGGGGGCCACGGTCCGCTCAGCCGAAGCCGCACTCCTTCGGAAGGACCGGCGGCCCGCAGAGTTGCCAAGAAGCTTTCGCGGCACTCACGCGGCACCAAAGCGAACCAGCGATGTGTCCTGCGGTCCTGACGGTCTCGCCACTCGCTCACCGAATTGCCGGTAACGTTCTTCAGTTTTTTGTCGATTGCCTCCATTCGCGCCATCGACTCTTCCCTTCTCTTCCGGTATTCCCTGCCGCTCACTGGGGTTGCCAGATCGGCCTGCTCTTCGGTTGTCCAACTTGCAGTGATGATGTACTGTACGGCATTCCCCACCCTTTCCAAGGTCGCGCAATAGAACTCCCGATCCGCAGTCAGGCGCTCCTGCAGGGCATCCACGTCCTGCAACAGGGTGGGAAAGGCAAACGGAATCGGAGTTGTAAGTACTAGGATTTCTCGCAAGACCTTTTGAAACTGTGACAGTGATGTTCTGGCACACTCCGGGCTGCTCAAACACATCTCGGCATCTGGCATCTCACTCCAGTAGATGCGCAGTCCGGCAATCTCCTCGGAGCGTACCTCGGCCCCACCGACACCAGTCGCAACGCTGGCGGTCTCAGTCGATTGCGTCACGCCGTAGAGGAGAATGGGCATGGCAGTTGTCAGAACGAAGCGACGGCCGGCTGCCCTCGCAACTGTTTGCTTGGCAGCGCCCACCTTGGTGAAGACGAGTCCGCAGTGGTCGCCGGCAACAGACAAATTCTTGCACAACGAAAAAGGGGAAGCTCTTGCTCCCCCTGAAAGATGCTACGGACGACAGCCTGCTTAGCGCCGCGGTCCGCGCCGTGGTCCGCGGTCACCACGGCCACCGCCGCGGCCTCCTCGGCCTCCGTAATGTCCACCATCACGGCGTCCGCCGGCATACTCGTGCCGTTCGTTGTCGCGGTTGTAGTTGGCTTCGCTACGCTCATCGGCCTTCTCGTGTCCGCCCTCGAAGGTGACGGCTCCCACGCCTTCAGCAGGCGGTTCTCCTCCGCTCATTTTGGCACGCTGCTCACGCAGGATCGCCTTGCGCGACAGTTTGATGCGATTACCGTCTACAGCCAGCACCTTCACCAGCACCTGGTCGCCTTCCTTGAGCTCATCGCGAACATCGTTGATGCGATGCTCAGCCACCTCGCTGATATGCAGCAGGCCGTCAGTGCCGGGCAGGATTTCGACGAATGCGCCAAAGTCAGCCAGCCGCGTAACTTTGCCCAGGTAGGTCTTCCCTACCTCCGCCGTGGCGGTTATGTCGTTGATCATCTGGATGGCTTTTGCGGCTGCGGCTTGATCACTCGATGAAACATTCACCTTGCCGCTGTCTTCCACATCGATCTTTACGCCGGTCGCTTCGACAATCCCGCGGATCACCTTGCCGCCGGGGCCGATGAGGTCGCGGATCTTGTCGGTGGGAATGGTCAGGCTGTAGAAACGGGGAGCGAATTCGCTGATCTTCGTGCGCGGCTCGGCAATGATTTCCGCCATCTTGTCCAGGATAAACAGCCGTCCATGCCGCGCCTGCTCCAGCGCTTCGCGCATGATCTGCGGCGTAATGCCCATTACCTTGATGTCCATCTGCAGCGCAGTGATGCCGTCGCGCGTGCCGGCAACTTTGAAGTCCATGTCACCGTAATGGTCCTCGGCGCCCGCAATGTCAGTGAGGATGGCGTAATCATCGCCTTCTTTCACCAGCCCCATCGCCACGCCCGCAACCGCAGCCGAGAGCGGAACGCCAGCGTCCATCATGCTGAGAGAAGCCCCGCACACGGTTGCCATCGAAGACGATCCGTTTGACTCCAGGATGTCGGAGACAACGCGCATCGCATAGGGCCAGTCGGTTTCCGAGGGCAAAACCGCTGAGACAGCGCGCTCGGCCAAGGCGCCGTGGCCAATCTCGCGCCGGCCGGCTCCACGCAGGAACGCCACTTCGCCCACCGAGAACGGCGGGAAGTTGTAATGCAGCATGAAGCGCTTCTTGGCTTCACCCTCGAACGCCTCCAGCCGCTGCATATCCTCGCCCGTACCCAGCGTGGTGGTCACCAGCGCCTGGGTTTCGCCCCGGGTGAAAATCGCCGATCCATGCGTACGCGGGAGCACACCAACTTCAATCCAGATGTCGCGGATCTCATCGAACTTGCGTCCATCCGGACGCCGCCTCTCCTTGATTACCTGATCGCGAAAGATCTGCTCGCGCAGGATGTCGAAGTAATGTCCCGCCTTCTTGCGCCCTTCCTCATCCTCTTCCGGGACAGTCTCCTTGAACTCATCTTTGAGCTGTTTGATAAGGGTATAGCTCTCGTTCTTGGGATGCTTCTGGGTATTGACTGCATCCAGCAACTGCTCGCCCACCTTGGAGCGCACTTCTGCCAGGTAAACCTCATCGATCACGACCGGCTCAACAGCACGCTTCGGTTTGCCAACTCTCCGCGCTAAGTCGCTGATGGCGGCGCAGATTTTCTTGATTTCCTGATGGCCAAACTCGATGGCTTGCACCACGGTTTCTTCCGAAACTTCGCGGGCGCCCGATTCGATCATCACGATGCCGTCTGCCGTGCCCACCACCATCAGGTTTAGCTTTCCGTCGCGCTGCTCGGCATAGGTCGGATTAACGACGAAGTTGCCATCCACCTGGCCGACCCGCACCGCGCCGATTGGCCCATGAAACGGGATGTCGGAGACGCTCAGGGCCACTGACGCGCCATTAATGCCGGCGACATCGGGATCGTTTTCCGTGTCGGCGGACAGCACCATGGCGATTACTTGCGTTTCGCAACGGAAGCCTTCAGGAAACAGCGGCCGAATCGGCCGGTCAATCTGGCGGCTGGTAAGGATCTCGCGCTCGCTTGGCCGTCCCTCACGTTTGATGAAACCGCCGGGAATGCGCCCGGCAGCATAGGTGTATTCGCGGTAGTCGACTGTCAGTGGGAAAAAGTCAATGCCCTCCCGCGGTTCAGGATTGGCACACGCCGTGGCCAGCACGACGTTGTCGCCAATTCGCACAATGCAGGCACCGTGCGCCTGCTTGGCCAATTTTCCGGTTTCAAAGTGAATGGATTTGCCGCCGTGTAACTGGACACTGACTTCCTGCTTATTGACGCCGTGCAATGTGGCCGTCATCTCTTCGTTCATTTCTTGGTTCCTTCCGTTCCGAACGCAACCTGAAACCTGCTTCCCTTCGTCCCTTATCAGGAGTGGACTTTCGTCGCAAGGGATGTGCTCTCTTCACAGGCCGGACAATCCGACCGCCCCGCAAGCCACACCCAACGATGGGAGATGGAGTGAAGTACCTGTCAACCGGGAGAAGTTGATGAACCACTTGGGGCACACCCCACATCCATTTGACCCGTGCTGCCCAAAAAGCCCTTCCCTTAACCGCCCGCCATGGCGGGAGCGAGTTGAAAGGTGGCGTTACGCTCGCAGCGTGATAGTTCAGTGGCTGGCAAACGGTGCTTACTTGCGGATGCCCAGTTTCTGAATGACGGCTTTGTAGCGTTCGGTATCAGACTTTCTGAGGTAATCGAGCAAGCTGCGACGCTTGCTCACCATCATGAGAAGACCGCGCCGGGAGGCATGGTCCTTCTTATGCGTCTTGAAATGCTCCGTCAGTTCGCCAATCCGGGTGCTCAGGATGGCAATCTGAACTTCCGGCGAACCGGTATCATTATCGGCCCTCCGGTTTTCTGCAATCAGGGCGGCTTTCTTCTCTCGGGCTAACACTGAATCGGTTGCGCTCCTAATCTCTAATCGTATGTTGTTACGTTTTCAAGGATAACATGCATCACGGAAGCACGCCACCGGCCTCCTGCTACGTCAGCAATTCCTTCACAACCGCCTGCACATGAGTTTGCGTCGTGTCCAGCAGCGGAATGCCGAATACCGTGTCGTCCCGCAGGAGCAGGGGCAATTCCGTCCCTCCCAAAATTACTCCCTGAATCTCATGCTGCTCCTTCATGCGACGAATGATCCCCTGCAGGCGCTCGCGGGTCTCCGGCAGAAACCTGTCCTTTAACAGTTCACCCACGTACTTTTCGTGAATCCAGGACTGTTCATCTTCGTGAGGTACGGCCAAGGCAATTCCCTGCCTGGAGAAGACCTCGGGATAGAATGACGCCTGCATGGTGAAGCGCGTGCCGAGCAATCCCGCGCGCCGGATCCCCCGCTTCTTCGCCTCATCGCGCGTCGCCTCGACAATGCTGACAAGCGGGAGGGGCGAGCGCCGTTGCAGATCGTCGAAAACGATATGCGGGGTGTTGGCGGCGATGGCACCAAAATCGGCTCCGGCCCGGGCCAGCTTTTGCAGGCCGTCAAGTAAGTAATCAGTGACCTCGTTCAGCCGATTCGAGTCCATCCAGTCGAGCAGTTTCTTCACGCTCAAGCTGTTGATGAGAATTGCCGGAGCGCTGCCGTCCGGCCGCCGTTGACGATAGGCTGCAATGATGGACCGATAGTACTCGATCGTCGACTCCGGCCCGATTCCACCAATGAGCCCGACGGTTTTCATGGAACTTACCTCGCCATGGTTAGTGTACTTCTGTGGGCTGAATTCTCTTCGACCGTCCCCTTTCCCTCGCTTCGGGTTTGAGCTAATGGTTGACCAATGAAAGCTCTGAATGGGTTCGCCGCAAAGAAAGAGTTCACATGGTTGTCGCAACAGAACTAAAGGGCCGGAATGGCGGTACGTATCGAGGGGCAGGTCTACAAGGTCCTCGAGGTGGAAGCCAAGGCGGGCGCAGCCAAGCTCGGCGGCGTGGTGAAAGTCAAGCTGAGCAATGTCA
>Ga0335082_10006497_pt1 | contig 12742 bp, 9 predicted proteins | sample Lox_Sample_41_FD_206718 | JGI IMG/M metagenome (GOLD analysis project Ga0335082, IMG submission 206718) | Soil microbial communities from Loxahatchee National Wildlife Refuge, Florida, United States - Lox_Sample_4.1 | ecosystem: Environmental > Terrestrial > Soil > Wetlands | place: USA: Florida... | reverse complement strand
ATAGCATAGCGGGAATCGTCACGTTCATCGGTGGTGGATCGCTCCACACCTTCGAGCTCGCACGCACAACCAGTGTGGAGCCGACAACTAAACGTATGAGAAGCAAGCCCATTCCGGGCCAACCGCCAGCGAATGTGGAATATAGACGTCGCAAAAAGCGCCCTTCTGGACACTACTAGATTGCGTCGTCTCCCAGGCAAACTGAAGCCCCAAAAAGAGCTTTGATCGTCACTCTTTAGAGTTCTGCATTTCTCTGAGGCGGCGGCAAGAAGACGGAAACTACAGCTCGATGATTCCTCGCTTCAAACCGATCGTTACGGCGTGCGTTCGATCATTCGCGCCCAATTTCGAAAGGATGCACTTGACTCGACTCTTGACGGTTTCCTCCGTGATGGAGAGCTGGTCCGCAATCTGCTTGTTCGCATTCCCAGCTGCGATGAGGCGCAACACAAGGATTTCCGCTGGGGTCAAGGCGTCATCCGTCGCATGCTCGGCGATCTGGTACGAGGCCTCCGGAGAAAGGGTCTTCTTTCCAGCATGGACTGCTCGGATGGTCTCCAGTAATTCCTTATGTAACGTATTCTTGAGCAGGTAGGCTTGAGCGCCGGCCTTGAGCGCACGGAGAATTTGCGTATCGCCCGCGTAGGTCGTCAGCACAATGATTCTTGCTTCCGGAAATTCATTGCGAATCGCAATGAGCGCATCGATGCCGTTCATCTCCGGCATCTGCAAGTCCATCAGCGTGACGTCCGGGCGGTGCGTCCGGAACTGCTGAATGGCCTCGCGTCCGTTGGACGCTTCGCCCACTAGAACCATATCCGGCTGAATGCCAACCAGACCGGCAATGCCTTGGCGCACGACTGGATGATCATCGACGGCAAGAATCCGAATTTGAGAGATCGCGCTACTCATGATCGTTCACGGATTTATGCCTTCCCGGCAAGCTTTTGTGACAGCCAGGAGCGTTCAGTAGTTGCATAGGCGGTACGGGCAGGTAAGCAGAGCTCCACTTCAGTGCCCGCGCCAACTTCGCTCCACACCGTTAATTTAGCCCCCATAATTGTCGCGCGTTCTCGCATACCAGACAAACCGAAGTGCCCCTCAGTTCCCTGGGCAGACAGAATCACGGGGTCCATGCCTTTGCCGTCGTCCCGCACCCGTAGTCGGAACTGCTCAGTGTCATAGCGGATTTCAACCTCAACCCGTCCTGCCTGGGCATGCCGAAAAGCATTCCGCAGTGCCTCAGCAGAGATCTTGTAGACTTCATCCCGAAGGATGGGATGGAGATCCCGTGGCTTACCCTCGACGGCCACGCGGAATGCAGGTCGAGAGTTGTTTGAGTGCGTGGCCAGTTCTTCTCCAAGGATGCTTATGGCCGGGGCGAGATCGTTGCCTTCGATTACCGAGTCGCGCAATCCTTGCACCGCATCCCGGCTTTCCGTAATCGCCCTGGCGGCCTGTTCAATCGCGCTTCCCAGCTTCTCTTTTGCGTCCACCGCCCGCTCTGGTAGCAACTGGAAAACAGTTTGGAACCCCAGTAGCAAGCCATGGAAGCTTTGCAGCAGTGTGTCGTGAATCTCACGCGCAATTCTTGTCCGCTCGCCGACGCGGGCCTCCAGGGTCATCTCGAACTGATGATCCAGTTGTCGCGCCGCGTGATTGAATGCCTTCCCCAGCACGGCCAATTCGTCATTTCCACCGATATTGACTTCGTGCCGAAAATCGCCGCGCGCCAGCGCCTCTGCACCGATGGTGAGTTCGGAGAGCGGGACAGTAATAGTTCTGGTGATGTACCAGCCCAATGCGGCGGCCACGAGCAAAGTCAGCAGCCAGGCGGCCGGGACTATGATAAACAGATGATGGCGTACTTGCTCGGTCTCTTGGTCCACTCTCGCCCGTTGTTGAAAGACTCGTTCCTCCACCCCCTCCACCAGCGACGAACTGAGATCGATCAGATCCTGGATTTGTCCCGTCAATCGGAGCTGAATGGCAGGCCAATCGCCCGCGTTTGCCAGTTCGATCTCACTGTCAATTTGAGAGGGCAAAGTCGCCTTGAGAGTTTCCAGGGTGCCTGAGGTGAAGGCATCCTGCGCCATCTCTGGCGAAGAGTTGAGTATTTGTTCTGCGTCTCGGAGATGCCGCAGAAAAGTCTCCCGCAGCAAAGCCGCTTCGTTTGCGAACTGACGAGTGTCGTGTCCCCGCGTGAGTACGGCCACCCTACCGCTGAAGCTATTCACATCCAGGTGCAAACGTACGATGGCTGAGGATGCCTGATCAGCTGTTTTCAGCAATTTCGTGTGAGCTTCGAGCTGGCGGAGTTGCCAGATAGATACGGCATCGCCAGCGATCATCAACACGAAAATTGTCAAAAAACACACGGTCAGACGTAGGCCTATCTTCAGATCGCTCCTACAAAACAGGTTCGCGAAAGTGTAGCGCGCGTCTCTCACAGTTCGAACCAATGCGCCAAGCTGACGGATGAGATTCGCCTGAACATTTATCCTCGGATTTCACTAACGTCCGGCAACAGTACGCTCCTGAAGCACATTTGCTTTCGTCGAAACCGCTTTTTGTTCGAGTATCTGTGCTAATTCCTGTTGCAAGTCAGCTGCAGCTTGTGGCGCCAGCTTCTTATGGCTGAGCACGGAATGAACTGCTTCAAAGTAGGCGCGCGACACGTCCGGATACTTCTTCCCGGCCACGGTAGACGGTCGCACCGCTGCACCTTGGCGATAAGCCACCAATATCGTAGAAAAGTAGGGGTTTCGAGCCAGAATCTCGGGATCCTTGTATAGCTCAGGTATGATCGGTGGATTAGAGGACTTGCGCGATCTCCTGGCTTGCTCCTTGCGGCTAGTCAAAAAACGAACCAACATCGCGGCCTCGCGCGGATGCAACGAATAGCGCGAAACACCATACCCTTGTCCTCCCAAAGTTGAGGCCGAACCGGCCCTCCCCGCCGGCAGAGGCGCGACATCGAACTGATCTCTAGTGGGCGAGTCTTCATCGCGGGCCGCCACGTAAGCGTTCGGCCAGTTCCGCATAAAGGCGGCCTTTCCTGTTTGCCAAATGTTGAAGGCATCCCACTCCTTGTACGCGGTTACTCCCGGCGGCGAAATTGATCCGACCCACCGCGCAGCCCTCTCCCAGGCACCAATGGCCTGCGGATTGTTTACCGTAATCCTTCCGTTCTCATCGAGAATAGTCCCACCGCCCTGCGAGACCTGCCATTCCAGAGCATTGCAGGTGAGCGCCTCAGAAGGCGCCCCTTGCCAGACATAGCCCCAAAAATCTTTATTGCCTTTAGAGCGCTCACCCGCCTGAATCCGCTTCGCAATTTTCTCAAGCTCGTCCCAGGTCTTGGGCGGCGCAGCGTAGCCGTACTTGTGCAACAGATCGACCCGATAAAAAAGCAGTCCTTCGCCGAGATTGTAAGGCAAAGCCACAAGCCTGCCGTTGACTGTATTGTTCCTGATGAGTTCCGGAAAGTACGGTGCGATTTCCTTGTCAACCAGGTAGGCTTTGAGATCGACGAGATTCTCTGCCAGAATCCCCGGCCAGATGACGTCGATACCATAAACGTCAGGGACCCTGCTTTTGCTTTCCAGCAGGTTGCGCCATGTTTCCAGTTGATCTACTGCGACTTCCGGTGCGGGCAGGATCTGAACCCGAATGCCAGTCTCTTTGGTGAACAGCTTGAGTTCTTCGCCGAGAAGCGCTTGAGATGGTTTGTCGAGCCAGGACTGGTCGATGATTGTGAGCACCACTTCCGGAGCAGCCTGGGTTGGCTTCTTGCAACCTTGTGCTGCCAAAAGGACGAGGAGACAAATTGCGCACAGAATGACGCAGCCAGACCACTGTAAGCGAAGGTACAAGGACCTGATCAGATATGCCCGCCCCGCCGCAACTGTTCTGCGACGCCGGTCAAATTCAACCCGAAGCTCTGTGTGAGAAGCTAGTATTCCCATGTCCCCGCCGAGCAGCAGACACCATGGCCCCTCTCAAATGCTGTTAAGCCTTCGCCACAAATTTTCGTACTAGCCAGGAACGTCTCCGAGTGGTCGCGTAGGCGGTAGCAGCAGGGAGACGCACCTCCACTTCCGTGCCAGCATCGACTTCGCTCCACACCACTAGCTTACCTCCGATAAGAGTGGTGCGCTCTCGCATCCCGGGGAAGCCGTAGTGTCCCTCACTGCCTTGGCTGGCGAGAATCGCTGGATCAATACCTTTTCCATCGTCCCGCACCCGCAATCGGAATTGCTCATTGTCATAACGGATTTCAACCTCGATCTGCCGTGCCTGAGAGTGGCGAAACGCGTTCCGCAGCGCTTCGGCAGCAATTTTGTAGATCTCGTCTCGGATAATAGGGTGCAGATTGCGAGACTCGCCCTCAACGGCGACACGGAATGCAGGTCGGTGATTAGCTGAGTCGGTTCCGAGTTCTTGCCCCAGAGTGCTGATGGCCAGCGCGAGATCGTTGCTTTGTACTGTGGAGTCCCGCAATCCCTGCACCTCATCCCGGGCTTCGGTGATGAAGTCCGCGGTCTGGTCGATCGCATTGTCCAGCTTCTCTTTCGCTTCAATCGGGCGATCCGGCAGCAACTGGGAAACGGTTTGGAAACGGAGCAGCAAACCATGTGCGCTTTGAAGCAGAGTGTCGTGAAGGTCCCTTGCAATCCGTGTGCGCTCGCCCACACGCGCCTCGAGCGTCATGTCGAACTGATGTTGCAATTGCCGGACACGCCACTGGTACGCCGCCCACAGCAGCGCCAAAAAGATGCACGCGCAGAGAGCGCGAAACCAGTTCGTCTGGTAATACGCGGGAGCGATGGAGAAATCCAGCTTGGCAGCACTTTGGTTCCAGACGCCGTCGCTATTGGATGCGATCACGCGAAATGAGTATTTACCAGGAGGCAAATTCGTGTAGAACGCCTGCCGGCGCGTACCGGCCTCATGCCAGTCATGGTCATAGCCGTCCAGCCGATAGCGGAACTTCACGTTTTGTGGAATCGTGAACGTCGGCGACGTGTAGTCAATCTGCACATCCGGTGGTCGAGGCGGGATGAGAAGCTTATCTGTTGCTGCGAACTCCTTTCGGTCGACAATGACCGACTCGATGTGGGCGGGTGCCGGCTGAGGGTTGTGCATTAGCCGGGATGGGTCGACCATCTGCACCAGTTGTCCAGTCGCAAACCACACGCGCCCATCTGGAGACACAGCCGGAGGACTGATGGAATACCAGTTCGGCCGGGCTCCATCTGATGCGTCATACAGCTTGGGTTGGAGGACAGCTTCGGAGTTCGCCCACCATCGCTGCAACTCGGAATCCGGCAACGCGACGATGCCACAACTGGTGTAGAGCCACCAGGTCTTCTCTTTGGCCTCAATAAAAGAATAAACCGTGTTGCAGGGCAGGCCGTTCTTCGTGGTCATCCTCTGCGCCTTGCCCTGCCGCACTCCGACGAGCCCGTCATCGAAGGCGGCGAGGATCGACCCGTCAGGCTGCGCCCTCAGGTCCCAGGTGGGCAGATCAGCATTGGAGTTGATGGGGAAGTTTTGGACCATGCTGTTGCGAAAAAGCACGAGGTTGCGTTTGCGCGTGCCGATCCAGATTCCTCCCTGCGGGTCCGCGGTAAGGCGGCCCAACGGAACTCGCGGTGGCAAAAACTCTTCACGCACCTGGAAGTTGCGGATACGTACAAGCCTTCGCTGATTGCCATAGCATCCTGCCCAAAGATTCCCTTCAACGTCCTCGATGAGTGTCAGTATCATCCCGAAAGGCTGGTGATTCGGTTCAGGAATTCGGCGGAAGCGCCCATGGCGAAGCAAATAGAGTCCATCACCCACGGCTACCCACAGGTTACCGGCGCGATCTTCGAGCATAGTGGTGACTTGCTCGCCCGGGAGGCCCTTCCCCCAGCGGATCGAGGAGATGGTCCCGTCCTTCTCGATATGATCAAGCGAGTCACCATTGGCAACCCAAACCGTGCCGTCTCTGCTGGCCAGCACGCCTACAACACTATCTAACGCTAATCCTTCCACGGCTGAGAAGGTCGTGACCGGTGGTTCGCGAAAGCTGTCGATCCCATTCGTGGTCGTAACCCACAGTATCCCTTCTCGATCTTCAAAAAGACCTTGCACCGAGTCACTGGACAAGCCTTCTGCCCTCCCGTAGTGCTCCACACTGTTCCCACGAATGCGAAACAGTCCCTTGCCGATGGTACCGACCCAGAGAGTGCCGTCCCGCTCAACGGTCATGGCGATCACGGCGAGCTTGCTGCCGTCGAAACCAGGGGCGACAAATGATTTGAAGGTGCCTTTCACCAGTCGTCCCAGTCCTGCCCCCGGTCCCTGCCTGAGCATGCCGACCCAGAGAGATCCATCCGGAGCCAGTGCAAGGCCGGCGATTCCGTCTGAGGTGTTGGCTCTGAGCGCATCGATCGGGTAAACCTCGGAAACACCTGCGCGCCAATGCGCAACGGCCCTCTGTCCTCCGAGCCAGAAACCGCCTTTTCCATCCGCCAATAAAGATTCCGCAGAGGGGATTGCTACTCCATCGGACTTTCCGAGACACTCGAGTGCGCGGTCGGTAACTTTGCAAAGAGGCTTGTCTGTCTGCCCCCCTGCTTGCACGACCCACAAAGGGCCCTCGGCATCTTCGCTGATGTACTGCGTCCTTAATTGCCCTTCCAATTCGAAATGAGAAACGACCACGCCACCTTTCAGGTGAACGATCTCATGCTCCTCGACCGCCCAGAGCCCACCTGTATGGTCCGCATAGACGCTCATAAACCGGTCGATCGGTTTGCCGTCAATGGACAGAGTCCAAGGGACAAACCGAACACCGTCAAACCTGTACAGGCCTCGCGAAAGAGATGTGAACCAAAGGAAACCATCTGAAGTCTGGGTAATCGACAACATGCCCGCCGGCACGGAGCCATCTTGTATTCGCCAGGAAGTATGCATGTACTGCGTTATGCGTTTGTCTGAATCGAGGGCTTGAACCGAGCCTGCCAGCAAGAGTATGAAAGTGAGATGACAGGCCCATGCGGCCGTAATCGTGCCGGGCCACCTAAGGCGAAACAGAAGAGATCGTGGAGAAAATGTCTGTTCCATGTTCGTATCCGACAGGGTCAGACACCCTGGTCCCATTCAGATGCGCTCCATCGTGCCGCAACCATCAGGAACTGTTTAAAGACTTCCCCTCGCACAGGGGTGTCTTTTGTACTGAACTGTGGAGTCTACGCCATTCGGGGAGCACGTCTGCGGTCTCTTGTATTCGATCTCAGACAATTTTCCAAGGCTTGCAGGGCATACAGGGCGGTCTCGATCGCCTCAGTTTCATCGTCATAATTGGGGGCAGTTTCAAAAAGCTCTTGGGATCGAAAGACGAGCGCCCTCCGGGCTTCTTCGATGCGTGATGGTATTTTGCTCGTGTCAGTCTCGGACAGCGCAGCTCTATACAATTCGTACCAGTTCCGGAGGTTTTTGGCAGACTCGCCCATGGCTGACCTCCGGAAGTCACGCTTAACAGAAAGCACCAAGTGAAGTCTGTGATGAACGTCACGCGTGTGATCTCTCGCGAGTCGAGTTAGCGACTAGCGGTTCCCACAATAGATCTCCTCGGTGTCCGCCTTCCGGATGCCGTCGAACGGCAGGTTGGCCTGCGCCGGAAAAGCCGACCGTTTTATGTCCTGCTGCTCGGTGCCCATCTGAGGGCAATGCTGCAATCTCTCATGCCCAGATGTGGGCAAGTGTGACTCTGGTCGGTCACGAAATCGCATTTTGCCTTTCAGAGGTGGACTAAGCAGCAGATATCAATACTCAAACGGATGGAAGTCAACGTGCCTCTTCGTTTCCGTCAGGAGGAACCTGATGCAGGAAGCAAATGTGTCCATCCAGAGCGATGGGCAACTCAGGGTCGTCGACTACAACGCCGCAGCTTGCGAGATGCAGGAAGTCCTCTCACGCCGCCTGCCGGCCTTCCATCGGATCGCCTACCGAGTTCTGGGGAATACGGAAGATGCTGAGGATGCCGTACAAGACGCACTATTGGCCGCCTACAAGAACTTGGAGCAATTCAGGGGAGAGTCGCAGATGTCCACATGGCTTACAGCCATCGTAAGCAACTCTGCCCGGATGCATTTGCGGAAGCGATCACGACTCCAGCACATCTCTCTGGATCAACCGTCGGGCGAAGAGCGAGAACACACGTTATCCCAATATTTGGCGCATCACGGACCGAGTCCCGAAGAGGAGTATCGAAATTCTGAGGTCGATCGATATCTGAAACATTTGACGACTAGACTCTCCCCCTTGTTGCGCAAGACATTTTGGCTGCGCGTAATTGAAGAGCTTTCGATTCGGGAGATATCTTTCGTCCTTGGGATATCGTGCGAAACCGCCAAGTCTCATTTGTTCCGTGCACGGGCAAAGCTCAAGCGGATGATGAATGAGCGGAGACCGTAGCAGTGTGAGCGACCGCAGGACTGGCCCATTCCCGCTGACGTGCGACAGTCGCCTAATTCATACCGCTGTTGAGGCGTAGTCGCAAATCAGAACCGTCAAATCGTCATCCTGCTTTACCGACCATTGCCGGACTGAAGAGATAATCTTGTCTGCCGTCATTGCAGGGGACAGCTCTCTGGTCTCTGTTAGCAGATCGTAGAGCGTATCCTCTCCGAAGAATTCTCCCGCTGCATTGGAGGCCTCCAAAATGCCATCTGTATACATCACGATTCGATCACCCTCCTCGAGCTTGTGGACAGCAGTCGAGTAGGACGCGGCACCAAACACGGCAAGCATCAATCCATTCTCTTCAATCTGTCTGACACCTCCATTCCTCACAAGCAACAGGGGCGGGTGCCCTGCTGCCGAGTAGCGTAGTTCTTTCGACTCTGAGTTCAGGTGGACGTAGGCTGCTGTGACAAACTGGTTTTGGGTGTTGCCCAACAGTGCCGCATTCATGGCGGACAGGAACTGGCAGGGGTCGCCGGCAAGCGCTCGCTGCGAAGCTGCGGCGAGCTTGACCATCGAGGCAATGAGGGCAGCGGGAACCCCGTGCCCCGAAACATCCGCGATCAACATCCCGAGGTGGTGGTCATCAGCGATGATGTAGTCGTAAAAATCGCCTGCCACCGAGGTCATCGGTACATACCGGGCGGCTCCCCGGAAGTTCGTTGAATTGGGGAATTCCTCCGGCAGAATGGACAACTGAATGCGACGGGCTACCTTCAATTCATTCCGGATTTCCTTTAACTGTTGATCCCGCCGCAAAGTGCTGGACGTAGCGACATAGCCCAGAGTGCTGAGAAACACGGCAAATCCGAATGGCTCCAGTAAGGGTAAGGAAGGGGAGAACAATTTCGCCAGGTTCTGCCACACCACGAAAACAATAAAGATCAGCAAGCCCCAGCGCAGCACGGCGAAATCGGCGCCTTCAAGGCCTTTGTTCCCGGTGGATGCTCCCGCCATGAACCGGATGAGAAAGAACCCGGAGGCGCCAATCACAGCGATGCTGTTCATTCGCTCGAAAACGTCGGCATTGCCAAATACCAGTGTACCCGCGGCCAATATGGCGCCCAGAGCGACGACGGCGTAGGCAACTGCCCGTTCGAACCGTCTGGGCCGACCCAAGGAGACAAGGAATAAGTACGCGGGAATCAGGAGGACGTAATCAATGGCTCCGCGCAAGCGTGTGTAGTAGATCGAATCCTGTTCCGCCATTGCAAGTAACGACGAGCCAATCCAGAGCCGGAGCCCGTATAGAACGGCAAACAATGCGAAGAATATGAGGAGGGACTCGCGCTTGCGGCGATGAACGGCGAAAGCAGCGGACACCATGCCGACAGCTACGAAGGCAGCCCCCAGAAAGAGATATGGCGCGTCATGACGGAATGCGCTCCAGACGTCCCCGGCACTCACCGCAGTCATTACGCTCAAAATTCCCCCCGACAATCTGTCCCACGGCAGCGATACGGTTACTCGCATTTCACTTCCTCGCCGCTGACCACGCCGCCAGCGTCGACTCGGAAAGCGGAGTAATTACGGCGACCCTATCGATCCTGTGTTGGCTTTAGCTTGGACGGACTCCACAATCGACCGCCGACAGCGCTATTCCATTTCGAATGCGAGATATTGAAACTGTCCCTGGCGCTCGATCCGCAACACGGCCGCATCGCCCGGCTTGAGCTGCGCGACCGCGGACTGCAGTTGCTCGACCGATTCGATCGGAGTGCGATTTAGCGTGTGGATTACATCGCCGGGGCGCAGGCCCGTGTCGACGGAATTGAAACCCTGCGCTTGTCCAACGATGACCACTCCCCTGGCGATGCGCACATCCGAAAGCAGGGAACGCAGTTCACGATCCAAGGTCACCCCAAAGATTCCCAACCGTTCGATGCGGTTCTTCACCGGATCGGCGACATCTGCGAGTTGATCGATGCGATCACGCGCCTGGACGGCGGGAATTTCGAACGACAGCTTCTGTCGGCCCCGAAGCGCATCAACTCTCAGGATCTGATCGGGCGAGTGCAAATAGAGAGCCTTGACGAATCCGAATAGGCCCGGCACCGGGTTGCCGTCTATGGCCACGATAATGTCCCCGGGCTTTATGCCGGCCGACCCAGCCGGTCCCAGCCGCACGAGGTCGGCAATGACCACGCCCCAGTCCTGTGTCAACCCGAGGCCCGCGGCCATGGTGGGCGTGACAGTTTGCACAACCGCACCAAACTCTGTGCGATATACGCGCCCGTATTTTCTTAGACTCTGATACACGAAATCCACGACGCGGGCCGGAATGGCAAACCCGAGGCCCTGATAGCCGCCATTGTTGGTCAGGATAAAAGTGTTGAGCCCGACCACGGCGCCGGTGACGTCGACCAACGGTCCTCCGCTGTTGCCGGGGTTAATGGGCGCGTCGGTTTGCAGATACACCATCGGGTTATCGGGATCGGGTTGCCGCAAGGCCGAACTGATTACCCCCATGGTCACCGAGTTCTGCAGACCTTCCGGACTGCCGATAGCAAATACAAGTTCTCCCGGTTGCGGTTCGCGATCCAGATTGAATCGGAGGGTAGGCAAATTGCGGGCATTGATTTTCAGCAATGCCAGGTCCGTTTCTTTCTGCGATCCAATGACCTTCGCATCCAACACCCGCACATTAGGAGGACCGGGCGCTGTTTCGGGAGTGCTCGTCGGCTCGGCCAGCATCACTCGGATCCGCTGCGCCCCTGCGACCACGTGCAGATTGGTCATGATGTAGCCGTCAGGATCGACGATCACTCCCGAGCCGATGGCATGCTGGCGCACGATGAGCGCAGTGTCCTTGGGCTCGCTCTTCTCGGACACGCCAAAACCGCTCACCTCGATCTGCACGACCGCCGGAGAAACCTTGCTGGCCAGTTCTTTAAGCGAGCCGCTTAACTGCGCGAGAATATCTCCTGGAACGCGTGAGACAGACTGCTGGCCGGCCTGTGGCTCCGCTGCGGACTCCGCCGTCCGCTGTTGGCAAGCGGCGCTAGCTGACAGAATTGCCGCGCAGACTGCAATCATTAAAGAGTGGATCATGCGTCGAATCATGCGCTGACGCCTGGAATTTTCGTTAGTCTTTTGCATGTTCAGTCAGCCGCCGTTGCTCATCCATCACGGGTTCAATCGTTCTCCAGTTCTTTCACATCGATGCGGCAGCGTCACAAGATCATGCCTGCGTTACTTGCCATTCGATCCCGTCGGGAACTTCTTGAACATCTTTGCGAGGTCCTTATCCAGGTTCTTTATAGCCTTGTCGGACTTCGTCGGGAGACTCTGGTCTGAAAGCCCCCACCACACCATTCTCTTGGAGTTGGGGTCGGAGATTTCGATTATGAGGGTGCCGATAGCATAAGTGGATTTGCTTGCCGTCGCATCACCGAAGGCCGGGCCGCCGCCCCATCCTCCCCACGGGCCGAACCCGCCGCCCCACCCGCTGGCATTGACGTGGACGTCTTCTCCCAGGCGAGTGATTCCGACAGCATGCACGACGAGATCTCCACCGGATTCAACCTCCTTCAGGCCTTTTGCCGCGAGCTGGCTGTCAATTGCGTCTTTCACGCGCTGGTCCCACATGGCGTTGGCCGTCTCCACGCTCGCCCAGGAATAGGTCTTGTAGTTGGAAAAATTGGCCTTACGATCGTAGTCGGTGATGATGGTGGCGCTGGCTGCACTGACGAGCAGCATTGCCAACACAAACAAAACCGAACAAGTGCGGAACTTCATCTGTCTTCTCCTTTTGCCGTAGCATTGTCGAGGTTTCGCCCACACAACGGAGGCCGAATGCCGGACGTTCTTGAGCTGACAATGCCCCCTTAGTCGTCGCCACTGGGAAGGCACGCTCTATGCCAAAGGGACAACCGCAGGGGAGAGTGAGCAATCCACTTGCTTTCAGAAACTTAGCACCCGGCGGGAATTGAGGCCCCTGCATCCGTCAGGAGCGGGTGTGCCTGCGATAGGGCGTGGAGCCGATGCTCGGGCATTTGAGGCTCGACGCCAACGGCCTCTACACCAAAATGAGGATCAATGGAAAAGGCTCAATTGGTTGAGTTGTTGGAGGGGGCGATCCGCACCTGAACAGCGCTGGTCTGATTTGACTTGGAAATGTCGACTGACACTACATCAAAATTCCCATTCGCGTCACGAACTTGAATGATGCGGGTTCCTTCCATGCCCGACGATACCGTTCGCGCATTTTCCGTGCTGATCACGA
>Ga0335082_10006496_pt1 | contig 12744 bp, 6 predicted proteins | sample Lox_Sample_41_FD_206718 | JGI IMG/M metagenome (GOLD analysis project Ga0335082, IMG submission 206718) | Soil microbial communities from Loxahatchee National Wildlife Refuge, Florida, United States - Lox_Sample_4.1 | ecosystem: Environmental > Terrestrial > Soil > Wetlands | place: USA: Florida... | reverse complement strand
ATTCGAGCCCGACCGAGTTCTATGTGAGCAAGATCGCCGAAGGCGTCGCGACGATCGCCGCGGCATTCTGGCCGAAGAAGGTGATCGTCCGGCTCTCCGATTTCAAATCGAACGAGTACTCGAACCTCGTCGGCGGGGCACATTTCGAGCCGCACGAAGAGAATCCGATGATCGGCTTTCGCGGCGCGTCGCGTTACATCGCAGAGGAGTTCCACGACTGCTTCGCGCTCGAATGCGCGGCGATGAAGCGGGTGCGCGACACGATGGGCTTCACCAACGTCGAGCTGATGATCCCGTTCGTGCGGACCCTCGATGAGGCCCGTCGGGTCATCGCGCTGCTGGAAAAAGAGGGGCTGAAGCGCGGGAAGAACGGCCTCAAGGTGATCATGATGTGCGAGATTCCGTCGAACGCGATACTCGCCGATCGCTTTCTCGAGTATTTCGACGGCTTCTCGATCGGCTCCAACGACATGACGCAGCTGACCCTCGCCGTCGACCGCGATTCGGGTGGCCCGATCGCGCCGACGTTCGACGAGCGCGACGACGCCGTGAAGGCGATGCTTTCGATGGCGATCAATGCCTGCCGCAAGGCGGGCAAGTACGCGGGCATCTGCGGCCAGGGGCCGTCGGACCATCCGGATCTCGCGCAGTGGCTGGTCGGGCAAGGGATCGAAAGCATGTCGCTCAATCCCGATACGGTCGTCGAGACATGGCTCCTGCTTGCGGGGAAGAAGCCCGACTGACGCGCTCAATGCGTTTCGACGATCGTCGCCGATTCACCGCCTTTTGGCCGATTGACTGCGCATGGCGTTGCGAGCGCAAATGACCGCCCATGAAGCCGCCGCCGCGCCTGCGCGTCGAGCCACGGCCGTCGCGGATTGCCTGCGTCGCGATCGCCATCGGCTGCATATCGACGGGGATGCTGATCGTCGCGCTGCCGCTCGAGCCGTGGACGGTGGCGCTCACGCTGCTCGCGATCGCGGGCGTCGCGCTCCACGGTCTCCGGCGCTGCGCGGGGCACCGTTTCCCGGCGCTGCTGCACATCGGTCTCGACCGCAGGCTCACGGTGACCGCGCGTGACGGCCGGTCGCGTGACGGCTCGATCCTCGACGATTCGTACGTCGGCGCGCGCTTGACGACGATCGTCTGGCGCCCGGACAACGCGCCGTGGTACGCCCCCGCGCGGACGATCCTGATTCTGCCCGACACGCTTCCGGCCGACGATTTCCGGCGGTTGCGCGTCGTCTTGCGCTACGGCCGGCCGGCGGTCGACGCGCGGACGAGCGGGGTCGACGCGGCCTGACCGGCAAGCCACGCCTGCGCGTCGACGCGAACGCCGCTTTCGGCCTTGGGCTGAGCGCCGATCAATTGCAGATACAGCGGCACGAGCGCATCGGGCGATGGCAGCGCGTCCCTGTCTTCGCCGGGATGCGTGCGCAAGCGCAGCGGCGAACGCATCGGCCCGGGAACAACGGCGTTGACGCGCAGGTTCGCCCGGCTCTCCCACTCATCGGCGAGCGTGGCAGCGAGCGCCGCGAGCGCGGCTTTCGACGCGGCGTACCCTCCCCAGAAGGCGCGTGGATCGCCGCCGCGCGAATCGAGCGTGAACACGACGGCGGCGTCGGGCGCCGTGGCGAGCAGCCGCAGCGTCGAGCGCGTCAGTGCCATCGCCGCCGCGACGTTGACTCGCAGCGCCGCTTGCCACGCATCGAAGGCCTGGTGCTCGATCGGCCCGAGGGATCCCAGGAACGCCGCCGTGTGCACGAGACCGTCGAGCCGCCCGAGTTGCTGCTCGATCGCACCTGCAACCGTGCCGAAATCGTCGGACGTCGCTGTCGCGAGATCGAGCGGCAGGATCGTCGGTTGCGGACCGCCGGCGGCGACGATCTCGTCGTAGAGCGCCTCGAGCTTGCGCACGACGCGTCCGTGCAGAACGAGCGTCGCGCCGCGCGCCGCACAGGCCAGCGCGAGCGCGCGCCCGAGGCCGCCCGTTGTACCGGTGACGAGGATCGCGCGGCCGGCGAGATCGAGCGCGAGCGGAGCGGAGGGAGGAAGGAGAGGCATGAGGACTCGGCGAATGCGTAGCTGCAGCGAATCACTGCAGGAGCGAATTGCGCCATCGTGTGCGGCGCAACCGGCGGAGCGGCGGCCGATGATAGCTGAATCGCGCGTGGCGCACCGCCTTGTCGCTGCGCCGTGGTTTGCCAAAGCGGGTGTGCGCCCGGTATAATTTCCGATTGGCCGTGGGGGTATAGCTCAGCTGGGAGAGCGCTTGCATGGCATGCAAGAGGTCAGCGGTTCGATCCCGCTTACCTCCACCACACAACCATCGCAGCCGCACCGACGGCTGTTGCAGTGCCAGGTCCCCATCGTCTAGAGGCCTAGGACATCACCCTTTCACGGTGAGTACAGGGGTTCGAATCCCCTTGGGGACGCCAGACTTCTCCCGCGCCGCGCGACCGCGCGTCCAACATCGCTGCGTCGACTCCGTTAACGTAGGGATCAAACGAGATGCCCCTTGCCGTCCGCCACGCGCTGCGGCGCGCGATCGAGCGCCGCGACGTTCGCGTTGACCGTTCCGCCGATCGAGCGAACCTCGGCGCGCCGGCGCACTTGCTCTTCGCGGTCGTGGCGTTTTGGCTGCCATGCGCCTGCGCGAGCGCCGACGTTCCGCTCGATTCGCAGCCGTCGTTGCGGAACATTCGCGCGCTGATCGGCGACGCCGCATGCGACGACGACGCGCAATGCCGGACCATCGCCATCGGCACGAAAGCCTGCGGCGGCCCGGAATACTATCTCGCGTGGTCGACGAAGCGCACCGATCCGATCGCGCTCGTCAACGCGGCCAACGAGACCGTTGCGCCACCCGGTGCGCGCCGCTCTCAACTGCGGTCGAACTGCATGGTCGTGACGGACCCCGGCGCATTCTGCGCGCCCGGCGCCACGGGAGGGAGTCGCGTGTGCCGGTTGCGCAACACGCGCCAGGGCCCCGTCGACTGATGCGCCGGGCGTCGAGCGGGCCGCCGCGAGGCGCGCACCGAGAAACGAAAAAAGGCCCGGCAGGACACCCTGCCGGGCCTCGGATTGCAACACCGTTGGCCGATCGGTCTACGGTGCAGGCGGCACCGGGAGCAGCAGGGCCTGACTTGCCCCGGACACGTTGTCGGGAGCGAGCGCCATCACCCCCAACGCCGGCGACAAGGCAAGTTCGGCCGCGCTGACGGTAACCGTCGCCGAGCCCGTGCCGTTCGGCGACACCGTCGGGGCCGCGGTGAACGTGACGGCCGGCGTGAACGCATTGAACGAGCCGGTTCCGGGCATCTGCGCGCCGAATCCATCGGTGCCGAAGTAGAACATCTGATACTTGAAGCGGGGGCTGCCCGCGGTCAGGCCCAAGCCATTGGTGGGCGTCGTACCTCCTCTGGGAACCGGAAGCTGCAACGTGGAGTTGTCGGTCGGCTGCGTGACGGTGAACAAGAGCGTCCCGTTGGCATTGATGTTGCAGTTCGCATCGGTCGGGAACAGCGCCGTCACGTACAGGTTTGCGAGGCTGGCGGAGAACGCCGAGCCATTGATACCGATCAGGACCTTGTTCGGCGTGAATCCCGGAGCGCCGCTGGTGTCGATGCAGATGTCGATCTCCTGGAACGCGAGCGTGGTCGAGGTGCGATTGTGCGTGTTGACGCCGAAGATCACGTTCGTCCCCGACAGCCTCGCGCCCACCGCTCGAACGTCGTCCTGCACGATGTTTTGCGGCGTCGGCTGGTACAAGCCCAACGTATAGAAGCCCGGAGTGGCGGCAATGGCGCCGCCCGCGTTGGTGAAGTTGAGCGTGTTGCCGCTAAAGCTTGCTGCCAGGTTCGAGCGGCTGTGCGCGACCAGGTAGTACGGCACCGAGAGCGCGACGTTGCCGTTGAGACGCGAGTTGGACGGCGTGAGCTGGACGTAGCCGCCGATGTCCTGGAACGCGGTGCCTCCTCCGACCGAGCTCGCGACCACATTCAACGTTACAGGGAACGTCGCGTTGGCATTCCCGCCAACGACCACGGACGCCGGGGCCGCCACGGTGACGCTGCCCGGTCCGCTGACCTTGGTCACGCCGATGTTGAACTGCACCGCCTTCGGACTGGCGTTGTGCAGCGTCACCATCTTCGTCGCGCTGAAGTCGTTCAGAAGGTCCGCGAACCCGAACGACAGGCTCTCGTCCGGCGTGCGCACGACGGCCTGCGTCGCCGCCGCGAACTGCGCCTGCACGAGTCCCGAGCCTTCATTGCGAGTGAGGTAGTCCTTCATCAGCGTCGGGCTCGCGGTCTGGACCACGGCAGCGCGCAGATCCGCAACCGGCCAGGTCGGATTCGCCTGCTTGACGAGCGCCGCGACGCCGGCGATGTGGGGCGTCGCCATCGACGTGCCGGACAGGATTTCGAAGCCGTTGCCGGTCCCCGATGCCGTCGACACCGTCGCCACGCCGGGGGCGGTGACGCCGGGCCGGAGGACGCTGTCACCGATGCGCGGGCCGGCGGACGAGAAGCTCGCGATCTTCTCGAAACCGGGGTTCGGGGATATGCCGGCGGACGTGGCCGTCGCGCTCGCGGGCGCAGGCCCGCCGATCGGGCCGCTCAACGCCGCAGCATCCTCCTGCCTGACGCCGAAGAACGGGATCGTGACGGGCTCGTAGATGTTGCCCGCGTTCGGATCGGATGCGCCGCCCGGAATCGGGCCCTCGTACGGCGGGAGGCCCGGAGATGAATTGATCATCGCCGCTGCGGCGGCGCCGAAATGCTGGGCCGCTCCGGCGCGGAACACCCGCGCGCACGTGCCGCGCACCGTCACCACCATCTTCCCGGCGAGGCTCACGCCGGTCTTTGCCGGATCGTACTCGTCCGGATTGCAGCCGAGCGATACGGTCCCGTCGCCGTTGCGCAGCACATGAATCGGATACGTGGTGCCGTCGGTGAACGCTGCGCCGTTGGCGTTCAGCACCGAAATCGTCGGTCCGCCGGAAAGCGCCAGGTTGGCCAAAGGAAGCCCCGCCAGTGCATCGGTCGCCGCGACGGAGATCGCGCCTGGGAAGACCGCGGGTGCGCTGGTGATGTAAGGCGTCGGCCCCGCGTTGCCCGAAGCGGCAACGACGATGATGCCTGCGGCCGCGGCGTTCGCGACTGCCGTTTGCTCGGCCGGGTCGCCGTGGTCGACGACGCCATAATTCGATCCGAGCGACATGCTGATCACGTCGACGCCATGATCCACGGCCCAGTCGATCGCCTCGGCAACGACATCGGTCGATCCGTTGCAGCCGAAGACGCGGACCGCGTAGAGGTCTGCCTGTGGCGCCACTCCCGGACCGATCCGGAATGCACCCGGCGTGTAGGCGGCTGCATTGTATGGGCCGGCGAACGTCGTGCCATCCGCTTTGACGCCGAACCCGGCGGCGGTGCCCGCCACGTGGCTGCCGTGGCCCACGCTGCCGCTCGTGAATTCGCAGTCGAGGGGATTCGGATCCGGATGAGGGATCGGTTGATAGGTCGGGTTGTTCGGGTTGGCGTCGTAGTCGTCGCCGACCAAGTCGGTGCCGCCTTTGACCTTCGGCGCGACCGGCCCGAACAGCGAAGGATTGGCCGGCATTGTGTCGGTCGCCTTGGCCGACTGGTACGCAGCGACGGTTCCCGGACCGCCGAAGTTGGCGTGCGTGTAGTCGATACCGGTGTCGATGATCGCAACCTTGATGCCTTGCCCTTGATAGTGGGCCGGACCCTGCCAGACGAGCGGCGCGCCGATGAGCGGCACGCTGGTGGCGTTGAGGCGCTCGTACACGCCGACCGGCTTCACGGCGACGACGCCCTTGAGCTTGCGCAGCTCCTCGATGCGGTCCTGCGGTATCAGCACCTTGACGCCGTTCAACGCGGCGTGGAGGTCCGCCAAGACCTGCCCGCCGCGGCGCTCGATCTCGGGCTTCAGTCGGGCGTGGTCGGCCGCGCGAGCGACCCTGATCACGGCACGCTCCGATTCGGTGAGGGTTCTACCGGCGCGGCTCTGGACGTCGGCAATCGAGTCTCCGGAGAAGATGACGATGACCTTTCGCAGCGGATTCTGGATCGCCCGATGCCCGACCGGCGTCGCCGGAGACGCACCGCGAATCTGCTGGATGCCTTGCACCTGTGCCTGTACGCCAAGCGCCAACCCGAGCATTGCCGCCGCGAAAAGCACTGCGCTGCGCGAAAAATATCTCATGAGCCCTCTCCTCGTTGCTGTCGATTCGCTGCGATGCCCTAGCCCGCGGTGCGGCACTCGCCCTTGTACAATTTCAGATGCCTTCGCGCAACCGCGGCAGCGAGCGCGCGGGTCGTCGCTGCCGGCGCTCTCCGGACCGAGTGATTGTCGAAGAGGGAGCGCGGCGCGCTGCGACGGCGGACGACGGCGTTCAGGCGCGGCGACGCCGCAGCGTAAGCGCGACCAGTCCGCACGCCAGCGCCACCAACGCCGCCGATCCCGGCTCCGGGGCCGCCACGGACACGTCGTCGAAGTCCCAGAACGCCGGGGTATTCGCAAACGTGAACGCGAGCTGCGTCGTCGCCGCGGTCGCCTGGAGAAGGAAAGAATAATGCGTGTAGCCGAACGCCGGGCTATCGGTCAGCACGAGTTCAGCCGCTCCGCCGTTCCAGTTGAACGAAAAGGCGTTCGGCGCCGACGCCCCCAGCACGTCCGCCTCGGCTTGCAGCCAGAAGTCAATGCCGTACACCGAGCCGGGCACGGTCACGAGCATCTGGCTGATCGTGCTGGCACCGGGGTTCCCGAAGAAGGCCGCGAACGACCCCGAATGCGGCTGCAGGCTATCGACGCCGTCGAAGACCGGGTCGATGGATACGGTCCAGCCGGTGAAGTCGCCGGTCTCGAATCCGCCATTGGCGACGATGTTCAGACTGGCGTGTGCGGCCACGCTCACGAAGATTGCGGCCGCGAACAAGCCGCGGGCCAACGACGCTGCAATTCGCATGAAACCTCCCCAAGTGTTTGCGAACGGCCCAATGCGCGTGGAGCTTCTGCGGCACCAGGCGCGATTATCGCGGCAAAGGAGCACGATGCGTGCCGCTTTGCGAACAGGTAAAAAATCAAGTAGTTACGTCAGGCAGCGCCGAGCACCTGTAAAGTATTCCAACACTCGCGTCGGCTCAGCGCCACAGCGCCCGCACGCGTGCCGCGACGTCGATGGATGCGGCGGCAGCGCCTGAATCACGCACGTCCTCCGATCGTGCGTCGAGAGGCCACGCGCACAGTTCGAACAGCGGGGTCAATGCGTCGGGGATGAAACGGCTGCGCGATGCGTAGACGTGGCGGTCGCCCTGCGCCGCCTGCTGGCGGACGAAGAATCGCTGCGGCACGGTCAGATGCAAGTCTTCCTTCGCCCGGGTCATGGCGACGTACAGGAGGCGCCGCTCCTCCTCGACGTCTTCCGCGGTGCCGGTGGCCATGTCGGACGGGATGCAGCCGTCGACGACATTGAGCACATGTACGGCCTTCCATTCCTGGCCTTTGGCCGAATGAATCGTCGACAGGATCAGGTAATCGTCGTCGCGCCCCGGCGCACCGGCCTCGTCGCTGGAGGCATCGGGCGGGTCGAGCGCCATTTCGGAGAGAAACCGCTCGCGCGAAGCGTACGTCGAGGCGATTTGCAGGACCGCCGCGAGATCGGCTTCGCGCACGGACGCGTCCTCGTAGATGCGATGGAGCTGCGGCTCGTACCAGCGCATCACATTTTCCAGTTCGCCGGGCCATCGGGGCGCCATCTCGCGGAGCGCTCGAAAGACCGACACGAAGCCAACCCAATCGGTAGTGGCGGCGACCGGAACCTGGAACGTGGCCATTGTCGCCAGCACGTCGGTGGCGGCCGCGACCGCGTCGAGGAGCTTCGTGGCGGTCGAAGGCCCGATGCCTGGCACCAGCCGCGCCGCGCGAAATCCCGCGATACGGTTGCTGGGGTTGGCGGCCCATCGCAGCACGCTAAGAACGTCCTTGACGTGCGCCGCCTCCAGGAACCGGAGCCCGCCATACTTCACGAACGGAATGTCGCGTCGCGCAAGCTCGAGCTCGAGTTGCGCGCTGTGACTCGCGCTGCGGAACAGCACGGCCTGCGATTTCAGGGCCATACCGTTCTCCCGCTGCTCGAGGACCCGGTCGGCGACGTAACGCGCCTGCTCGGCTTCGTCGCGCACCGCGACGAGCCGCGGCTTTCGCGACGAGGCGCGGTCCGTCCACAGGTCCTTCGTGTAGCGCTCGCGCGCGAGGCCGATGACGGCATTGGAGGCGTCGAGGATGGGGCGCGTCGAGCGGTAGTTGCGATCCAGCGTCACGACGCGCGCGGGCGGATCGAACTGCCGTGGAAAATCGAGGATGTTGCGCACGGTCGCCGCGCGAAACGAATAGATGGACTGGGCGTCGTCGCCCACGATCGTCACGCCGCGTCCGTCCGGCTTCATCGCCCGCAGAATCGACGCCTGGAGGCAATTGGTGTCCTGGTACTCGTCGACCAGCACGTGGTCGAAGCGCTCGCCGATCTCCCGCGCCAGCGCGGACTCCGCCAGCATCTGCAACCAGTACAGAAGCAGATCGTCGTAGTCGAGCACGTTTTGCGCCTGCTTCTCCGCGACGTAGGACCGGAAAAGCTTCCCCAGTTGCTCCTCCCATCGCGCGCACCACGGGAACGCGTGCGCGAGCGCTTCTGTGAGCGATGCGCCGCCGTTCACGACGCGCGAATAGATCGCGAGACACGTGGCTTTGGTCGGAAACCGCTCGTTCGTCGCCGAGAATCCGAGATCGTGCCGGACGAGCGCCAACAGATCCTCGGCATCGGCCCGATCGAGGATCGTGAAGGATTCCTGCAGGCCGACCCGCGAGGCGTATTCGCGCAACAGACGAGCACCCACGCTATGGAAGGTGCCCGTCCACCGAAGCACCGGCGGTCGCGCTTGTGCCCGCGTGCGAAGAGCGCGACTCAGGTATTGTCCCGCGCGCCGCTCCATTTCCGCCGCCGCACGACGCGAGAACGTCAGCAGCATGATGCGCTGGGGGTCCGCGCCGGTGAATACGAGGTGGGCTACGCGGCAGGCAAGGGTATTGGTCTTGCCCGAGCCCGCGCCCGCGATGACGAGCAGCGGTCGCGGACCTCCCGCGCCCGCCGAGCTGACACCGTGTTCCACGGCGAGCCGCTGCTGCGCGTTGAGAGATGCGAGGTAATCATTGGCCTCCTCGCGCGTGGAGCGAACGCCGTATGGAGCGGGCTGCGGCGCGTCGGGTTGGGAGCGGTGCATGGGCGGAAGCCAGTGGTTCGAGCGGATAGAACGAACGTTCGACGGAGGATAGCACGCCTCCCAAGGGTCGCTAGGCGGACGGGGCGGAGACGGTACACTAAGTACGGATCGATGACGCAGTGGAGCCCCGATCGTCGCGCCGCCGCGTTCCGCGGTCGTAGGGGAGCGCATGCCGCCCGTCCGTCAGCGCCTTGTCAGCGATGTTTCTGCGCGAGATGACCATTCAAACGCATTGCGCGTTACGTCGGCGCAGCGCTCAGGGGGAGCCGCTCGCCCGGCCGGCCAACCAGGATCGAGCGGGTCGGCAATCTCCGGACCGCGCGAGCTTGACATCGCCCTGCCGCCGCAGCTCCTGGTGCGCGCCGACCACGTGACCGAGTGATGGCACGCCCATCGATGACCGCTGGTCTGCCTGTTGAGGCGACAACGGTCGCAGCGCCTGCCGCGCACCGCGGCCGGCTCTTTCGCAAGTACCTGCTGCTGATCCTGACGCTCGTGACGGGCGCGCTGCTCGCGTCGGGTGCGATCAGCGTCTATTTCAGCTATCAGGAAAACAAGGCTGCGCTTTCCGATCTGCAGCATGAGAAGGCGCTCGCGGCAGCATCGCGGATCGAGCAGTACATGCGCCAGATCGAGCAGCAGCTCGCCTACGCGGCGCTGCCGCAGCTCGGCGCCGGCGACGTGGAGCTTCGCCGCATCGAGTTCCTGAAGCTCCTGCGTCAGGCGCCGGAGGTCACGGACATCGCTCAGCTCGACGCCGCCGGCCGCGAGCAGATCGCCGTTTCGCGCCTCGGGATGGACGTCGTGGGCTCGGGCAAGGACCGCTCGCAGGAGCCCGCCTTTCGCAACGCCAAGCGGGGCAAGTCGTGGTTCGGGCCCGTGTATTTCCGCAAGGAGACCGAACCGTACATGACGATTGCGATCCGCTCGGCAGGCGACAGCGGGCCCGTGACGGTCGCCGAGGTCAACCTCAAGTTCATCTGGGACGTGGTGTCGCGCATCAAGATCGGCGACAAGGGCAAGGCGTATGTCGTCGACGGCAGCGGTTTTCTGGTTGCGGATCCGGACATCGGTCTCGTGCTGCGCAAGACGGACCTGTCGCCACTGGCGCACGTCAAAGCGGCTGCCGGCGGAGCGAAGTTCGAGGAGGCGATGCTCTCGACCGACCTCGGCGGGACGGAGGTGCTGACGGCGATGGCGCCGATCGGGCCGCTCGGCTGGAACGTGTTCGTCGAGCAACCGGTGGCCGAAGTCTACGAGAGGCTGAACGCCTCGATCGTGCGCACCGGCCTGCTTCTGCTGGCCGGCCTCGTGATTTCGGCGCTCGCGGCGCTGGCGCTCGCACGCGGCATGGTGCGTCCGATACGCGTCCTCGACGAAGGCGCGCAGCGCATCGGCGCGGGTGAGCTCGACCAGAAGATCGAAGTCCACACCGGTGACGAGCTGGAAGGCCTCGCCGACCAGTTCAACCGGATGACGGCGCAGCTTCGCGAGTCGTACGCCGGGCTCGAGCGCAAGGTGGAGGCGCGCACCCGCGAGCTCACGAATTCGCTCGAGCAGCAGACGGCGATCAGCGAAATCCTGCGCGTGATCTCGAGCTCGCCGACCGATGTGAGGCCGGTGCTCCAGGCAGTCGCCGAGCGCGCCGCGCATCTGTGCGACGCTCCGTTTGCCCACGTGGTCCTGCTCGAGCGCGACGTGCTTCGACCGGTTGCCGCCCACTCGGTCGGTCCCGAACCGGGCGTGGAATTCGACGATCCGGCGGAGATGAAAGGGCCGATCGAGCTCAAACGGAGCTTAATCATCGGCCGCTCCGTTCTCGACCGCAAGACGCTCCACTACGCCGACATCCTTCCGCTGCTCGACACCGAATATCCGGACGCGCGGCCGTTTCAGCGCCGGTTCGGCTTCCGGGCGATCCTGACCGTGCCGCTGATGCGCGAGGCGGGCGCGTACGGCGGGATCATCATCTGGCGCCGCGAGGCGCGGGCGTTTTCCCCCGATCAGATCGCGCTTCTGCAGACCTTCGCGCAGCAGGCGGCGATCGCGATCGACAACGTTCGCCTTTTCAACGAAACCAAGGAGGCGCTCGATCAGCAGACGGCGATCAGCGAGATCCTCCGCGTCATCTCCAGTTCACCCGGCGACGTCGGTCCGATGCTGAACGCCGTCGCCGAGCGCGCATTGAACCTGTGCGATGCGGCGCAGTCCGGAATCTTTCTCGTCGATGGCGACCAGCTCCGCTTCGCGGCCGGCTTCGGCAGCATGTCGACGTTCGAGGAGGGCGAGCTCACAGCCCTGACGCGTGAGCGGGTCGTTGGTCGCGCCACGATCGACCAGGAGACTATTCATCATGCCGACATCCTGCCGCTGATCGATACGGATTATCCGAGTTCGCGCGCAAATCAGCTCAAGTTCGGGATTCGCGCCATCCTGGCGGTCCCGCTGATGCGCGAGGATCGTGCCATCGGCGCGATCTCCCTCTGGCGACCAGAACCGCGCGCGTTCAACGATAAACAGGTTGCATTGGTCAAGACTTTCGCCGATCAGGCGGCGATCGCGATCGAGAACGTGCGGCTTTTCAACGAGACGAGGGAGGCGCTCGAGCAGCAGACCGCAATCAGCGAGGTTTTGCGCGTGATCTCCAGTTCGCCCGGCGACGTGCGGCCGATGCTGAATGCGGTCGCTGAGCGCGCATTGCGGCTCTGCGATGCCGCCGAGTCGACCATCGTTCTGGTCGAGGGGGACCGACTGCGCCAGGCGGCCATGTTCGGCAACACGGCCTCCCTCGACGAAGGCGAGTACATACCGCTGACGCGCGGCTCGGTAACGGGCCGCGCGGTGATCGATCGTGCCGTGATGCACATGACCGATCTCGCCACGGCGCCGGAGTCCGAGTTCCCCATCGGGCGCGAGCTGCAGCGGCGCATCGGGCACCATGCGGTCCTCTCGGTGCCCCTGATGCGCGAGGACCGCGCGATCGGGGCGATCGCTCTCTGGAGGATGGAAACGCGGGCGTTCAGCGACAAGCAGATCGCGCTGGTGAAGACGTTCGCCGATCAGGCGGCGATCGCGATCGAGAACGTACGCCTTTTCAATGAAACGAAGGAGGGATTGGAGCAGCAGACGGCGATCGCGGAAATCCTGCGCGTGATCTCGGGGTCGCCCACCGACGTGCAGCCGGTCCTCGATGCGATCGCCGAGCGGGCCGCGCGCCTTTGCGATGCGGCCTCGGCGTCGATGTTCCTGACCGAAGGCAACATGCTCCGCCACCTCGCGTCGAAAGGCCCCGGAGCGGAACCGGTAACGCATCTCCAGGCCTTTCCCATCAATCGCAATTCGATTTCCGGCCGCGCGATCCTCGACCGCAAGACGATGCACATCCGCGACCTCACGGCCGAGGCGCACGAGTATCCGCTCAGCGCGGAGATTGCGCATC
>Ga0335082_10006495_pt1 | contig 12745 bp, 11 predicted proteins | sample Lox_Sample_41_FD_206718 | JGI IMG/M metagenome (GOLD analysis project Ga0335082, IMG submission 206718) | Soil microbial communities from Loxahatchee National Wildlife Refuge, Florida, United States - Lox_Sample_4.1 | ecosystem: Environmental > Terrestrial > Soil > Wetlands | place: USA... | reverse complement strand
CACGTCCGCCGCCAGGAAGGTGACGATCTTGTCCGATTCACCATAGGGCCGGCTACGGAGAATGACCGCCTCACTGGTGTGGGATGGACCCATGTTGGCCAACCAAACCATCGCCGCGCAATCTTGACAAGGGGAAGGGGCGTCACTAGCTTGCCGCCAGCGTCCTTTTCTGCGCGAACTCAGCGGAAAATCTCGGTATCGAGGAGGATTATGAGTGAATTAGACGAGAAGCGGAGCGGTGTCTCAGCCGAGTTCCCGGATGCGGGCGAGTTGCCCGAGTCGGAGATCGACACCCTGCGCCGCAAGCTCGAAGAACGAGAGGCTGAGGCTCATGCCAACTACGACCGATTCTTGCGAGAACGAGCCGAGTTGGAGAACTTCAAGAAACGGATGCAACGGGACAAGGCCGAGGCCCTCCGCTTCGCATCCGAGCCGCTCGTGCGTGAGTTGCTGCCAGTCATCGACAATCTCGAGCGAGCGGTGGAGCACGGCGATACGAACGGCCAGTCCGTTCTCGACGGCGTTCGCCTCGTGATCAAGTCATTACTCGAAATCCTCGAACGTCACGGCGTGAAACGCATCGACGCCGTTGGGGAACCCTTCGATCCGACCCACCACCAAGCCCTCGCCCAAATCGAGTCGCCGGCGCACGAGCCTAATCAGGTCGTCCAACAACACCACAGCGGATATCGACTGCATGAACGCCTCCTGCGTCCCGCCTTGGTCACAGTAAGCACTCGAAAAAGCGACGCTGCGGTTGAAAGCGAACCGAAGAGTGATTAACCGCTCAGCACGGCGACGGGGCGGTTGCGAATCCACTCGCGTCGCCGATTGAAGGAGACCAACATCATGTCGAAGGTCATTGGGATTGATTTGGGGACGACCAACTCGTGCGTGGCCATCATGGAAGGCGGCGATCCGAAGGTCATCCAGAACGCGGAAGGTGGCCGGACCACGCCGTCGGTTGTGGCATTCACTGAATCGGGCGAACGATTGGTGGGCCAAATCGCGCACCGACAAGCCATCACCAACCCCGACAACACCATTTCGGCCGTCAAGCGGCTCATGGGACGCCGGTTCGACGATCCGGAAGTCACCAAGGCCGCAAAGGTTCTGCCGTACAAGGTCGTCAAGGCTGACAACGGCGATGCCTGGGTGGAAATCCGCGGCAAGCGTTACAGCCCGGCGGAAATCTCTGCCTTCATTCTTCAGAAGATGAGGCAAACGGCAGAAGACTATCTCGGCGAGAAGGTCACCGAAGCCGTCATCACCGTCCCCGCGTACTTCAATGATAGCCAACGACAGGCAACGAAGGACGCCGGTCGAGTCTCGGGACTCAACGTGCTACGAATCATCAATGAGCCGACCGCAGCCTCACTGGCCTACGGCCTGGACAAGAAGAAGGACGAGAAGATCGCTGTCTTCGATCTCGGCGGCGGCACCTTCGATATCTCAATTCTCGAATTGGGCGACGGCGTGTTCGAGGTCAAAGCGACCAACGGGGATACCTTCCTCGGCGGCGAAGATTTCGATCAGCGCATCATGGGATACCTCGCCGATGAGTTTCTCAAGGATCAGGGCATCGATCTACGCAAAGATCGCATGGCGCTGCAGCGGCTGAAAGAGGCTGCCGAGAAAGCCAAGTGTGAGCTGTCTACTTCCACCGAGACGGACATCAATCTGCCATTCGTCACGGCCGATCAGACCGGACCGAAGCACCTCAATATGAAGCTCACCCGCTCCAAGCTCGAGGCCCTGTGCGCCGATTTGCTCGAACGCCTCGACGGACCCTGCGTCACCGCACTCCGCGATGCCGCACTGAGCGCCAGTGATATCAACGAAGTCGTGTTGGTTGGCGGGATGACGCGTATGCCCGCCGTGCAGGCTCGCGTGAAAAAGCTCTTCGGCAAGGAACCCCACAAGGGCGTCAATCCCGACGAAGTCGTTGCCATCGGTGCCGCTATCCAGGCCGGCGTCCTCAAGGGCGAGGTAAAGGACGTCGTCCTGCTGGACGTCACGCCGCTGTCGCTCGGCATCGAAACCCTCGGCGGTGTGTTCACCAAGCTGATCGAGAAGAACACGACGATCCCCACCAAGAAGAGCCAAACGTTTTCGACCGCCCAGGACAACCAAACCGCAGTGACCATTCGCGTCTTCCAGGGCGAACGAGAAATGGCTGCGGACAACAAGCTGCTGGGCCAGTTCGACCTCATCGGCATTCCCCCCGCTCCCCGCGGCCTGCCGCAGATCGAAGTCACCTTCGACATCGACGCGAACGGCATCGTGCATGTGCATGCCAAGGACCTTGGCACGGGCAAGGAGCAATCCATCCGCATCACCGCGTCCAGCGGCTTGAACGAGGAAGAGATCAGGAAGATGGTCAAGGACGCCGAGCTCCACGCCGCCGAGGACCATAAGCGCCGTGAGGCTGCGGACGCCCGCAACCAGCTCGACACCCTCGTCTACCAAACCGAGAAGTCGCTCAAGGACCATGGCGGCGATGTCGACGCCGCCACGAAGAGCAACATCGAGCAGGCGCTTGAAAAAGCCAAGAAGCAACTCGAGGGACAAGACGCGGCGGCGATGAAGGCGGCAGCCGAGGAGCTCAGCCAAGCATCCCACAAACTCGCCGAAGCGATGTATGCGAAGGCGTCCCGGCAGCGCGAAGGCCAAGGCCCACAACCAGGCGCGCCGGAGGGGAATGGACAAGCTCCCGGCGGCGGCAAGGACGACGTCGTGGACGCAGACTTCGAAGAAGTGAAGGGGTAACCCACACACATCCCGACGCGGCACACAAAAGCCCTCCCCTCGACTGATGGGGAGGGCTTTTGTATTGTGCGCCCAAGGAGGAAGCGGTGGCGCAAAAGCGCGACTACTACGACGTACTCGGCGTCAGCCGCGGCGCCAGCGACGAAGAGGTCAAGAAGGCCTATCGCAAGCTGGCGATGAAGTACCATCCCGACCGGAATCCCGGGGACAAGTCGGCCGAAGACCGTTTCAAAGAAGCGTCCGAGGCGTATCAAATCCTCAGTGACGCGGAGCGCCGCGCCCAGTACGACCGCTTCGGGCACGCCGCCTTCGAGCAGGGCGGCGGCTTCGGTGGCTTCGAGTTTTCTGGTGCCGGCTTCGAAGACATCTTCAGCGACATCTTCGGTGACATCTTCGGCGGCGGGCGCGGTCGCGGCCGCTCACGCGCCCGCCGCGGTGAAGACCTGCGCTACGACTTGCGCATCAAGTTCGAGGAAGCCGTCTTCGGCGTCGAGAAGGTCATCAGCGTCCCCCGCCTCGCCCGTTGCGATGCCTGTAGCGGCAAGGGGACGAAGGACGGCAGCGCCCGCACGACGTGCGCGGCCTGCCAGGGCACTGGGCAGCTGCGCTTCCAACAAGGGTTCTTTACGATTGCCAAGACCTGCGGCCAATGCGGCGGCCAGGGCACAATCATCAAGGACCCGTGCCGGTCATGCGGGGGGAGCGGCGTCATGCAAAAGACCCAGACGCTGAACATCAAGATCCCACCCGGCGTCGACGCCGGTTCGCGGTTGAAGCTGCGTGGCGAAGGCGAGGCGGGACACGGCGGTGGCCACGCCGGTGACCTGTACGTCGTCATCGATGTCGAGGAGCACCCGCTCTTCACGCGCCGTGGCAACGACATCGTGTGTGAAGTGCCGATCAGCTTCCCGCAAGCCGCCCTGGGTGCCGAGGTCGACGTGCCGACACTCGACGGCAAGCTCAAGATGAAGATCCCGCACGGCACCCAGTCAGGCAACGTGCTGCGCCTCCGCGGCAAGGGCGCGCCCGATCTGCGTGGCGGCGGCCGCGGCGACCAACTCGTCCAAGTGGTCGTCGAAACCCCTCGCAAGCTGACCGCCCGCCAACGCGAGCTGTTGGAAGAGTTTGCACGGAGTAGCGGGGAAGAGGTAAACCCGCTAGCGAAGGGATTCTTCGACAAGGTAAAGGAGATGTTCGGCTGATGCTTCCGAACACGACGCGTTGGTACTGGCTGGCCGGCTCGCTGTTGACCCTGACCCTGTCGTCAGGGGCCTGCACCCCGAAAGTCACCGCGCCGCTCGAGCCAACCATGGCTGTCCGCCGCGGTGATGAATGGTTCCGTTACGAGGAATACGATGCGGCGATCAACGCCTATCGCAGCTACCTCGACCAAGATGATGACACCCCGTACATGCCACGGGTGTACTACAAGACGGCGCTCGCCGAGTACCGACTCGGCCGATATCGCGATGCGCTTGCCACGCTCGACGAGCTGACGCAGCACTATCCGAAGGGACATTGGGTCCAGGTGGACGCGCTCCGCGGCGACGCCGAGCGCGAACTCGGCCACTCGGTCATCGCGATCGAATCGTGGGATCGCGCCTGGAACGCCGCCGACAGCGACGAGCGCTCCAAGCTGCGCACGCGCATCGCCAGCGTGGCGCACGGGCTCGACGATTTGCAACTCGCCAAAGCCCGCCGCCTGGTCAACGCCGGAGAGGTGCGCGAACTGCTCGACCAGCAGATCGCGCTGCGCCAGCCAGGCAGCATCGACGAAGCGATGCCGGACACCGATACGGGCGAGCCCGTGAAAGTCGCGAAGGCGAAAGGGCAATCCGCTGCGACGAAGGCCACCGTGCGCACCCCGAAGGGAACGGCGAAACCCGCGACGGCCCAGGCCGTGCCACCAGCAGCGCTCGCCACCGATGAGAGCACCGCCGAACGCGCCGCGCCGGCGCCGTTCGTGCCCGAACCCGAGCCCGTGGAAGGCGCCGCCGCGAAGCCGGTGGCGCCAGCCCCGGTGCCGGCGACGCGCCAGGCACCACCCCCGAGCGCGCCAGTCGCGATTGCGAGGGCCGAGCCGGCGCCGCGCGGACCGACCACCGAGGAGGTCCTCGAGCCGCAGGAACCCATCGGAGCGACCGAACCGCTTGAGCGGCCCGAACCGGAGGTAGCGCCGAAGGCGATGGCCGAAGCGCCGCCGGCCGTTGTCGACGAGCCGATCCAGGGCAACGCAAGAATCGGCTGCCTGCTGCCGCTCACCGGTCCAAACCGCCAATTCGGCGAACGCTCGCTGCGCGGGCTGCGCCTGCTCTTTGGACAGGACAACGACCAGCTGGTGATCAAGGATACCGGCAGCGACCCGTCCGTCGCGGTCAGCATGTACCAGGAGCTGGCGCGCATGCCGAACGTCCTGGCCATTGTCGGGCCGCTCCTCAGCGATGACGCCGCTGCCGTGGCGCCGCTGGCCGAGCAGGACCATCTGCCGATGTTGATCCTCTCGCAACGCGATGGACTGGGCGGACGGTTCGTCATTCAGTCGGGGATGACCCGGACGCACCAGGTCGAAACGCTGTTGGCGTACGCCATGGACAAGGCGCGCTTGCGTCGCTTCGGCGTCCTCTACCCGAAGGACCACTTCGGCCAGGAGCTCGTGGCAACCTTTCGCCGCGAGGTTGAACGGCGCGGCGGTGAAGTCGTCGGTACCGACGGCTATGCACCAGGCACGCGCGGCGTCGCCACCGGCACTGTCAAGCAGTGGCGCAATGCCCAGAACATGCAAGCCGTCTTCGTTCCGGATGACGCAGCGGCCGCTGCACAGTTCGCCCGCTTCCTGCAACGCGAGATGCCCGACGTGACGCTGCTCGGCGTGCAGGGCTGGGAAACCTTGGCCGACACGAACGGTGCGGCACCACCCCTCAACGGTGTGGTCTTTGCCGACGGCTTCTACGCCAACAGCGCACGCCCGGCGACGCGCGAATTCGTCGACCGCTTCGTCCAGACGTATGGCCAGGATCCGAGTGCCGTGGAAGCGCAAGCGTATGACGCCGGATTGTTGGCGAAGCGCGCCCTCGATGCCGGGGCCAACGCGCGGACCGATACCTTGCGGCATCTGCTGGCGTTGGACAGCGTCGAGGGGGCGACGGGAGAGCTGCGCGTCACCTCCGACGGCGTGCAACGGCCGCTGTTTCTGTTGCAGGTCTACGACGGCAAGCTCAGTGAAGTCGGCGGCGCAGGCTGACGATCGACCGGCGCGGCGGCTTCCACCCGCCATGTCGGCGGTCTGAGACATGACCGTTCGTTCCATCGGCGATGTCGGCGAGTTCGCGTTCCTGTCGCGGCTCCTGCCGCAGCTGCGGCGCGGCCGCGACACCGTGGTCGGCCCCGGCCAAGACTGCGCGGTGATCCGCTGCGGCCGCGACAAGTTTCTGCTCACCATCGATGCCCTGGTCGAGGGCACTCACTTCGAAGCCGGATGGCTGACGCCGTACCAGATCGGTCGCAAGGGCTTTCTGGTGAATGCCAGTGACGCCGCCGCCATGGGGGGCGCGCCGCGCTGCTGCGTGGTGAGCTTGTGCGTGCCGCGATCCTATCCGGTGCGCGATCTGTTCCGCCTGCAAGCCGGAATTGCCGCGGCCGCGGCCGAGTGCGGCGCCTCAATCGTCGGCGGCAACCTGGCACGCGCCGACACGCTAAATGTCTCCATTGCCCTGTTGGCGGCGGCCCCGCGGCGGATCATCACGCGCCAGGGCGCCCGGCCCGGCGATCGCATCTACGTCACCGGCACGCTGGGCGACGCGGCGGTGGGACTACAGCGGCTGCGTGAGGGCAAGCGCAGCGGCCCGGCGATTCGCCGCTTCCGCGAGCCCACGCCGCGATTGCACGCCGGCCAGGTCCTGACCGCGTCCCACCTCGCGTCGAGCATGATCGACGTGAGCGATGGTCTGGTGCAGGACCTCGGCCACCTTTGCGAGCAGAGTCGGGTTGGCGCGGTCGTCCACACCGACCGGGTTCCGCTGTCCCCCGCCTATCGCGCCCAGTTGCGCGACGCCCCTGCGCTTGCGTTGCACGGCGGCGAAGACTACGAATTGCTCTGCACCATTCCCGAGCGCCACGTGTCCCGGTTGAAACGCGCCCACCTGGGTTGTCCGATCACCTGCATCGGTGAGATCACCGCGACGCGACGGGTCCGCCTGCTGACCCGCGGACAACCGCCGCGCAGCTTGCGCTCGGGCGGCTACGATCACTTCCGGCAGTGGAGTTGACGATGAGCCCGGATCGCTTGCGCGAGTTGCTTGCCCAGGTCGGAGCGGGAACGGTCACCCCCGATGAGGCCGTACAACAGCTGAAGTCGCTGCCCTTCGAGGACCTCGGCTTCGCGAAGGTCGACCACCATCGCTCGTTGCGCACGGGATTTCCGGAGGTGATCTTCGGCGCCGGCAAGAGTGCCGAGCAGATCATCGAGATTGCGCGCAGCCTGAATGACCAGGCGCACAACGTCTTGATCACACGTTTGGACGACGACAAGGTCGCCGCGCTGCGCCGAGCATTTCCGACGCTGTCACACTCGCCGCACGCGCGTGTCGCAACCATCATCCACACGCCGCCGCAAATCCTCGGGCGTGGCCAGATCCTGGTGGTGGCGGCCGGGACTTCAGACTTGCCGGTCGCCGAGGAGGCGGCGTTGACCGCGGAGTTGCTCGGCAATCGTGTTGCGCGCATCACCGACGTCGGCATCTCCGGCATCCATCGCTTGTTCGCCCATCGCGACCAGCTCAACGGCGCTGCGGTGCTGATCGTCGTGGCCGGGATGGAAGGCGCCTTGCCCAGCGTGGTGGCCGGCCTGGTGGACAAGCCGGTGATCGCCGTGCCGACCAGCATCGGCTACGGCGCCAGCTTCGGCGGCCTGGCGGCGTTGCTGGCGATGCTCAACTCGTGCGCCGCCGGCGTCACCGTGGTCAACATCGACAACGGCTTCGGTGCCGGCGTCGCCGCCGCCCTGATCAATCGAGCCTGATCAGGACGCCTTCGCTGGGTCCCAGCCTGAGCCCGGCAGGCTCGATCGGAGTGGGTGACCGCTCGCAATCGGTCGAGATCTCGATGCTGCCGCGGTCGCTGCTTCCAAACGACAGCGTGCGCGGCGCGTCGGCAAAGTTCAACGCGACGAGCAGTCGCTGCGTTGGATGTTCGCGCAAAAAGGCAAACGTATCGGGTGGGCCCTCGATCGGCCGATAGGTGCCGGCGGTCAACGCCGGCGCCGCTTTGCGATACCAGAGCAGGCGGCGATAGAGGCGCAGCAGCGAGCCCGGATCCGCCGACTGACGCGCGACGTTGACCTGCGCGAAGTCCTCGCCCAACGGCAGCCATGTCTCCGCGGCGGTCGTAAACCCCGCGCCGGGCGCCGCGCTCCATTGCATCGGGGTACGCTCCGGATCGCGGTTGAGCGGCGCGAAGCGCTTGCCGACGGGATCGCAGACGCGCTCCGGCGGGATCATCCCATCGCGCATGCCGATCTCCTCGCCGTAGTAGAGAAACGGCGTGCCGCGCAGCGTCAGCAAGAGCATCGCCGCCACGCGGGCCCGCGCCGCGCCCCAGGTGGCGTCGTCGAAGCGGGTGCGGTGGCGAGGCGCGTCGTGACTCGACAGCACGTAGGTCGGCTGCGCGCCGGCTGGCAGGACCGCCTCGATCTGGTCCACCTGAGCCCGCACCGCGGCCGCGTCCCACGGGCTCCACATGAAGCTGAAGTTGAACGCCAGCGGCAGCTCGTCGTGCCCGTTGCCGTAGTACGCCGCGACGCGGCGCGGGTCGAGCAGGAAGACCTCGCCGACCATGGCGCGCTCGCCGTAACCGTTGAGGATCCGTCGCCAGCTGCGGATGATCTCGTGCACCTCCGGCAGATCCTCATCGTAGAGGTGCACCTGGCTGCCGTAGTGCTTCACCGGATGCTCTTCCTCCGGTGCCGGCCGCGGGTTGTCGCGCAGCAGGGCGTCCTTCGCCAGCTTGTGGATCACGTCGACGCGAAAGCCGTCCACCCCGCGGTCGAGCCAGAAACGGATGACGTCTTCCATGGCCCGCACCACGTCGGGGTTGCGATAGTTGAGATCCGGCTGCTCGGCGAGGAACGAATGCAAATAGTATTGCCCGGTGTGCGGATCGAGCGTCCACGCCGGCCCGCCGAAGGAGCTGACCCAGTTGTTGGGCGGCCCGCCATCCGGCGCCGGGTCGCGCCATACGTACCAGTCGCGCCGCGGATCGCTCCGGGAGCGGCGCGAGGCCTGAAACCACGGATGCAGATGCGAAGTGTGGTTCGGGACGAGATCGAGAATGATACGAATGTTGCGCCGGTGCGCCTCGGCGAGGAGGCGGTCGAAGTCGGCGAGCGAGCCGAAGAGCGGCTCGACGTCGCAATAGTGACTGACGTCGTAGCCGAAGTCGAACATCGGCGACGGATTGATCGGCGTGAGCCAGAGAGCATCGACGCCGAGCGATGCCGGCGTGCCGTCGTTCAAATAATCGAGGTGCGCGGTGATGCCGGCCAGGTCGCCGACGCCGTCGCCGTTGCTGTCGCCGAAGCTGCGGACGTAGATCTCGTAGAAGACGGCGGAACGCCACCACTCCATCAGCGTGCTCGTGTTCGTGAATCGTGTGCGTGTTGTGGTCGCTGAATCATGTCGCCCTCATTCACGAGCACGAACACGAGCACGACTCACGATAGCGGTGTGTTGGGCGAGCTCATCCGGCCGAGCTCCCAGCGCGCCCGCGGTTGGTAGGCGCGGGCGGCCAGCAGATCGGCGATGCCCCACGTTTGATCGGCGTGGTGATGCTCGCTGGCACAGCGCGGGTCGCCGCAGCGGACGTCGGTGACGAGCGCCGTCTCGGAGGTCAGTTGCGCCACGCGACCGTAGCGCGGATACGGTTGATACCCCGGAAGCATCACCACCTGATCGATCTGAATCGCCATGACGGCATGAGTAGGCCGTCGGGCTCGATGAATCAAGGGTTGGAGGGGAAGCTGCATGGGGTGGCGTGTCGTCTCCAAAAGAAAAGGGGGCGCAGTCTCCTGCGCCCCCTCGAATGCTGATCCGCGTCCGCGCCTTAGGCGAGGCCCATGGCGCGGTCCTGAGCTTCCGGATCGAACTCTTCGAACTGGATGATCTCGAGGCGTTCGAACGCCTGGCGGACATGTGGCGTCAGCAAGCCGAGGCGCTTGATGTTCGGCACGACGCGCGCGAACAGCGCCTGACGAAACAGCTTCATCACCGGCGACGCGAGGATGATCTCGCGGACTTCGCTCTTGTTGAAGCCCACGTAGTCGGCGATCTCCTCGGCGAGCAAGCGGTCACGCATCAACTCGCAGGCCTCGATGACGAAATCCTCGCGGTCACGCCGTTCGTTCTCCGGCATGTCGACGTAGTAGTCCTTCAACGAGATCACGCCGAAGGCGACGTGCCGCGACTCGTCCTTCATGACGTAGTGCACCAGCTCTTTGGCGAGCGGCTCGCGCGCCAGCTGGTACATGTTCGCGAAGGCCGCCATCGCCAGCCCTTCGACGAGGATCTGCATGCCGAGATATTTGAAGTCCCAGCGCTGGTCGGTGATGATGTTGTCGAGCAGCTTCTTCAGATTGGGATTGATGGGCCATTCCCACTCGAGCTTCTCGCGCAGGTAGCGGCTGAACACCTCGACGTGGCGCGCCTCATCCATGGTCTGCGTCGCGGCGTAGTATTTCGCGTCCATCCAGGGCACCGCGCCGGTGAGCTGCGAGGCGACGATCAGCGCGCCCTGCTCGCCGTGCATGAACTGCGACAGCTGCCAGGCCATTTGCGCGTGCCGGAAGTGCCGCACTTCCTTCTCGTTGAACTTCTTGTACGGACCGTAGTCTTCCAACGGGTTGTACGCCTGCGGCACGATCTCGCTCTCCGGGTCGACCGGCGTCTCCCAGCGCAGCTGGTTGGTGCCGTTCCACTGCTCGCGCTTGGCCTTCTCGTAGAGATCGCGCAAGCCTTCCTTCACGCTGCCGTAGTTCCAGGCGTAGTTGGTGTCGAACGAGGTGAGGATGGTTTCGATCTCGGCGTCGAGCCGCTGCGCGTGCTGTCCGTTGCCGCTGGCCGTTGCCATCGCCATGCTGTGACTCCTTTCGCCGGGGCTGCCCGGATGCCCTGTCCGTTGCTGACCGGGGCACGGTAAACTGGAACACTTCACCAGTCAACAGAAATGCGAACTCGGATTCACATTTTGATCGATGTCCGGAGAGATGGTACGGTCGCGCCATGCCAGTGAGGACGAAGCCGCGGCCGCGCCAGGCGTTGCGCACGCCGCAGCAGGCGCGCAGTCGGCGCACGCGCGCCCGCATCCTCAAGGCCGCGGTGGCGTGCTTCGAGGCGCGCGGCTACGACGCCACGACGACCGCGGCGATCGCCCGGCGCGCCGGCATCGGCGTCGGCAGCTTCTACGGATACTTTCGCGACAAGCGCGCCATCCTCCTCGAGTTGCTCGAGGCGACGATCCAGAAGATCGCCGACTACGTGGTGCAGAGCCTGGATCCGCAGATGTGGCGCGATGCCGATCCCCGGGCCAGCGTCCGCACGCTCATCGATGCGCTCTTCCATGCGCGCACTTTCAATCCCGGCATGCAGCGCATCGTGTGGGAACGCTACTTCAAGGACGAGGAGTTCCGCGCCGCGGTCGGTATCATCGAGCGCCGCATCCGCAGCGCCATGGAAGAACTCTTCGCGCGGCTCAAGGCGGACGGCCGACTGCGCGTCGACGACACCGACACCGCGGCGTTCGTCATCTACTCCTCCATCGAGTGGACGGCGTCACGGCTGATGCTCGGTGAGTCCGGCGCCGAAACCGATCGGACGGTGGCCGCGGCCTCCGATATGGTGTCGCGATTTCTCTTCAAGCGCGGCTGACGGTCGGTGGCGCCGCACGTCACGGCGCTCCGTCACTTCATATGCTTCCGAAACTCCGGCTTGCGCTTCTCGATGAAGGCATTGCGCCCCTCCTGCGCCTCGGCGGTCTGGTAGTACAGCTCCAAGGCGCTAAAGCCCATCTCGGTGATGCCGAGGATGTGATCGGTGTCGGCGTTGAAGGAGTACTTGGCCAGCTTCAGCGCCGTCGGACTCTTCTCCAGCAGTTCGTTGCACCATTGCTCCACCTCGGCGCGCAGCTGCGCCGCCGGCACTACCTTGTTCACCAGCCCCATCTGCAACGCGTCCTGCGCGCTGTACTGCCGGCACAGGTACCAGATCTCGCGCGCCTTCTTCTCACCGATGATGCGCGCCAGGTACGCCGTCCCGAATCCCGGATCGACACTGCCCACGCGCGGCCCCGTCTGTCCGAAGATCGCCGTATCGGCGGCAATCGACAGATCGCAGAGCACGTGCAGCACGTGCCCGCCGCCGATAGCGTAGCCGTTCACCATGGCGATCACCGGCTTGGGAATGTTGCGGATCACACTGTGCAACGACGCCACGTCGAGCCCGATACCGGGCGAGCCGCCACTGTATCCGCCGGCGTCGCGCGCCTTCTGATCGCCGCCGGAGCAAAAGGCCTTGTCGCCGGCTCCGGTGAGCACCGCCACGCCGACGTCCGCATCCGCCCATGCATCCCGAAACGCCGCCACCATCTCGTCCACCGTCTGCGCCCGGAAGGCGTTGCGCACCTCCGGCCGATTGATGGTGATCCACGCCACCGCGTCACGCTTGTCGTACAGAATGTCTTGAAAGGCCATGTCGATCGTCTCCTTGTGCATGCATGTGAATGAGGAGGTCGCGAGGTGTCAAGCCGCGGGTACGGATCGCATCTGCGCCGGTAGTCGCGAGTTCGCAGTGCACAACCTGCGAGCGCATCGCTCGAACCTCTCCCTCTCCGATGGGGACTGTCGATTTTCGCGGATCCACCGTTGCCATAGCCGAGTCGATCCGACGCCCGGGAATGAATTCCCGGGCTGAGTCGTCGAAAAGTCCCCTCA
>Ga0335082_10006494_pt1 | contig 12747 bp, 12 predicted proteins | sample Lox_Sample_41_FD_206718 | JGI IMG/M metagenome (GOLD analysis project Ga0335082, IMG submission 206718) | Soil microbial communities from Loxahatchee National Wildlife Refuge, Florida, United States - Lox_Sample_4.1 | ecosystem: Environmental > Terrestrial > Soil > Wetlands | place: USA... | reverse complement strand
TGCCGGCGTCGCTCACAATCTGGTGCACCGTCTTGTAGGTCATCGCGCCCATTTGCGTGAGGAACAGTTCTGGGAGGAACGAGAGACGGTGCCCGTCTCGCGCCCGCAGGTATCGACCGAGGCATCGTGCCGTCTCAAACCCAAACGTCACGACCCGTTCGTAGCGACCCTTGGCCACCTCCGCGCGGATGCGGATTTGTCGTGCGGCAAGGTTCACGTCGGCAACGTGCGTCTTGGCGCACTCGGACGCGCGCATCCCGGTATCGGCGAGCAACAGTACGACCGTCTCGTCACGCAACACGGTGAATGCGTCACGGCCGGCTCGCACCGGTCGCTTGGCGCCCTTGACGATGCGGCGCAAGGATTCACGGTCGAACACCGGCGGTGCCGATGTGTCGCGAGACTTGACCAGCGGCACCGCAAGCACGGGCGATTCTGTCAACACCCCTTCGCCGACAAGCCAGTTGAGGAACGCACCCAACCCCAACAGGTAGGCATTGACGGTCGACGGCAAAAGGCCGCGTTGCAGCACGTCGACCTTCCACGCGTCGATGCGCTCAGGCGTCAACGCCTCCGGTGGCACGTCCCCGAAGAACCGCACGCCGCACGCAACCGCTGGTCATACATGCGATGCGTTGCCGGCCTCGCGTCTCGCGCGCCCAGCTCGTTGTGCCAATACGGCATCCACTCGGTAAACGTGCGACCCGATGCCTGTGTGCGTGCGGTGTGTCCCCTGCGCCGTGTCCCGGCCATGTTCGCCTCCCGTCAATTCGGTGAGGTTACGAACGGCCTGCACGCCAACCGCGCGATTCGCTGACCTGCACGAACGTGCTCAACTCGGTTGAGCACTCACCGCTTCGCGAGTCATAACCTCACTGTATGCGGATCGCGGTTTTGGTGAAGCAGATCCCGAAGTTCGAGGCGATGGAGCTCGGGCCCGACGGCCGCCTGCGCCGCGACGGGATCGAGCTCGAGCTGAACCCGTACTGCCGCCGCGCGGTGAGCAAGGGCGTGGAGCTCGCGGCCGAACGCGCGGGCTCACGCGTCACGGTGATCACACTCGGACCGCCGCCCGCGGAAGACGTCTTGCGCGAGGCGATCGCATGGGGTCTGGCTCGCGACGTCGACATCGACGGTGTGCTCGTCACCGACCCCGCGTTCGCGGGCTCCGACACGCTCGCCACCGCGAAGGCACTCGCGGCGACCCTCACCCGCGAAGGCCCGTTCGATCTCGTGCTCGCGGGCCGCAACTCTGTCGACGCCGACACCGGCCAGGTCCCGCCCGAGCTGGCCGAGCTGCTCGACCTGCCGTTCCTCACGGGCGTGCGTCACCTCTCGATCGACGGCACCGCGGTGAACGCGCGCTGCGAGCACGACGACGGCTGGTTCCAGGTCGAGCTCTCGTTGCCGGCACTGCTGTCGTGCGCGGAACGGCTGTGCGAGCCGACGAAGGTCGACCCGCCCGAACGCGCGGCGGTCCCGGCCGCGCGCATACGCACGCTCACCGCCGCGGTTCTCGGGCCCGAGCCGTGGGGCGCCGACGCGTCACCGACATGGGTCGGGCCCGTGAAGACCATGGCCGTCACGCGCGATCGCCGCCGCGATCCGAACGCGTCGATCGACGAACAGGTGCGCACGGCTGTGCACTTGTTGCACGAGCGCGGCGCGCTCGCGGCGCACCGACACGGCGACGACACCTCCGCGTGCGTCGCCGGAAGCCGCACCGGCACACCATGTGTGCTCGTTGTCGCCGAGCCCGACCGCGCGCTGATGACGCGTGAGCTGCTCGGCGCGGCCGCGCAGCTCACCGGCAACGTGCTCGCGGTCACCGTCGAGCCACCCGACGCGCGGGAGCTCGCATCGTGGGGCGCGAACGAGATCGTGCACTTGGCGGGTGAGAACGTCGAAGAAGACGTGGCGCGTGCGCTCACCGAGCTCGTCGCGTCCGAACGACCGGCGATCATGCTCGTGCCCTCGACCGCGTGGGGCCGCGAGGTCGCGTCGCGCGTCGCGGCCGCGACGAATGCCGGGCTCGTCGGCGACGCGGTGGAGCTCGAGGTCGACGACGCGTTCCGCCTGACCGCGTGGAAACCCGCGTTCGGCGGGCAGCTCATCGCCGCGATCGGCTGCACCACCCCGCTGCAGATCGCGACGATGCGGGCCGGCACGCTCCCCCATCTCACCCCGCGGCCCGTAACAACCGGCGCCGGCTTCGAAGCCCGCCGACTTCCCCGCCGCGGCCGCATCCACGTGCTCGCGCGCACGCGCGACGACGACCTCGACGTGCTGGCCGAAGCCCCCGTCGTGATCGGCGTCGGGCGGGGTGTCGCACCGCACGACTACCCCGCGCTCGAAGCGCTCCGAACGCTCATCGGCGCCGAGCTGGCCGCCACGCGCAAGGTCACCGACGAGGGCTGGCTCGCGCGCTCACGCCAGGTCGGCATCACGGGCCGATCGCTCGCGCCGCGTCTGTTCGTGAGCATCGGCGCGAGCGGCAAGTTCAATCACGTCGTCGGCATCCGCGCCGCGGGCACGGTGCTCGCGATCAATCCCGACGACGACGCGCCGATCTTCGACGCGGCCGACGTCGGCATCGTCGCCCGTTGGGAGGACGCGGTGCCCGCGCTCGTCGCCGCGCTCAGGTCGCGGCCGGTTCCTTCTTGACCGGACGCCAGAACACACCCAACAACGTGGCCGCGCCGCCCACACCGAGCACGATGGCGACCGCCGCGCCGGCCCAGCCGTGCAGGTAGAAGTCGACCTTGTCGTCGAGTGACCACTTGCCCGGGCCGAGGCACGCGATCGCGAACAGCGCGGCGATCAGGTTCATGAGGTATTCCCACCCTTCGGTGGGACGCCGGAACACGAAGAACCCCGCCTTGCGGTGGTTCGTCACGAACGCGACGAGCATCGTTCCGATGAGCGCGCCGGCGGCGAGCGGTGTGAGCAACCCGAACACGAGGGCCGCGCCGGCCGCGAGCTCGGTGAGGCTCGCAAGCCACGCGTGCAGGATGCCGGGCTTCATACCGAGGCTCGCGAACCAACCCGCGGTCCCCTTGATCTTGCCGCCGCCCCAGATGTGGTTGTAGCCGTGCGCCAGCATCGTGGCCCCGACCGACACACGCAGGACCAACAAGCCGAGCCAGATCTGGTTCTCGTTGAAGTGCTGCATTCGCGGGACAGTAGCCAGAGATTACGGTTGCGTGCATGACGAGCGTCGAAGAGCAAGACGGCTACGACCCCTTCGAGGAATTCAACAAGAGCGCGGGAATGGGGATCGTCGACAACCCGTACCCCCTGTTCGCGCTCGCCCGCCGCGAGGGCGGGATGAAGCGTGAGGAGATCGATGCCGCGGTCCTCGTGCCCGAGGGCAGCGAGATCAACTTCGTCGAGCTCGACCGCAGCGTCGGCGTGTTCACGGCGTTCGGCTTCGACGCCGTGCAGCAGGTGTTGAAGGACGGCGACACGTTCTCGTCGGCCGGATACGCCGACGTGATGGGCGACGTGATGGGCCACACGATTCTCGAGATGGACGAGCCCGAGCATCACCTGTACCGCGGCCTCGTCCAGCAGGCGTTCAGCCGCAAAGCGATGGACGGCTGGGAGCACGATCTCGTGCGCGGAGTCGTCGACGAGTGCATCGACGGCTTCATCGACCGTGAGCCCAAGCGCGCCGATCTCGTGCGCGAGGTGACGTTCCCGTTCCCGGTGATCGTGATCGCACGCCTGCTCGGACTCCCGCGCGACGACCTTCCGGCGTTCCACCGCCTCGCGGTACAAGTGATCTCGGCAGGTTTCGACTTCGACGTGGCGAAGCGCGCGTCCGACGAGCTGTACGCGTACTTCTGCGGGATCATCGCCGAGCGGCGCACGCACCCCTCCGACGACGTGATCTCGGTGCTCGTGCAGGCCGAGCTCGAAGGCACGCGCCTCACCGACGACGAGATCTGCGCGTTCTTGCGGTTGCTGCTCCCAGCCGGCGCCGAGACCACGTACCGGTCGTCGAGCAACTTGCTGTGGGGATTGCTGTCGCATCCCGATCAGCTCGACGCGCTCCGCAACGACCGCGCGCTGCTCCCCCAGGCGATCGAGGAAGGGCTCCGCTGGGAGCCGCCGTTGCTCGGCATCATGCGCACTGCGGCCAAAGACACGGAGGTCGACGGGGTGTTCGTGCCGGCGGGCTCGACGATCGCGGTCAACATCGGTTCCGCGAATCACGACGAGAAGTACTGGGAGAACCCCGAGGAGTTCGACATCCTCCGGCCGCCGCGCCAGCACCTCGCCTTCGCGTGGGGTCCGCACATGTGCCTCGGGCTGCACCTCGCGCGCATGGAGACGCGCGTCGTGCTCACCCAGCTGCTCGACCGGCTGCCGGGCTTGCGATTCGACCCCGACGTCGACGCGCAGCCCATCACGGGCGCGGTGTTCCGCGCCCCGACCCAGCTTGCGGTCACCTGGGACTGACGTACACTCGGGCCGATATCCCTGACGCCCGCGTCAGCTTCCGGGGGAGGACCCGCATGCGCCTCGAAGACCTCGTCCTGGTCAGCGTCGACGATCACGTCGTCGAGCCACCCGATCTCTTCGCAGGGCGGCTGCCGCAGAAGTACGCCGACGTCGCGCCCAAGCTCGTGCGCAAGACGTACGGCGAGCATCCGGTCGACGTGTGGCAGTTCATGGGCGCGGAGCTGCCGAACATCGGGCTGAACGCGGTCGCGGGCCGCCCGCCCGAGGAGTACGCAATGGACCCGCAGTCGTTCGACGACATGCGGACCGGTTGCTACGACATCCACGACCGCGTGAAGGACATGAACGCGAACGGGTTGCTCGGCTCGATGTGCTTCCCGAGCTTCCCGCAGTTCTGCGGCCAGCTGTTCGCGCGCGCCGCGCTGAAGGACGAGCCGCTGGCGCGCGCGCTCGTCGAGGCGTACAACGACTGGCACATCGAGTCGTGGTGCGGCGCGTATCCGGGCCGGTTCATCCCGCTCGCGATCCCGATGATGTGGGACGTCGAGAAGATGTCGGCCGAGGTGCGCCGCGTGGCGGAGAAGGGCTGCTTCGCGGTGACCTTCTCGGAGAATCCGGTGCACCTCGGGTACCCGAGCATCCACTCCGGCCACTGGGATCCGTTCTTCGCGACCTGCGAGGAGCTCGGCACGGTCGTGAACGTGCACATCGGGTCGTCGTCGAAGATGGTCATCACCGCCGACGACGCACCGATGGACGTGCTCATCACGTTGTCGCCGATCAACATCGTGCAAGCCGCGGCCGACTTCGTGTGGTCGGAGAGCGCGAAGAAGTTCCCGAGGCTGAAGTACGCGCTCAGCGAGGGCGGCATCGGCTGGATCCCGTACTTCCGGGAGCGCATCGACTACACGTACGAGCGGCACCGCTACTGGACCGGCCAGGACATGGGCGACCGCCGGCCGAGCCAGGTGATGGACGAGCAGATGATTTGCTGCTGGATCGACGACCCGGTCGGGATCGAGATGCGCCACAAGATGAACGTCGACATGATCTGCTGGGAGTGCGACTACCCGCACTCCGACTCCACCTGGCCGCAGTCGCCCGAGCAGTTCATGAAGCAGATGCAGGCCGCGAACTGCAGCGACGCCGACATCGACAAGATCAGCCACGCGAACGCGATGCGCCTGTACCAGTACGACCCGTTCTCGATTCTCGGTAAGGAGAACTGCACCGTGGGTGCACTGCGGCAGCAGGCCGAGGGCTGGGACGTCAGCATCAAGGCGCGCGGCATCCGCGCGTCGGCCGTCGGCGCGGCCGATCTGGCCAAGTTCGCCAAAGCCGACCGCGACTGACCCCGTCAGCCCGATTGGTGACGCAGGCGCGGCACGAGCCCGCCGTCTCCCAACGCGCGCAGGGCGCGCTCCTCATCCGCGTCGATCACCACCGCATCGCCCGGTTCGCGCCGCAGGATGAAGGTGACGACGCAGTCGTCGCACGCGCTCGTGTCGCGCATCACGCACTGGTCACAGTCGATGGTTCTGCCGATGGTTCGCCCGGTCATGCGTGCAGTCTGACAACAGGGTGAGACACCAACCTCTCGGCGGTCAGTGGCCGGAAGGCGACCTCCAGGGGCACTTCCGGGTCATTGACCGACGTTGTCGGAGGTAACGGACTCGATATCCGCCCCGGACGCGTTGCACCACCGGCATGTCACCTGCTCGATGCGCTCGTCGAGCACCTGTTCGTCTTCGATCTCGAGCTCGCCGCCGATGCTGTAGTGGTAGAAGGCCCGAGTCCGGCGCGTGGCCGTGACGTCGAAGCGAGTTACGTTCCCGCACGCGCTGCAGCGATACCGCTCGGCCACGGGCCCACACTACCGGGGGCGAACATCCTTTCGCACGAACAGTTGTTCGGTTACCCTGACGCGGCATGGCGCCCGCTTCCCCACCGGCGACCCTGCCGGGCTTCGCACCCACCCCGCCCGCGGCATCGCCGTCACCCCGCCAGCAGACCCTCGACGAGCTGGGCACGCCGCTCGCCGAGGTCACGTTCGTCGTGGTCGACCTCGAGACCACCGGCGGATCGGCCTACACCGACGCGATCACCGAGATCGGCGCACTGAAGCTGCGCGGCGGCGAGCTGCTCGGCCGCTTCGAGACGCTCGTGAATCCGGGCGTGCCGATCCCGCCACTCATCACGGTGCTCACCGGCATCACCGAGTCGATGGTGTTGCCCGCCCCGCCCATCGCCGAGGTGCTGCCCGCGTTCTTGGAGTTCGCGCGCGACGCGGTGATCGTCGGGCACAACATCCGCTTCGACTGCGCGTTCCTCGACGCCGCGCTCGTCGCGAACGGTTACGCGCGTATGAGCAACCGCCGGGTCGACACGGTTGCGCTCGCGCGCCGGCTCGTCCGTGACGAAGTACCGAACCTCAAGTTGCATACGCTCGCCCGCCACTTCCGCACAACTGTCGAACCTGTGCACCGCGCGTACGCCGACGCGGCCGCGACGGCCGAGGTGATGCACGCGCTCTTGGAGCGGGCCGCGAGCTACGGCGTGCTCGGCCTCGACGACCTGCTCGCACTGCCGTCGATGCGCGCCCATCCGTCGGCGGCCAAGCTCGCGCTCACCGCCCGGTTGCCGCGCACGCCCGGCGTCTATCTGTTCCGCGACCGTGACGGCCGCGTGCTCTACGTCGGCAAGGCCACGAACCTGCGCGCTCGCGTGCGTTCCTACTTCGCATCCGACGATCGCCGAAAGGTGCCGCAGCTCCTCCGCGAGATCGCCTCGATCGATCACCGCGTCTGCGCGACCGCGTTCGAGGCCGAGATCCGCGAGCAACGCCTGATCCGCGAGCTACGGCCGCGCTTCAACCGGCAGGGAAGGCGCGCGACCGCCGAGGCATACCTGAAGATCACGACCGAGCGGTTCCCGCGGCTCACGGTCACCCGCACCGCGCCGAACGACGAGACGCAGCTCGGACCGTTCCCGTCCGCCGCGGCCGCGCACGTCGTGCGCGAAGCCATCGAGTCCGCGGTGCCCTTGCGGCGGTGCACGCAGCGCGTCGGCGCCCGGGCCGCGATCGAACCCGGTCCCGCGTGCGTGCCCGCGCAGCTCGGAGTCGCCGTGTGCCCGTGCCGCGGGCACGTCGACGCCGACACCTACGCCTCGCTCGTCGACGCCGCCCGGCGCGCGCTCACGACCGACCCCGACCTCGTCTGCGCACCGCTGGCGCAACGCATGCACCGCCTCGCCGACGACGAACGCTTCGAGGAAGCCGCCGCGACACGGGATCGCCTCGACGCGCTGACACGCGCGCTCACGCGCCGGCGCACGGTCGCGATGTGGCGCGCCGCGGCGCGCGTCGAGCTCGATCTCGACGGCACGCGCCTCGAGATCCGGCGCGGGCGCGTGGTGCTCGACGACGAACCGCTCGGCGACGACGGCGGCGACGCCGACATCGCGGAGATCCTCACCGTCGCGCGATACGTCGAGCGGAACGCCGACCGGGCAGCGGTGATCTTCGTCGACGGGGTGCTGGCGTCGCCCTATCCGCGGCCGCGCACCCGCGCGATCGCGTACACGCCGACGTGCACCAGCGCCGCACAAAGCAGCGCGACGAAAGGAAGCAGCCGCACGACCGGCCAATAGCGCGAATTTCCCGTCGCGAGGAACAGATCCGTGAGCTGGCTGTTCGTGAACACGCCGACGGCGATCGCGAAGAGGAACACGACGAGGAACGACACCGGCACCGCGACGAGCCACAGGATCAGCCGCATCCAACGGGGCACGGGTCCGAGCGCGGAACCGAAGGCGGACGCGCCGTTGGTGTCGACCACGGGCACGGGCGCGGACGGCGGGTTGTGCTCCACCACCGGCATCGCCCGCGTGGCGAACGACTCGACGGCCGGCGCGGGCACGGGCGCGGGCACCGGAGCGGGCGCCGCAACTGCGGCAGTCGCGGACGTCGCAGCAGGAGCAGCAGGAGCAGCAGGAGCAGCAGGAGCAGGAGCAGGAGCAGGAGCAGCAGGAGCTGCGGGGGCGGCCTGCGCGGCGCGCTGCGTCACGACCTCGGGCACTTTCAGCACGCGCCCGCAGCCCTTGCACGAGAACGCGCCTTTCGTCGGCACGTCGGCGAGCGGATGCTTCGTTCCGCAATCGGGACACTGCAGGACCGGCGCCATCGCGCTACGCCGCCTCGTTCGACTTCGCGTCGTTGCTGACGCGCACGAGTGTGTCGAGCGCACGCATCGCTTCGCCACGGTCGATCGACGCGGCCGCGAGCTCGACACCCTGCGCAAGATCTGACGCGATGCCCGACACCACCAGCGCCGCCGCGCCGTTGAGCAGCGCGATGTCGCGGTGCGAACCCTTCTCACCGTGCAGCACCGCGCGCACCGCGGCCGCGTTGGTCGCGGCGTCGCCGCCGGTCAGCGTGTCGGCGGGTGACCGGGTGATGCCGAGATCGCCCGGCTCGACCTTGAACGTCCGCACGTCGCCGTCGACGAGCTCGTGCACCGTGCTCGTCGTGGTGGTGGTGAGCTCGTCGAGCCCGTCGTCGCCGTGGAAGACCATCACGTGCTCGGCGCCGAGCGCGCGCAACGCGCCGAGCATGCGGGTGGCCATCGTCTCGTCGCTCACCCCGACCGCCTGACGCTTCACCAGCGCGGGGTTGGCGAGCGGCCCGAGGAAGTTGAACGTGGTCGGCGCGCCGAGCTCTTTGCGCGCGGGACCGAGAAAGCGCATCGACGGGTGGTAGCGGGGCGCGAGGCAAAAACCGACGCCGGCTTCTGCGACGCAGCGCGCCACAGCATCGGGACCGAGCTCGATCGCGACACCCAACGCCTCGAGCACGTCGGCGGAACCGCATTGCGACGACGCCGCCCGGTTGCCGTGCTTGACGACACGCGCGCCCGCGCCCGCGGCGATCAACGCGGCCATCGTCGACACGTTGACCGTGCCGGAACGGTCGCCGCCGGTTCCGCACGTGTCGATCGCGCCGTCGGCGACGGTCACGTGTGCCGCGTAGCGATGCATCGTGCGCACGAGTGCGACCAGCTCGTCGACCGTCTCGCCCTTTGTACGCAGCGCCACGATGAACCCCGCGGCCTGCACGTCGGCGACCCGGCCCTCGAAGATCTCGGCCATCGCGGCGTCGATCTCTTCCGGGAGCAGCTCAGTGCCGCGCATGACGCGCGCCAGGATCGGCGTGAGAACCTCGTTCGGCATGAGCTAGTCCCACCACAAGTCGTGGTCGAGCACGCCGCGGGCGATCAAGCCGAGCTGCACCTGCGACGTCCCCTCCACGATCGTGAGCTGGCGCGCGTCTCGGTAGTAGAGCTCGGTGAGATGGTCCTTCATGTAGCCGGCCGCGCCGAGCATCTGCAGCGCCTCGCCCGACACCTTCACGGCCACCTCGCTCGCCTTCAGCTTCGCCATCGACAGGTAGGGCACGTACTCCTTCGTGTACTTTCCCGCGTCGGCCATGATGGCAGCTCGGTAGGTAAGCAAACGGGCAGCTTCGATCTCGGTGGCGAGCTCGGCGATCTTCCACTGAATGCCCTGCATGTCGGCGATCGTGCGGCCGAAGGCGGCTCGCTGCTTCACGTATTCCGTGGCGTACATGAGTGCGCCTTCGGCGAGCCCGATGCCGCGGGCGGCCACGATCGGGCGCATCGAGTTCAGGCCGAGCATCGCGAGCCGGAATCCTCCGACCTCGCCGACGACGTTCACGGCCGGCACGCGTACCTCATCGAGCACGAGCTCGCCGGTGTCGACGCCGCGCACACCCATCTTGTCGTCGGTACGACCGACCGACACGCCCGGCCACGAACGCTCCACGATGAAGCACGAGATGTCGCGGTGATCGCGCGAGTCCGCGGGACCGGTCTTGGCGAACACGATGTACCAGTCGGCCTGCACGACGCCCGACATCCAGCACTTCGTGCCCGTGAGGACCCAGTCGTCGCCGTCGCGCACGGCCTTCGTGCGCATACCCACCACGTCACTGCCCGCCTGCGGCTCCGACAATCCGAAGCCCGCGCGCTGGTCGCCCGTCGCGACCGCGCGCACGTAGTGCTGCTTCTGTTCCTCGCTCCCCGCGATCAACACCGGCCCCGTGGGCAAGCGGGTGAGCAGCAGCATCAGCGCCGCGGTGTTGGAGTACTTGGCGACCTCTTCGATCGCCAGCGTGAGCCCAAGGATGCCGCCGCCGCCCCCGCCGTACTCCTCGGGGACGACCAGGCCGAGCAGGCCCGCGCCGCGGAACACGTCGAACAGGTCCTGCGGGTAGGTGGCCGTGGTGTCGATCTCGCGGGCCCGGGGCGCCACCTTCTCCTGCGCGAGCTTGCGGACGGACGCCTGGAGCTCGGCGAATTCTGGCGACAGCTCGAACGACATTGAGCGCAGAGCCTAGCGAGCACAATTCACCCAGTACCGACGCAACCTCTCGCGCCGTTCACACGTGAACACCTCATGATCACCGCGGGACGTGTCATCGCGGGGTACCCGATGACCGGTGGCGCCTTCCCCTCGCCGCCGGCTGCACGTCGTTCCGGCTGCCGTTCGCAGGTACTCCGGCAATCTCGGTGACCGCACCGTCAAGTTCCAGGTGACGTGACCCTCGGCCCGCGCGATCATGGTGGTGCGGGCGGCGGGGAGGCAACGGGTGGCAGTCACGGACGGACGCGACGACACGGCGACCGACGCCCCGCGCGCGCTTCCGGCGCTTCCGCTCGAGGGCGACGATCTTGCGATAGATCCTGCTCTGTCCGGCGGCCGCGGGCGCAGCCGGTGGCCGGTGGTCGGCGTCGCGATCGCCGTCGTGATCGCGGCCACCGTCACAGTGCTCGTCGTCGCGAACCAACACGCGCCGGCCAAGCCGGCGAGCCACGTGCAGACACAGGCGCCGCCACCGACCGACGCGGTCGGAGCCGCGACGCCGAAGCCGCACCCGCCCGTCAAGCACGTGACGGCGACGAGCGTTCCGGCGCCGGTGCAGCCACCGGTCCGTCAGGTCACGCCCATCATCCCGCGCCGACAGATCCCGGTGGGGTCGCAGCCACCCGTGTCGACATCGGTCTCCGTCCCGCCGAGCTCGATCGCTTCCGCATCACCGCCGCCGACACTGCCGGCGCCGCCCCTCGGCCCGAACGTGCTGCAGTTCACGATGACACCCGGGCGCACGATCACGATCCCCGCGGGCGGCACGGTGACGATGACGGCGACCGTGCGCAACCCGACGACGCGCCCGGCGTACCTTCCGACGCCGCTCGACTGTCTGGTCATGCCCGGCTTCGTGTGCCCGCAGCACACGGAGAACATCGGGCCGGGCCTGACCGCGCGGGCGACGTTCACACTGCACGCCGCCGATTTCTCCACCACTCCGACCGACGTGCGCGTCGGCGGCTACGCGGTCGTGACGGTGAAGGTCGCGAGCTAGCGAGTCAGCTCGCGTCAGCTGGCGCGGCGGCGCTGGCGCACGAGGCGGCGGCGCTCACGGGCGGTGTAGCCGCCCCACACGCCGATCTTCTCGCGAGCGGCGAGCGCATGCTCGAGACAGGCCTCGCGGACCGGGCAGAGCGCGCAGATCTCCTTCGCCTCGATGCCCTCGTCCTCGTCGTCCTCGGGATAGAAGATCTCGGGGTCGATGCCCTTGCACCGTCCTCGTTCCTTCCATACCAACGGACCCATGTCCCACCTTCCGGCCGGCCGCTACTCCGCCGCGACTCACCCACAATCGGCGGCCCGCCCCGGCGAGTTGAGCCGTCGCGGGGCCGAACTTGGCCGCCGGTGGACGCGCTGCATGGTTCAATGGACGGTGGTGGCGAGCCGGCCAGGCGGCCGCGTACGGACTCGATCCGTCCGAGGAACGTCCGGACTCCACAGGGCACGGTGCTGGGTAACACCCAGTCGGGGCGACCCGCAGGAAAGTGCAACAGAGAACAGACCGCCGATGGCGCGGGCCACCGCGCACAGGCAAGGGTGAAACGGTGCGGTAAGAGCGCACCAGCGTCCGGGGCGACCCGGACGGCTCGGCAAACCCCACCCGGAGCAAGGCCATGCAGGGAGAGGGCTGCCCGCCTGATCACTCCCGGGTAGGCCGCTGGAGCCGGCGGGCAACCGCCGGCCGAGATGGATGGCCGCCGCCGGGCCGCGAGGCCCGGAACAGAATCCGGCGTACCGGCCGACTCGCCACCACACCCATCCTGACCTGCGCGAGGCGCCCGATCTCGTGGCCGGGCGGTTGCACCTGAGCCGCGGAACCTGGCCGACGCCGGC
>Ga0335082_10006493_pt1 | contig 12747 bp, 10 predicted proteins | sample Lox_Sample_41_FD_206718 | JGI IMG/M metagenome (GOLD analysis project Ga0335082, IMG submission 206718) | Soil microbial communities from Loxahatchee National Wildlife Refuge, Florida, United States - Lox_Sample_4.1 | ecosystem: Environmental > Terrestrial > Soil > Wetlands | place: USA... | reverse complement strand
CACGCTGGGCAACATTTACGCAGCGCAGCTCGTGCGTGCCGCTGAACGCACGCTGGGTCCGCTGGAAGCGCTGCTTGCTGCCGGTGAGTTCGCCGCCTTGCTCGGATGGCTGCGCCAGCACGTCCACCGTCTGGGCCAAACCTATCGCGCCCCGCAGTTGATTCGCCGAGCGACCGGCGAACCTGCCTCACCGCTGCCACTGCTGGAGCACCTCGAGCGCAAGCTCGCGCTCCTTGAATCTCGCTAGCGATAGCTCAGTCTCGCACATTGCAGTGACACAAAATCCCGTTCGTCCCGAGTAGGCGCCCTCTTTTGGCGCCGTATCGAGGGACCGGCCGCGGGTCTTGCAGCGCGCCCCTCGATACGCGCCCTGGGAAAACGGGCGCTACTCGGGACGAACGGTTATTGAGCTTCTGTCACCACATTATGCGAGACTCAGTAAGAGCGCGAACGGTCCTTGGCGATGGCATCGTACACGGCTTGCTGGAGCTGTTCGGAAAGCCGCGCCATGGCCTGGCTCATCGCTTGCGCCAGAGCTCTCGGGTCGTTGCAGGTACACGGCTCCTCCGCCGCGTAACTCGTCTGCGAGACCACCGGCGTGGCGGCGCCGCGCACCCGCACGAGCAGCAGCCGCAGGCGCAACCGCGCCGTGCAACCGCTCGGCACGCTGTGCTCTGCGATCTCCTCGATTTCACCGCCCAGCTGATAGTCGTTGGGCACCGCGGACGGCCCTCGCTGAGCCGCGGTGTACAGGTGTGAGGCGACGAGGTCGCGCGCCAGCAGGTCTGTGATCATGGCGCCGGGATTCGTGCTCCAGCGCGCGTAGTAGTACGTGCCGCCCGAGTATGGACCGTCGCTGTAGACGATCGCCTGGCGGTCGTACATGGCAGCAACGCCCAGCGGCGCGATCCGCAGCGTCACTGGCAACCGCTCCCCCGCCACTGGCGGCGGCGCATAGTCGAGGTGATACTCGCGGATGTCGGGCGAGGGTTGGCTGAGACGAAAGCATCCGGCGACCACGCCGCCGAGCAGCAGCAGCCAGGCAGTACGCATCCTCATTTGGTCCCCCCTTCGGGGGCGCGCGGCGGCGGCGGTGGAGGCTCGGCGAACAGCAGCAGCGAGGGCTGCCCGCGCACCTCCTCGCTGAGCAGCTGCAGGCTGCTGGCGGTGCGGTCCAAGCGCTCGAGCGTATACTGCATCCCCGCCACCAGCTGCTGCGCCGTCTGCGCCAGCTGCTTGTACTGCTCGATGGTCTGCCCGAGCTGCTGCCCCAACGCACCTTTGCTGAGATCGTCGATGAGCACCTTGGCGTGAGCGGTCGCCTCGGTGGCGTTTTGCACCGCCGGTGCGAGCCGGACGTCTTTGGTCATCGCGTCGAGATTCTTCGTCACCTGACTGGTGTATTGCGTCGTCGACTTGAGATTGGTCAGCACCGCGTCGATGCGCTCGTCACGCAGCAGCTGCGTGGCCGCTTGCAGGGCCGTCTTCGCGTCGCTCGAGATCCCACCCAGATCGAGCTGCATGATGCGGTCGTACACGTCGCCCAGGGCGCTCTGGATCGCCTTGAAGCTGGAGCGCGACGACGGGATGACCTCACAGGGCGGTTTGAAGCTGAGCACCGGGGCCTGATGCAGCGCGTCGCCCGCGCGGCGGTCGACTTCGATGTAGCGCAGGCCGGTGATCCCACTGAGCTCGAGCGTGGCACGCAGATTCGGATCGCGCTTGAGCTGCTTGGCGGTGTTCACATCGATGTCCATGAGCACCTCGATCAACTCGCCGTCCGGTGCGATGCGGATGGCCGACACGTGTCCGCCCGGAACGCCGCGGTATTTGACCGCCGAACCCGGATCCAGCCCCTGCACCGACTCCGAGAAGTAGGTGACGTACGGTTCGGTCTTCTCGAAGAAGCGGCTGGCACCCAGCCAGATCGCTCCCGCAATGGCGAGCACCGTTGTCACGATGACGAAGACGCCGACCTCGAACTTATGCGCTTCGGTTGCCACCGTTCATCCTCCCATGTGCGGTCGGCCCCGCTTGCCGATTGAAGAAGGCGTGCACGCGCGGGTCCGGGTGTGCCTCCTGCAGTTCCCGCGGCTTCCCTTCCGCAATGATCCCCTTGGCCTCACCGTCGAGCATGATCACACGATCGGCGACGGTGAAGATACTCGGTAGCTCGTGCGACACCACGACGATGGTCGTGCCGAGGCTGCGGTTGACCTGAATGATGAGCTCGTCGAGCCCCGCCGAGGTGACCGGATCCAACCCGGCCGACGGTTCGTCGAAGAACAGGATGCTCGGATCGAGCGCCACCGCCCGAGCCAGCGAGGCGCGTTTCTTCATACCGCCCGATAGCTCGGCGATCATGAAGTCCTCGAACCCGGCAAGCTTCACCATGCTCAGCTTGATGCGCACCAGCAGATCGATCGTCTCGTGCGGCAACGCCGTGTATTCCTCGAGGGGAAGCGCGACGTTCTCCCCGAGCGTCAGCGAACCGAACAAGGCGCCCGATTGAAACAGCATGCCAAAGTTGCGTTGGATGCGCCGCAGCTCGTCCTCGTCAGCGGCGGCGATATCCTCGCCATTGATGAGGACGCGCCCGGATCCCGGCCGGTTGAGGCCGATGATGTGGCGCAGCAACGTGGTCTTTCCACACCCCGAGCCACCGACGATGAAGAAGCGCTCGCCGCGCTGCACCTCGAAGCTGACGTCGTTGAGGATGGTGCGCTCTTCATAGCGCGCAATCAGGTGCTGCACTTGGATCGCCGGCAGCGCCGCCGGCGTGGAGGTTGTGTCTGCCGCCATACCACTACCCCCAGTAGTGAAACACCATGGTGAAGACCGCGTCGGTGACGATGATCAAGAAGATGCCGGCGACGATCGCCGACGTGGTGATGCGCCCGACACTCTCAGCGCCGGTCTCCGCCTGAAAACCGCGCAGGCAGCCGACGCCGGCGATCAAGATCGCGAAGGCCACGCTCTTGATCAGGCCGGAGGCCACGTCCCAGATGCGCATCGCGATTCGGGTTTGCCGGACGTAGACTTGCACCGGCAGACCCTGACCGAGCACGCCGACCGTCAAGCCGCCGAGAATGCCGACAAGATCGGAGACGAGGGTAAGACACGGCAGCATCAGCAGCAGCGCTACGACCTTGGGTGTCACCAGGAAGCGGGTGCGGTCGAGGCCCATGGTGGTGAGCGCATCGACCTCCTCGGACACCTTCATCGTCCCAATCTCGGCGGCGAAGGCGGCGCCGGAGCGGCCGGCGGCGATGATGGCCGTCATGAGGGGTCCCAGCTCGCGCGTGATCGACAGACCGACGAGGTTGGCGATGTAGATGTCGGCGCCGAATTGCTCGAGTTGCACGGCGGCCTGGAAGGCGGTGATCAGTCCCATCAAGAAACTGATGAGCGACACGATCGGGACGCCGTCGAGGCCGGTGCGCTCCATGTACAGCCAGGTTTCGCGCCAGCGCATGCGATCAGGGTGCATCACGGCGTCACGCAGGCCGAGGATCAGCTCCCCCGTGAACACGATGAGCTTGCGAAAGTCGGAGAGGACCTTCAACGTTTCGCCGCCGATGCGCGCCGTCAGGCTGACCCGGCGCGGTGCCACCGGGTGCGGCGGGTGGAGCAACGCCTCCTCATCCACCAGGCTGAGAAAACCGTCGATGGCCGGCGTTGAGCCGGAAATCCTCAGCGTCACCCCGTCGCGCGCCAAGCGCTGGCGCAGCGCGAAGACCACAGCGCCGCCCCCGCTGTCGAAATAGTCGACGCCCGACAGATCCAGCCGTACCTCGCCGCGCACCGCGGCGAGCTGCGCGCTCAGGTCGTCCAACAGGTGTTGCGCCTCCTCGATGTCAACTCGGCCGCGTACATGCGCTTCGACCGCGCCGCTGCCATCCCGCTGCACCACCAGGTGATACGCCCCCTCATGCGCCACGCCGTCCTCTTAGCATTCCGCGAAGGGCGAACGCGAGAGCAGCGCCCGCGGATGCAAACGGGTTCCCAACAATGGGAGAAATCCGCCTCTGCCAATGCGGCCAATTGCGTAGGTCGCCATGAGACTCATGGAGTGCAGCAGCGGGCACGCAAGTTGGTTGTGGCCATGTCCGAGGTCGTACGCTTGCACGCAGCTTTGAAATACCGCCTCCCCGTGCTACACACTGAACCTGTCATGTTGCGGCGTTGCGCCATCGTGGTCTTGAGTCTGCTCGTGGTGCTGACCGGGGTCGCGAGCTGCCCGCGCGGCCTCATGGCGTGTTCGGTCGCTCGCCAAGCGAGCCGTGACTGCTGCAAGCACAGCCGTAACCTCCGCAACGACGACTGCTGCTGCGGCGCGGCCCACCGCACTGCTTCGCAGGCCACCGGCACCGCGGTGCCGCCTGACCACGCTGCCGCCACTTGCGGCGCTGCGGCACCGCACTGGGTAACCGCCACAGCTGCCACGAGCACCACGTGCCCGTGGACCCTGCTGTCCCACGGGCCGGCACCGCCCGACACGCCGATCAGCCAACACACCCAGCTCCTCCTCTGATCAGCTCACCGAAGGGTTTCGTTTTCGGTTGAGCGAGGCACTCTCTCGCCCTGCGACGCGCGGGAGAGCTGGACAAAGGAGGACGTATGCGTCGCGGACGAATTCGATATGCCGTTCCGGCTCTGCTGCTGTTGGCGGGAGCCGGGTTCCCGCCGCCGCGCGCGCGCGCCGACGGCGCCGCGCTGGACGAGCCGCTGACGTTGGATGCGGTGGTCGCCTACGCGCGCCAGCACAACCCCGAGATTCGCGCCGCTACCGCCAAGTGGTCCGTGGCGCAAGCCCGGCCCGCGCAGGCCGGCGCGCTGCCGGACCCGATGGTCGACCTGGCCTATCACAACGAGAGCTTCGATCGCTTCACGCAGGGCAGCAGCGAGTTTGCGTGGATTCGCATCGGCGCGAGTCAGGAAGTGCCCTTCCCCGGCAAGCTCGGACTGAAGCAGCGCATTGCCACGACCGAGGCAGAGGAAACGCATCAGCTGTCGCGGCGCACCGAGTTGGAGGTGATCGGCCGCGTCAAGATGGCATACGCGGAGTACGCTCATCTGTTCGAGCTGCTCGACCTACTGCAGCGCAATCGCGACCTCCTGCAGAAGTTCGCGCGCACGGCGGAGGCGAAGTACAGCGTCGGCGAGGGCATTCAGCAGGACGTCCTGCGCGCCCATGTGGAGCTGTCGCTGCTGGTCGACCGCGAGACCGTGCTCGAGCAACGGCGCCAGAGCCAGACGGCCGAGCTGAACGGGCTGCTCAACCGGCCGCCGGCGGCACCGTTGGGGACGCCGCAGCACTCGGAGGAACGACACCTGACGCGCTCGCTCGACGAGTTGCTGGCGGAAGCCCTCGACCATGCCCCGGACGTCAACGCCGCGAAGTCGCGCGTCAGCGGCAGCGAGTCGATGGTTGCTCTCGCACATCGCGACTACCTCCCCGACTTCGTGGTGCGCGCCGACTACATGAACAAGGCGTCGCTGCAGCCCGAATGGGAGGTCGGCCTCGGCGTCAAGGTGCCGCTCTACTTCGCCACCAAGCAACGCGCCGGTGTCGACGAAGCCGCGGCGACACTTGCCGAGGCGCGCTCAGCTCAGGATGCCGCCGCGGTGAATATCCAGGCCCGCATCCGCGACCTGTACGCGCGTGCCCAGGGGGCGGAGCGCCTGAGCGCGCTGTATCACACGACCATCATTCCGCAGGCGCACCTCGCTTTGGAGTCCGCCACCAGCGCGTACAGCGTGAACAAGGTCGACTTCCTTACCCTGCTGAACAGCTTCACGGTGATGCTGGAGTACGAGATGCGCTACCACGAAGAGCTGTCCAACTTTCAAAAGGTGGTCGCCGAACTCGAAGCGGTCGTCGGCGAACCGGTGGAAGGATAATGAAACCCGAAGTGACAAGTTACGAGTTACAAGTCGCAAGTGCCGTAACCCCTCAGTCGCCTGGGCGGGGTGCTGATGAAAGCCTTGGAAGCTGCCCTCTCCCGCGCATCTGTTCCGCGCGGGAGAGGATGAAGGTGAGGGTGCAAGCGTTGGCGTGCGTGCCCAGCCCAAGCACGCACCCTCACCCTCCCCTCTCCCACGCTGAGATGATGCGTGGGAGAGGACAGCTTGCGACCTGTCAATCCAGCGCTACCAAGCCTGAGTTACCAAGTCCCCCTATCCCGTTGCCACTGGCGACGGTGCTGATCGCCATTTTGCTCGCAGCTAGCGCTCTTGCCCAGCACGTCCATCCACCGGGCGCCGAACAGGCCATCCCGGCGGTGACGGCTCATGCGGCTGAGCACAAGATCCTGTACTGGTACGACCCCATGCATCCCCAGTACCGCTCCGACAAGCCCGGGCCGTCTCCCGACTGCGGCATGGAGATGGTCCCGATGTATGCCGACGAGGCGGCAGCACAGCAGAACCTGCCGGCGGGCGCGGTACAGATCTCACCGCAAAAGCAGCAGCTGACCGGCATCCGCACCGCAGCGGCGTCACGCCGTGCGCTGCGGAAGACGATTCGCACGGTCGGCGTCGTCCAGCCCGACGAGACGCGGGTGCACAAGATACACACCAAGTTTCCGGGGTGGGTGGACAAGCTGCTGGTCAACTCCACGGGCCAGCAGGTGCGCGCTGGTGATCCGATCCTGGCGATCTACAGCCCCGACCTCGTATCGACGCAGACCGAGTACTTGCTGGCGCGACGTGGGTACGAGCAACTGCATCACAGCTCGGTTGCTGACGCGGCCGATGGTTCCAAGACCCTGCTTGCGGCAGCACGCCGCCGACTGCTGCTGTGGGACATCACGCCACAGCAGATTCGGGACCTCGAGGAGACCGGCAAAGCCCAGACCTCGGTGACGCTTCATTCACCGGTGTCTGGCTACGTTACCGCCAAGGACGTCTACCAGGGCGTTTACGTCACTCCCGAAATGGATCTCTACACAGTCACCGACCTGTCACACGTCTGGGTAATCCTCGACGTGTACGAGTACGAGATGTCCAACGTGCACGTCGGCACACCGGTGACGTTGCGGCTGAGCTATTACCCTGGCGTAACGCTCACGGGCACCATCACCTACGTGTATCCGTACCTCGACGGCAAGACGCGCACCAACAAGGTACGTATCGAGCTGGACAACCCCGGCATGCGGCTGAAGCCGGACATGTACACCAACGCTGAGATCGAAGCGTCCCTCGGCGACCAGCTGGTCGTGCCCGAGGACGCCGTGCTCGACTCGGGAACCAGGCAGATCGTCTTCGTCGCCACCGGCAACGGCCACTTCGAACCGCGGGCGGTTCAGCTCGGCGCACGTGGCGAGGGGTACGTGGCAGTCATCGATGGGGTCAAGGACGGTGAACAGGTCGTCATCGCCGCCAACTTCATGGTCGACTCCGAGAGCCAGCTGAAGGCGGCGCTGCGAGGGATGGGGGAGGGGAAGAATAGTGATCAGTAATCAGTGATCACTGATTACTGATCACTGTATTCGCCGAGGGGCCCACATGATCAATAGCATCATCGACTACAGCGCCCGCAACCGTTTCACCGTCTTTCTGTTCGTCGCGGCAGCGGTGTTCGCCGGGTTATGGTCGATGCAGAACCTGCCGCTCGACGCCATTCCGGATCTGTCCGATACGCAGGTCATTGTCTACTCGCGCTGGGATCGCAGTCCGGACATCATCGAGGATCAGGTCACCTACCCGATCGTCACCGCGCTGCTCGGCGCGCCGAAGGTGCAAGCCGTCCGCGGCTTTTCGGACTTCGGGTACTCGTATGTCTACATCATCTTCCAAGAGGGCACAGACGTGTATTGGGCACGCTCGCGCACGCTCGAGTACCTGAGCAAGATCCTGCCGCGCCTGCCGGAGGGCGTGCAGACGGAGCTGGGTCCCGACGCCACCGGCGTGGGCTGGGTCTTCCAGTACGTGCTGGTCGACCCCACGGGTGCACATGATCTGGCACAGTTGCGCAGCTTTCAGGATTGGTACCTGCGCTACTACCTGCAGAGCATTCCCGGCGTCGCCGAGGTGGCACCGATCGGCGGCTTCGTGCGGCAGTACCAGGTCAACGTCGATCCGAACGCGCTGCTCGCCTACAAGCTGCCGATGGAACGCGTCGTCGACGCGATCCGCCAGGGCAACAACGACGTCGGCGGACGGCTCGTCGAGCTGAACGGCCGCGAGTACATGGTGCGCGGCCGTGGCTACGCGCGCTCGCTCGACGACCTGCAGCAGATCGTCGTCGGCACGGACGAACGCAGCGGCACGCCGGTGCTCGTCAAAGACATCGGCCGCGTCGAGCTGGGGCCGGACATTCGCCGCGGCGTCGCCGACCTCGACGGCACAGGCGATGCCGTCGGCGGCATCGTCATCATGCGCTACGGCGAGAATGCGTTGCGGGTCATCGAGCACGTCAAGGAGAAGCTGAAGGAGATCGAACCGGGGCTGCCGCCGGGCGTCCAGGTCGTCACCACGTACGACCGCTCGGAGCTGATCAACCGCGCCATCGACACGCTCAAGCGCACGTTGACCGAAGAGCTGATCATCGTCAGCCTGGTGATTCTCATCTTCCTTTGGCACATTCCCAGCGCCATCATCCCGATCTTCACCATCCCAGTCACCGTCATCATCGCCTTCGTACCGATGTACGCGATGGGCATCACAGCAAACATCATGTCGCTGGGCGGCATCGCGGTCGCGGTTGGCGCGATGGTCGATGCGGCGATCGTCGTGGTCGAGCAGACGCACAAGAAGCTCGAGCAATGGCAAGCCCGAGGGCGACCGGGCGACTACCGCGACGTCATCATCAATGCGGTCAAGGAAGTCGGCGGCGCCAGCTTCTTCTCCCTCCTCGTCATCGCCGTCTCGTTCATGCCGGTGTTCGCGCTGGAGGCGCAGGAAGGCCGGCTGTTCAAACCGCTGGCCTTCACCAAAAACTTCTCGATGATCATCGCCGCAGTCTTGGCGATCACCCTGGATCCCGCCATGCGCTTGCTCTTCACCCACATGCGCGACTTCAGCTTCCGCCCGCGCTGGCTGGCGCGGGTCGCCAACGCCGTGCTGGTCGGCAAGATCCACAGCGAGGAGACCCACCCGATCAGCCGGCCGTTGATGCGCCTGTACCAGCCAGTCGTGGAACTGGCGCTGCGCTACCGCTGGGTCGTCATCGTCGCCGGCGGCCTGGTCATCGCGCTGACATTTCCCGCGTACCAGCGTCTTGGTTCGGAATTCATGCCGCCGCTCAACGAAGGCGCACTGCTCTACATGCCGACGACGTTGCCCGGCATTTCTGTGAGCGAGGCCGGCCGCATGCTGCAGGTGCAGGATCGCGTCTTGAAGACTTTCCCCGAAGTCGAACGCGTCTTCGGCAAGATCGGCCGCGCCGAGACCTCCACAGATCCGGCGCCCTTCTCGATGGTGGAAACTACCGTGCTGCTCAAGCCGGAGGACGAGTGGCGCGAGACTCCGCGCTGGTATTCGTCGTGGGCGCCGGAGTGGGCCAAGCGCATCCTGCGGCATCTGTGGCGTGACCGCATCACGTGGGAGGAGCTGGTCTACGGGCCAAACGGCATCAACCAGGCGATGCAGTTTCCCGGGTGGAGCAACGCGTGGACGATGCCCATCAAGAATCGCATCGACATGCTGAGCACGGGCGTGCGCACACCAGTTGGCATCAAGATCCTGGGCGCCGACTTGAAAACCATTCAGCAGCTCGGCGAGCAGATCGAGCACGTGGTCAAGACGGTCCCCGGCACCACCAGCGTCTTCGCCGAGCGTACGGCGGGCGGCTACTTCCTCGACTTCGAGCTGCGGCGTCCCGAGCTGGCACGCTACGGGCTGTCCGTCGCCAATGTGGAGGACGCGATCGTGTCGGCCGTCGGCGGCGAGAACGTCACGACGACCATCGAGGGGCGTGAACGCTACGCGGTCAACGTGCGCTACCAGCGCGGCTACCGTGCAGATATCGAGCGCCTCAGCCGCGTCCTGATCGGTGGGATGGACGGCGCACAGATTCCACTAGCCGAGCTGGCAGACCTACGCCTAGCCGAGGGTCCGGGCATGATCCGCAACGAGAACGGGTTGCTCACCGGCTACGTCTTCGTCGACATGGCCGGCCGCGACATCGGCAGCTACGTCGCGGACGCCAAGCAGGCGGTGCGTCAAGAGGTAAAACTGCCGCCCGGATACTCGCTCGTGTGGAGCGGGCAGTACGAGTTCATGCAGCGCGTCAAGGAACGGCTCATGCTCGTCGTGCCCATCACCATCTTCATCATCGTCTTGCTGCTGCACCTCAACACCGGCTCGTGGGTGAAGACCGCGCTGATTCTCCTCGCCCTGCCCTTCTCCGCCGTCGGTGCGGTCTGGTTGCTCTACCTCCTCGGCTACAACCTGAGCATCGCGGTGTGGGTCGGCTTGATTGCCCTGCTCGGCGTCGACGCGGAGACCGGCGTGTTCATGCTGCTGTACCTCGACCTCGCCTATGAAGACGCCAGGGCGAACGGCCGCATGCGCAGCTGGAATGACCTGCGCGAAGCCATCATCCAGGGCGCGGTGAAACGGCTGCGCCCGAAGGTGATGACCGTGGCGACGATGGTCGCCGCCCTCCTGCCCATCATGTGGTCGACTGGGACCGGTGCCGACGTGATGAAGCGCATCGCGGCTCCGATGGTCGGCGGGATACTCACCTCGTTCGTGATGGAGTTGGTGATCTATCCGGCCTTCTACGCCATCTGGAAGTGGGGGTGGGAGGTCAAACCGACGCTGGCGGTTGAGCGGGTGTGACACGTGGCGAGCCGAGCCGCGCAAATGTGCGAACGCGTTGCATTACAGGTTCCTGAGACTGCAACGCCCGGTGCCCTCAACTCCGCACCGCGCAAGATCCCCCCTGTGGCCGACGCAACTCGCACCGCCTTCAACCAAGATCCCGACCGTTGGAATCGGTAAGCCGGTGCATCACCGTACGGCAGCCATGGACAGGAACAAAGGGAGCAACTCATGAACTTCGGCTTCACTGTCGGAGACTACTCTGCCGGTGCAGTCACCGGTGCCGCAACCGCCGTCGCCGTGCGCGCTGTAGTCGGTCCCAACACCGACATGGTGCTCGCCATGGTTATCGGCATGCTGCTGGGTATGATCGTGCACCTGGCGGTTGGCCTACTACTGTCGCCACTGCTCGGAATGTTTCAGATCATGGTGCCCGGCAGCCTGATCGGAATGTACGGCGGCATGCTCTTCGCCATGCGCGACACCATGGGGCATCCCGGCACGACGGCACTGGCGATCGCCGTCGGTGCGGGGTTTGGTCTGATCGTGATTGCCGGCGTCCGTCTCTACGACCGTGCGTTGCGTGGCCGCGCCTGGGAGGGCTGACACGGACATGGCGTGCCAGGCAAAGTGGGATCGTGCTAGTCGCACCTACGACTGGGTGACCTGGGGGGAGGAGCGCCGCTTCGGCGCTGCGAAGCGGGACCTGTTCTCGAAGATGAGCGGCCGCTGCTTCATGGTCGCGGCCGGCACCGGTCACGACTTCCAGTTCTTCCCGCCGGAATTGAGTATCACCGCCGTTGACATCAGCCCGGAGATGGTTGCTCGTGCCCAGGCGCGCGCCGCGGCCTACGACGGGTCCTTGAACGTTCGGGTGATGGACGTTCAGCAACTCGAGTTCGATGACGCCACCTTCGACACCGTAGTCACCTCGTGCACGTTCTGCTCTGCCTGGGGCGGTGCCCGGGGCGGTGCCCCGGGCGGTGCCCCTGGCTTACTTCGCAACCTGCAACAAGCCCAACTTTGAATTGGCCCGCGAGGCCGAGCAGACTGATCACGCGAGCGTCCGGCTCACCACCTTCAGGACCTACCCATGGTTCTCGAGCGCGCGGTGCCCGCTGCCGCCTTGCAGAAACGCCGACCAACGCACGCGAGCATCATCGCAGGAGCTGTACGAGAATTAGCACCTCGCCGGCCGTCGCCACAAAGAACACCGCGGTGCGTACGCCGGTGATGCCGGCGGTGTACACGGCGACGTGCGCCACCCGGCCCCAGAAGAAGATCTGGGCGCCAAGCGCCGTCCAGGCATTGGCCTTCCCCGCGACCTGCGCCACCAAGACGAGAATCGCAAACGGCACGAGGTTCTCCACCAGATTGAGATGGGCACGATGGGCGCGTTCTGCCCACTCCGGCGCCTTGAACGGCTCGGCTCGATTGCCGAGCCCCCATTCCATCCCGCCGGCAGTCTGAGCACGGCCGACGCCATAGATCAACGGAATGAACAGACACAGCAACGCGGTCCACACGAGCATGGTCAGGTCAGTTGTCATCGGCCCTCCTCCGGCATTCAGCATTCACCATTCAACATTCACCATTCGCGAAGCGCTCACGCCCAACACACCGCGATTTGCCGCGGCCCCTGGTACGGCAATCGACCGTGCGACACGGCGTAGTTGTCGATGGCCACGACGTCGCCACGCCGCCAGGGGATGATGACCATGTGCTTCCAGATCGCCTCACGCAGCGCCTCCATATCGGCCTCGGGTATCTCACTCCCGTCCCCATACGTGCAATGCATCGCCAGCTCGTCGCGCGCCTTGGTGCGCCTCTGCAGCACAGTGAGCACGCGTGCCAACTGCCAGAAGAACCAGTTCCGCAGCGTCGGGCGCAGCGCATAGATGCGGCGATACTCGCCCGGGGCGGCCGAGAGATGAAACGTCGTGACGTGGTTGTGCCAGACCCGCTGACCCGTGACGG
>Ga0335082_10006492_pt1 | contig 12751 bp, 12 predicted proteins | sample Lox_Sample_41_FD_206718 | JGI IMG/M metagenome (GOLD analysis project Ga0335082, IMG submission 206718) | Soil microbial communities from Loxahatchee National Wildlife Refuge, Florida, United States - Lox_Sample_4.1 | ecosystem: Environmental > Terrestrial > Soil > Wetlands | place: USA... | reverse complement strand
GTGGAACGTGAGCTTCGACGGCACGTCGGCGAGCCGAACCGGAAACAGCGGTGGCGAGAGGTACATCGCGATGCGGTCGGCGAGATGTTCGACCGGTGAGCTCGGTCCCCAGATGTGGATGTCGGCACCGGGCACGAACAGCGGCCGAAAGAATCCGAGACCTTGCAAGTGATCCAGGTGGAGATGCGTCAACATGATGTGCAGCTCCGTCGGCGGATCCTGCTGCATCGCGACACCGAGGGGTCGCATGCCCGTTCCCGCGTCGAGTACCAGCGCGTGACCGCTCTCCAGCCTTACCTCGACGCACGACGTGTTACCGCCATACTTGACGGTGTCGGCTCCGGGCGCCGCGAGCGAGCCGCGACACCCCCACACGCGCGCCCGCATCAGTCGCGCGCTCCGTTGGTTTGGTGCTGCCAGAACACTGCGACCACGCCGTGCATCTCACCGGTCGCACCGAACAGTGGATACGCGGTCGCGTCGTACTGGCGGCGCCCGCCGTCGTAGGTCGTTGCCATGACCGTCATGTGGGCCGGTCGGCGCTCGAAGAACGCAACACCGGCCGGCGAGTCGCGGCGGCGCACGGGATCGCCGTTGGGAGTCGTGAGATGCAAGTCGGCGCCGAACTCGCCCGAAGGGATCTCGCCGAGCTCGGCGAACGGCTTGCCGAGCAGCTGCGCGGCCGCGTCGTTGTAGAACACGAGCATGCCGCCCGCGTCGATCAGGAACATCGGCGTCGCCAGGTTCGACGCGAGCTCCCGCGCGAGGATCAGCGGCAGGCTCTTCGGCGTCCCCGGTGCGCCCAGGGGCTCATGCATCGACATCGGCCCATCATCCCGCGGCGGCGCGGAGGCCGTCGAGATCGGTCACGACGATCTCCCGCCGCGCCGTCGTGACCAGCCCTCAGGTTGCGCTCAGGTTCCCTTGTAGTTCAGAACCTGATGCAACGTGTGCAGAACCTCGACGAGGTCGGCCTGATCGGCCATGACCTGGTCGATGTCCTTGTACGCCGCGGGGATCTCGTCGACCAACGCGGCCGCGCGGCTCGCGAGCCACACCTTCCCCTGCATCTGCTCGGCGAGGTCGGCCGGCGTGAACAGCTTCTTCGCCTGCGTACGGCTCAGGCGGCGACCGGCGCCGTGCGAACACGACGTCCAGCTCGCCGCGTTGCCCTTCCCGCGGACGATGTAGCTGCGCGTACCCATCGATCCCGGGATCACACCGAGGTCGTCGACGTCGGCCTTGATCGCACCCTTGCGCGTGATCCAGAGCTCGCGTCCACCGTGTACCTCGCGCTCGGTGAAGTTGTGGTGGCAGTTGATGCGGCTCGTCTCGCTCCCGAATCCCAGGAACTCGAAGATCTCGCGCATCGCGTTGTCCATCATCTGGTCGCGGTTCGCACGCGCGTAGTCCTGCGCCCACAGCATGTCGCGGATGTAGGCGTCGAACTCCGGCGTTCCCGCAACGAAGTACGCGAGATCACGATCCTCCAACTGCAGCTCGAGGTCGCGCGCCAAGCGCCGCGCGTTGCCGATGTGCATCGTTGCGAGCTGGTTCCCGATGCCGCGACTGCCCGAGTGCAACACGACCCAAACCCTCGCCCGCTCGTCGACGCACAGCTCGAAGAAGTGATTCCCCGAACCGAGCGTGCCGAACTGCTTCGCGGCCTTGTCGGCGCGCGCCGCCGAGAGCTCCGTCGCGGGCGCGTGTGCCGCGAGCCAGCGGCCGGCGTGCTCGGCCACCTCGTCGTGGCCCTTGCCGACACCGGCCGGGATCGCCCGCTCGATCCGCGTCAGCAACGGTTCGAGCGTGTCGGGCAGCTGATGCTCTTCGACGTCGAGCTCGGCCGCGATCATGCCGCAGCCGATGTCGACGCCGACGGCCGACGGGATCACCGCGTTGGCCGTGGGGATCACCGAGCCAACCGTCGCGCCGATACCGACGTGCGCGTCGGGCATGAGCGCGACGTGGCCCTCCACGATCGGCATGCGCGCGGTCTTCTCGGCCTGCGCGATCGTCTCGGCCTCGATGTCGCTGGCCCACGAGATCAACTTGTCGTTCACACGAGTCGCCATGAGCTCATCCTTGCGTGGAAGATCCGGCCGCGCGCGTCAAGAGCTCGAGACGCATGCGGGCAGGGGCGGGGCGCGCTATTTCGGATCGCCGGCTCGGCACGGTCGCGCGCCGAGGCCCAGGGACCTGCCCTGCTTCGCTCGTTCGGCGGTGTGTTCGCGTGCCATAGGAACCACGATGTTGCGGGATCGCCCGCAACGTGTCAATCGATTTACCGGCTACGAAAGGTGGATAGCGTGACCCGCGTGAGCGAGCCACTCCTCGGCCGGGCCTATCAGCGCGCGCTCGAAGCCGCGGATGAGCTCTTCCGCGACGACGTGCGCAAGGGAAAGTCGCAGCCTTACCTCGCGCATCTGCTGGCGGTCAGCGCGCTCGTGTTGCGCGACGGCGGCTCTCGGGCCGAAGTGATCGCGGGCCTGTTGCACGACATCATGGAGGACAAGGGTCGTTCCAAGCGCGACATCGAAGCGATCGTCGGCCCCGAGCTCGGTCCCGCGGTCGCCGACATCGTGTTCGGTTGTTCCGACGGCGTCGACGAAGAAGGCCGCCGCATCGGAGGCGAGCGGGGCTCGGCCAACTGGCACGAACGCAAGCGCACGTACCTCGCTCATCTCGAAACTGCGGATGATTCCGTGCTCCGCGTCAGCGCGGCCGACAAGCTCGACAACGCGGCCGACCTCCTCGCCGATCTCGCAGCCGACGGCAGTAGAGCGTTGCGAGTGTTCAACGCGCCGCCGGCCGATCAGCTGTGGTGGTACGGAGCGGTCGACGGCGTCTTCACCACGCGTCTGCACGACAGCTTTCTGCCGGCGCGGCTCCATGCCACGGTTCTCGAGATCAACGCGCGCGTCGACGTCGCCGACGCGACCCGCGAATGGGAGCACGCAGCCCCCGAGCGCGCCCGACGGAAGTGATCAGAACGGCCGGAACCGTCACGAAATCGGCGCATGATCTGTCTGAGAAGGGTGAACGAGACGCGCGGTCCGGCATGTGACGCCACGCGCGAAGCCCGCGTCGAGAGACTGCAGCGCGAGCGTGACACGCAGACGATTCTTCGCGCGTCGCGTGTGCGTCGCGGTGCGCAACTGGGCGGGGTCGGCGTTTGTCATCGTGCGCGCATTGCCCCGACGCGTGCGGCGACGTGTGTTAGGTAACACGTAGTGCTTCTCCGCATGGATGACGGGCTTCGAGTTGTCGTACGGACTCGAGCATTGTCCCTTCCCTGGGGGCACCAAGCGCGGTGTTTGACGGCCTCGCGTCGCGTGGCTGACTGCCTTGCGGAGCGGCACTCAGCGAGTGGCGGGTGTTTTGACAGGAACAGGACGCGCCCGGCAATCGGAGGAGTTATCTTGCATCTCGCAACCGCGCTATGTCTCGCGTTGGCTGACGTCGACACCCGGCTTCGGCGCGAGTTCCCCGACGTCTTTGCCCGCGTCGACGCCGTCAAGGCTCGACCCGGCTGGCACCCGCACCAGCAGGATCAGGACTCCACCCGCCTCCCCGAAACGGTGTTCGAATGCGCCTGGTGCGGCGACTTCTTCATGCCCGCGAAGGCGTGCCGGACCCAGACGTGCTGCTCGCACTCGTGCCGCGGTCGGTTCCAGGCCTGGAATCGACGGCGACGTGCGGCATAACGTCACGGCGTGCGAGAGCTGATCGACGAGCCGAAATCGTTCCTCAACGAGCTCGGTCTCGAGATGTCCAATCGCGTCCGACCGGTCGCCAGCCGTCAGGCCCTCGCAATGATCGCGTGCGGCTTGGTCATCCTCGCGTTCCTGCACGCTCAACGAAATGTCGCGTACCTATTCGTTTCCGTTTTGACCTCGGGCGGCCTCTTCGCGTCGATGCGGCGCGTTCCTCTCGCGTTGAGCCTGACTCTCGGGCTCGTCATCGGTCTTGCCCTCGTGAGCCTCTCGTGAGGCGACCCCTGCCGCAAGTGTCCGGCGAAGCCGTCGGCGCGGGGCGGCGAGGCAGCATGTTCTCCGTCTAGCGGTTGGTCGGCTCCCGGGCAATCCCGAGTCCGGCGAGATGATGGCGATGCTCCGCGGGCGCTGCGACACTGTCGGCCTCGGCATACACGTTGGAGGAAGAGATGGATCTCGGGTTGGCGGGCGCGGCCGCGGTCGTGAGCGGCGGGTCGAAAGGGATGGGACGCGCCGCGGCCGAGTGCTTGGCCGCGGAGGGCGCACGCGTCGCGGTGCTCGCGCGCGGCAAGGAGGCGCTCGACGAGACCGTCGCCGCGCTCGAGCAGCTGGGAAGTCCCGACGCGCTCGGCATCCCGACCGATCTCACCGTACGCGACGCCGTCGACACCGCATTCGCGCAACTGGCCGAAAGGTGGGGCGAATGCAACGTGCTTGTGAACGCGGCCGGGCCGGTCGACGTCGGTGTACGCCGCTTCGAGGACCTCGACGACCAGGAGTGGATGGCGACGTTCGACATCGGCACGCTCAGCGCCGCGCGATGCGTACGCGCCGCGCTTCCGTTGTTGCGCGCCGCGGAGTGGGCGCGCATCGTGAACATCTCGGCGCACTCGACCAAACGCCAGTCGCCCGAGATCGTCGCGTACACCGCGTCGAAGGCCGCGTTGACGAGCCTGTCGAAGAACCTGTCGTTGTCGCTCGCACCCGAGGGGATCCTCGTGAACACCGTCTCGCCGGGATCGTTCCTCTCGGCCGGGATGCGCGCGTACTTGCGATCGCTGCCGCCGGAACGGGGCGTCGATCCCGACAGCCTGGAGGACGCGATGCGGGTGATCGCCGAGGACTTCGGTCATCCCGCGCATCTCCCCCGCGCCGGCGATCCCAAGGAGATCGGGCCGGTCATCGCGTTCGTCGCGTCGCGGTGCAACAGCTACATGACGGGAGCGAACATCAACGTCGACGGCGGATCCGACTTCTCCTAGCCGACGGCCGGGCGCCGGCGATCCGATTGGACCGGCGGGTCCGACGCGGTACGGTGCAACCTGACACGCATGTCAGCAAACCCGCCGGAACGGGGGCCCCGTGGAACTGCCGAAGATCATCAGTGTCGACGACCACGTCGTGGAGCCCGCGCACGTCTGGCAGACCTGGCTGCCCGAGAAGCACCGCGAGAAGGGGCCGCGCGTCGAGCGGAAACGGTGGGGCAAGTTCCGCCTGAAGAAGGGCGCGAAGTACGAGATGGCCGAAGACCCCGAAGGCGAGTGGGGCGACGCCTGGATCTACGAGGACAAGGTCATCTACGTGCAGAAGAAGTTCGTCGCCATCCCGAAGTCGGCGACTCCCGGCGACGATCCCGCGCGGTTCGACAAGACCGTCATGACGATGACCGCGATCACCTACGACGACATGCGGCCCGGCTGTTACGACGCGAAGGAGCGCAAGAAGGACTTCGAGCTCAACTGGGTCGACGGCTCACTGCCGTTCCCCACATTTCCGCGCTTCTGCGGCCAGACGTTCTACGAGGCCGACGACAAGGAGCTCGCGCTCGCGTGCGTGCAGGCGTACAACGACTGGATGGTCGAGGAGTGGTGCGACACGTCGATCGGCATCAACCTCCCTCTCTGCATCATGCCGTTGTGGGACGTCGACCTCGCCGTGAAAGAGATCGAGCGCAACGCGGCGCGCGGCGTGCGCGCCGTGTGTTTCTCGGAGCTGCCGACGCGGCTCGATCTCCCGAGCATCCATACCGGCCACTGGGACCCGATGTTCCAGGCGTGCAACGACACCGGGACGACCGTGTGCATGCACGTCGGCTCGTCGTCGTCGGAGCCGGCCTCCTCACGCGACGCGCCCGGAGGCGTCGGAAGCATGGTCGCGTTCAACAACTCGATGGCGTCGCTGGGCGACTACCTGTTCAGCGGCAAGATGGTGCAGTTCCCGAAGCTCAAGATCGCATACTCCGAAGGCCAGATCGGCTGGCTGCCGTACGCACTCGAGCGCGCCGACACGGTGTGGGAGGAGCACAACGCCTGGTTGAACTCCAAGCGGCTGTGCCCCGAACCGCCGTCGACGTACTACTACGACCGCGTGTTCGGATGCTTCACCTGGGACCAGCACGGCGTGAAATCGCTCGACGAGGTGGGCGAGAACAACATCTGCTTCGAGACCGACTACCCGCATACCGACACGACGTGGCCGAACTCCAAGGAATACTGCGAAAAGATCCTCGCGGACGTCAGTGACGAGCAGAGGTACAAGATCCTGCGCGGGAACGCGATCCGGATGTTGGAGCTCGACCGCGTCTGACGCGCGTGCACGGTCAGGTGCCGGTGGCCTCCGCGTCGATGCGCGCGACGGCTTTGTAGTAGGCCATCTCGAGCGCGGACGCGCGCGGCCAGCCCGCGTAATACGCGAAGTGCAGCACGATCTCTTGGAACTCCTCGCGCGAGATGTCGCCGCTCGCGAGCGCGGCGTACACGTGCTGGTTGATCGGCTCGTCGACCGCGGCCGCGCCGACGCAGGCGAGGGTGATCAGCCGGCGGTCGCGCCGGGAGAGCCCGCCGCGATCCCACAGCTCTCCGAATACCGCGTCGACGACGCCGCGCGCGAGGTACGGCGTCACCGGCGGCGGCGCGTCCGAGACCATCACCTCTCGGTACCGGCGCCGTCCGGTCTCGGTGCGTTCCTCCGCGATCGCCTGGCGGACGCGCGCCTTCTCGTCGCCTTCCACGAGTGCCTCCTGTGGGTCATTGGTTGTTCAGAGCTGCGAGCAGGCCGCCGTCGACGAGCACGTCGCAGCCGGTCACGAACGACGCGCGCTCGGAACTGAGAAATGCGACCGTGTTCGCAATGTCGTCGACGCGCCCGGGTAGCGGCGCATCCGATCCTCTCCGGTCGGCACGCAGTGGCGTGATCTCGGCGAGCCACGTCTTGATCGGCTGGTGCTCGAGCTCGAGGCGCCCCATCTCGGTGTCGATCAGTCCGGGCGACAGCGACAGGACGCGACCGCCGCGCGTGCCCCACGTCGCCGCCGCGCGCTCGCAGAGTCGCACGACGCCCCGCTTCGCGAGGCGATAGGTCGCGCCCGGATCAGGCTCGTCGCCCGCGAGCGCGCGGAATCGGTCGTCGAAGTCGGCCGCGCACGGATCTGCGAGCACCGCGTCGACCTCGACGTCGAAACCGCCCATGTGCGCCGACACCGAAGCCAGACAGAGTGCGACGCTTCCGGGCACCACCAGCGGCAGGAAGGCGTCGAGCACGCGGACAACCGCGACGAGATCGACCTGAAGGATCTCGCGCCAGCCGGCCATCGACGGCGAGAGCCCCGCGGTGTTGACGAGCGCGCGCAGATCGCCGAGCTCGCGGGCACGCGCCGCGACCTCGCCGACGAACCCCGGATCGGCGAGATCACCGACGATCGGGCATACCTTCGTCGTCGCAACGCGGTCGGTCGTGGCCGCGAGGCGCTCGGCGTTCACGTCGGTGAGCAGCAACACGTCGGCGGCGGGCGCGAGGGCCGCGGCGCACGCCGCGCCCATGGCACCACCCGCGCCCGTCACGACCGAGACCGCGGTCAACGAAGACCCGGCTCGGTCCCGATCCGAGCCGCGGTGCTCGGATCACCGATCGCGGCCCGGTCTCGCCGGAGGCGGGCCTGCGCGTCGGCCGCGTGCGCGTCGCCTGGACGCGGCGGCAGCGCGAACCCCGTGTACGCGACCCGCCGCTCGCGGCTCTTGGGGTGCGTCGACTGGTGCAACGTGCACGACATGTGCACGGTGACGTCGCCGCGATCGGCCCGCAGCCGGACGCGCGGCAGGTCGAGCCCGCGTTCCACCTGGGCGCGCGCGATGTTCGCGCGGTGCGATACCGCGACCACGTCGAGGCCGCCGTGGGCCTCGTCGACGGGCGTCAAGCAGACGCCGATCGTGAGTCCGGAGCAGAACAGCGAGTGCCCGCCCCGATCGCAGTCCTTGTGCCATGGCAGGCACGCGAGCCCTTCCACCGAGCCGACGCGTTTCACGAGCCCTTCCGCGGTGACGTCGGCGAAGTGCTCGCCGAACGGATCGCCCGGACGGTGCCCGACCCCGAGCAGGTCGCCGATCGCGTCGAAGCGCGGATCGTCGATCAGCGCCCGCAACGCGGGCGACTGGTCGGCGAAGTCGAGGATGCGGCACGGGTAGCGCTCACCGTCGCGCGTCGTCGCCCACCACGACGTGCCGTCGTCGGGCCGCGCGTTTGCAACCGCGCGCGCGAGATCGGCGTCGACGGCATCCATCTCCTCGTCGGTGAACACATCTTGCAGGAGCACGAAGCCGGCTTCGGCAAGGAAGTGTCCCGCGCCCGGTTCGTCGAGCCGGAACTGCCGATCGAAATCGAGTGCCGAGCCATCGTCGTCGAGCAGTTGCACGTCGCCCGGCCGGTACACCGGGCGACCGTCGAGCGCGGAACGCAGTACGGGATCCCACGCGCAAAACGTGGCGTTCGCATCCGGATCCCCGTCGACCCGCCCCGCGATCACGAGCCCGAGCGCGGAACGCTGCTCGTACACGAGATCCGAGAAGGCATCGCGGTCGATCCGGACTTCGGGCGCCCCGTCGTTCCCGCGCGCGGCTTCGAGCGTCGGGCCGTCGGCTCGCAGCGTCCACGACTCGCCGTCGATCGTGATCGCGAGCGGCGTGAGCCCGAGGTACGCCGCGTCGGCCGCCGCCCGCGCACCGTTGCGTGCGAGCGACTCTTGCCACGGTCCGGCCCAGAAATCCGACGGCTCGACACGGGGCGCGGCCCGAACCGGTCGGGTCCGGGTATCGACGCTCATCGTGCGCCTCCCGGCGTGAGCTCACGTGGATGGCCGAGGAGCGAGAGGAAGCGATCGGCGGACGCGAGCAGCACCGCGCGGTCGTCCGCGCGATCCGTCTCCTGTGCGAACAGGCCGATGTCCTTCGCCATGATCGGGCCGACGTGCTCGGCGATCAGGTCGAAGGAGCGCAAACCCATGAACACCTCGAGCGAGAAGCTGCGGCCGCTGCCGGCGCGCAACGCGTCGGCGAGCGTGTCGGGGTCGAGGCCGAGCGAAGTACCGATCGCGTACGCATCGTGCGCGAGCGCAAAGTGCGCGGCGTTCAGCGCGTTGTTGAGCAACTTCGTGCGCAGACCCGAGCCCAGCGCGCCCATGTGGAAGATCGGATCGCCGTAGGTTTGCAACACGGGCCGCGCGTACGCGACCGCATCGTTCTCTCCCCCGACGTATACCGTGAGCCGGCCCTCGGCCGCGACCGCTCCCCCGCCGCTCACCGGCGCATCGATGACGCGCACGCCCCGCGCCGCGCCGGCCTCCGCGATCTCCGTGCAGACGTCGGTACCGATCGTGGAGTGCAGCGCGAGCACGCTGCCTTCCGCCATGCCCGCGAGCACACCGTTCGGTCCCAGACACACGGCGCGCACCGCGTCACCGTCGGTTACGCAGATACCCACGACGTCACTCGCGCGCCCGAGCTCGGCGGGATCGCCGGCAAACGTCGCAGTTTGCGCGAAGGGCGCGAGTGCCTCCGCGCGCCTCGCCCACAACGTGGTCGGGACACCTTGCGCGATGATTCGCTGCGCCATGCCGCCACCTTGGCTGCCGAGGCCGATGAAGCCTGCAGTGACCATTCGCACCCTCCGATCGCGGGTTCGCGCAGGCTAAGCGCCGCGCGCCGGACCGTCCAAGATCCGCGAATCCGCGAAAAGTGACGTACGGCCCTACCAACGCCGGAGTCCCGGGGGAGACATTGCTTCGAGGTGCGAGGAACGCACAACTACCACACGCCGAGGAGCGGGCATCGTCGAAAGAGCGAGGTGGTATCGATGAAGCGCGTCGTCGTTGATCATTTCGGCGGGCCTGATGTTGTGAAGGTGGTGGAGGCGGAGGATCCGCGACCCCAGCCGGGCGAGGTGGCAATCAGGGTCCTGGCCGCGGGCGTTTCGCTCACCGACGCGCAACTGCGCGCCGGCACGTATCTCGGCGGACCGAAGCCGCCGTTCACGCCCGGTTACGAGCTGGTCGGTGTGGTCGAGGAGCTCGGCTCGGGTTGTACGCGGGTGCGCATCGGTGATCGAGTCGGCGCGTTGACCATGTGGGGCGCGGATGCCGAGCGCGTCTGCGTTCCCGAAGCGTGGGCGGTCGCGGTTCCCGAAGACCTCGACCCCGCGGAAGTCGTGTGCCTGATCTTCCCCTACATGACCGCGTACCAGATGCTGCACCGCGCCGCGATGACCAAACGCGGTGAGAGCGTGCTCGTGCACGGGGCGGCGGGCCGCGTCGGCACGGCCGCGCTCGAGATCGGCGCCATCGACGGACTGCGCATGTTCGGCACGGCTTCGGCGCGGGATCGCGCGGTGGTCGAGAAGTACGGCGCGGTGGCGATCGACTATCAACACGAGGATTTCCTCGCTCGCATCCGCGCGCTGACCCCCGACGGTGTCGACGTCGTGCTCGATCCGATCGGGGGCATGACATCGCTGCGCTCGTTCCGTGCGTTGCGGCCCGGTGGTCGGCTCGTGGTCTTCGGTCGCCAGAACACGCTCGGCCCCGACGGTCGCAAGAACTGGCCCGCGGTGTTCGAGTGGTGGGCCTCGACCGTGGCGGTCGCGGGTTGGGGCGTGGTCTCGCCGCGCAAGAAGGTGATGGCGTACCGGATCCAGAAACTCCGCATCCCGCACGAGGATTGGTTCCGGGAAGACTTCGCGGTGCTGGTCGATCTCCTCCGTGAGGGAAAGATCCATCCGATCGTCGCCGAACGCCTGCCGTTCACCGAGGCGCGTCACGCGCACGAGATGCTCGAGCAGTCTGCTGCGACCGGGAAGCTCGTGCTCGTGCCCTGACGGCGCGCTCAGCGCAAACGGAGGAGGAACGGCGCGCGTCAGCTGGCGACGATCGCGCGCGGCCGGGAGCATGAAGTGCACGCCGTCGGCCGCGCGCGCCCTCGTCGAACGCCACGACCGCCAGGACCGCGACCGCGCGGAGCCCGTCGAGCTCCGCGACATATCCCCCACCCTTGGTTCCGCCCGTCCCCACGCGTCGAAAATTTTCCCGGGCACCCCCGGCGGCCGACCAGGCCCCTACGACCAGTCGAGCAGGAGATTCTTCACGTGGCGGAGCCCGGGCGGGTACTCGAGCTTCTCGTATCCGGGCTTGATGCGGTAGTCGGGGATGCGCCGGTGCCACTCGCGCAACGTGATGCGCAGCTCGCGGCGGGCAAGGTGTGATCCGAGGCAGCGGTGCACGCCGCCGCCGAACGCGATGTGGCGGTTCGGTTCGCGATCGAAGCGCACGTCGAAGGCGTCCGTGAACTCGCTCGGGTCGATGTTGGCCGCCCCGTAGCTGACAAGCAGCGCGGTGCCTGCGGGCACCTCGGTGCCGTCGGGCAACACGGTGTCGCGCGTCGCGAGGCGCGGGACACCACCTGGCACCGGCGATTCCCAGCGCAGGAGCTCTTCGACCGCGCTCGGGATCAGCGACGGATCGTCGACGAGCAGGCGCCGGTGCTCGGGATGCGTCGCGAGATACGCGTAGAAGCACGTGAGGGAATCGCTCACGGTGTCGAGACCGGCAATGAGGAACAAGAAGCAGATGTCGAGGATCTCCTCGCGCGACAATTTCTCGCCGTCGATCTCGGCCGTGACGAAGTGCGTCAGGATGTCGTCGGACGGCACGGCCTGGCGTTCGTCGAGGCACGTGCCGAAGTAGTCGTAGATCTCTTGCCCGGTGGCGCGCTGCACCGCAAGACGGGCATTCACGTCGAACATCGCGTTCTCGTCCATGAGATGCGGCCGCAGGATGCCGTCGCGGAGATGGAGCAGCGTGCCGAGCTCCTCCCACGGTAGGCCCATGAGACCGAGAAACACCGCCGAAGGGAACAGCTCGGCGAACTCGTCGGTGAAGTTGCACTCGCCGCGGTCGATGAACGCGTCGATGAAATGATTGGCGCGATTGGCAATGTCGGCTTCCTGCGCGTCCATCTGTTTGGGCGCGAACAAGGGGTCGAGGATGTGCCGGTACTTCGAGTGTTGCGGTGGATCGACGTTGAGCGGAATGAGCGGCCGGATGTTCCCGAGGTCGAGGCCTCCGACCGACGAGAACAGCTCGTGGTGGCGGAGCACGTAGTCGGTCAGCTCGCGGCTGAAGGTCGCGATCACGCCGTCCATCGGGTGCACCACGCCGCCTTGTGCGATCAGCTGGCTGTACATCGGTTGCGGCGCGGCCATCTCCGAGAGCTCGGCGAAGCCGATCTCCAAGTAGGTGGCCGGGCCGGGTGAGTTCGTGTCGTCGGTCATCGGTACTCCCTTGCTGCGCAACGTACCTCACCCGGCGGATCGTGCGACACTGATCGCATGCCGAGTCCTGCGGAGCGGGCGACCTCGTTGCCACCCGAGTGCTACGTCGCGCCGCACGTCTTCGCCGAGGAGCGTGAACGCGTGTTCGCGCGTTGCTGGATCCCCGTCGCACGCGAGGAGGATGTCGCGAAACCGGGCGACTTCATCACGATGGACATTGCCGGGGACCCCATCGTCGTCACCCGGGGCCGCGATGGCGCGTTGCGCGCGATGGCGAACGTGTGCCGGCATCGCAACACCACGATCGTCGAAGGCTGTGGCAATGTGGCGTCGTTGCAGTGCCCGTACCACCGCTGGACGTACCGACTCGACGGCCCGTTGCTGGCGGCCCCCAACATGGACGGAATCGACGGGTTCGTCGTCGGCGACATCTGCTTGCCACC
>Ga0335082_10006490_pt1 | contig 12755 bp, 15 predicted proteins | sample Lox_Sample_41_FD_206718 | JGI IMG/M metagenome (GOLD analysis project Ga0335082, IMG submission 206718) | Soil microbial communities from Loxahatchee National Wildlife Refuge, Florida, United States - Lox_Sample_4.1 | ecosystem: Environmental > Terrestrial > Soil > Wetlands | place: USA... | reverse complement strand
CCTCGCCGCCGATGCAAAACGAAACCGCGAGCTGGTTCAGGCGATGAACGAAAAGCTCAATCGCCTGATCGATGCCGAGGTCGGCGAGGATCGTGGCCAGATGATGCCGGGTGGGATCGAGGCAGGCTGGGAGGTCACACCGGACACCATGGCCGGGGCGTGATCGAAGGAGGCGATCTCCTTCACTCTTTCGCGCCCTGCTTCGTGGTGAAACGGAAGTCGCAGTGCGAAGCGCCCTCCATCACAGTCTGCGTTCGCTCGAGCCGTACCGCGGAACTGAACCCCTGCACCATCGCGAAATCGCGATTGCAGTGAAAGAGGTATCCCAGCTCCGGTAGCCCGAGTTCCTTGTAGAACTCCGCGTACCGGCAGCGCGTGACATTGAAGTCCAGCTTCGTATCGGTGGCCTCGAGCATCTTGATTTCGAGGCTGCCTCCTCCGGCCCATACGCCGGAAACCTGACGCATCGCCGGCAGGTCGCTGCCGAACTGCCGCGACCAGCGCTCGCCATCCTGGCGCGCGAGTTCGACGATGACGTTCCGGGCAATCTCGTTCGCGCGCTCCTTGCCAATCGCGCGCTGGAACGCCTGCACCATCGGGATCAAGACGCCGGCTTCGATCTTGCGGCGTTCGAGGTGAGTGATCGTGGAGTCGGGCATGTCTGCGTTCCTCGAGGTGACTTGCAACGTTGTCGCAAGCGGCGTTCTAGCCGGGCGGAACCGGGACGACGTTCGTGTTCTGCGCAGCGTGAATGAGCCATCGACCCGCTCGACCGGTAGCGACCCATGTGAAGATACCTCGCATCTCGCCCTTGGGTTTGCGCCGCGTTCCAGATGGTCGAGCAACGCGCGCGCAATGGCCGTCCTTCGTGCGATTCGCGACACATGCATCCGCCGCAACTCCTCACGATTTCGATCCGATTCACCCCGAACCTCTCTCCCTTCACGCCTGCCACACCCCGTTGCCCGCCTCGCGCAAGTCGATCGCCAGTTCCACTTCCAGCGAGCGGGCCGCGTCATAAGGCATGGGGTTGTATATCTCGTAGAGATCCGGCCGCAGCCACAGCCCGAATCGCTGCACGTATCGATTGGCCTGGATGCCGGCCTTGTGCTTGTCGAAGCGGATATCGGGATCCAGGCCAGTCATGCCGACGTAGAAACAGGGCCTGCCCGCGACGTAGTCGGGATTGGCTTTCTTGAACGCCCGCTCGTAGAGCACGTCGCTTGAAAGTTCGACCACGTAGACGTTGTGGCGGGCGCGGCGTCCCATGAGTGATCTGCTCGTGCGAGTGAATCGCGCAAGCGTATCGCTGTTCATTCAGAACGTTTCAGGCCTCTTTTAAGGATGCCCAAGTACTGAAGCGATCTTTCTGATGCACGCTGAGTCCATCGTCAACCCCAACCCGAGGAGCGCCGCAATGAACCGCTTGTCCGTCCAGAGTCCAGCCGCAGTGAGCAGCGCCACCATCGGCGCCGATGAAGCGACCCATGTCGCGCCGACCCAGCCCGATCCTTCCATCAGTCCACCTGTCGAGCTGCGTGCCGCCTCGAGTTCACTGGCGAGCCTCGTGCCGCCCGGCGGACTTCATCCGGTCGCGCACGAGCCCGGGACCGCATTGTTCGGCGTCATCACGCAGGCGCTGCACGATGCAATGAACAAGAGCGGAGTCTTCGGCTCCATCGGCGACGGCGTCGCGCCGGCGGCCAAGGCAGCGGGCAAGACTTTGGGCGAGAGCTTGAACGCGCACTGAGAGGCTGCAAACCAGGCCTGTTGCTGTCGCTCAAGCTCGCTGCGCGAGCCGCACCGCCTCGTCGACGCTCATCGATTCGCCCTCCCGCATGAGCCGGGCCAGTTCATCGGGCGCGAGGGCGGCGTGCAGTGCAGCCACGCATTCTGCGTGCTGCTGCTGCTCGACCTTGTCGCGCCTGAGGTGCTCCCGCGCAAAGGTGCGTTCGGAGCAACCGAAGATCCGCGCCGCGTCCTCGACGCGACCGCGCCGCGCTGCGAGAAGAACGCTCTGCTCGAGCAGATCGAACACGCGATCGGCTTTCTCCAGCGACACCAGCGCAGCACGTGCCGCCGCGAGCGCTTCGTCGAGCAGCCCGAGGCGGGTCAGCGAGATCGCCAGATTGGCCGCGACGAAATGCTCGCAGCTCGCGACGGTGGCTTGGCTCTTCCGCAGCCGCTGCTGCAACTCGCGGTTGCGCATCACCGATTCTTCCAGGCGACCGCTCACTGCGGCGTTCTGCTCGATGTTGATCAGCGCCGCGACGGCCATGTACTCGTCGCCGCGTGCGTTCGCGCGCTCGAGGATCTCCACGTTCCAGCGCAGCGATTCGTCGTACCGTCCCTGCACCTGCAGTACCCAGCTTCGCGTCATGAGCAGCGCCAGGCGCGCGCCGGGCGGCCACGAAGGGTCGAACAGGCTCTCGGCTTCCTCGAGGTTGTCCGTGGCCTGCGCGATCTCTCCGCAGTACGTTTGGAAGCGGATCTGATTGCAAAGCGCCGCGAACAGTTCCTTCCTGTCGCCCAGCGATCGCCACAGTTGCACCGCGCGCGCGTTCGCGGCGAGTTCACGCGGACCGACCGCGGGATGCGCGAGCCACGCCCATCGCACGAGGAGCCGCGCTTCCAGGTGCGGCGGCGTGGATTCGTCGATCTGTTCGATCGCCGCCAGGACGCGGCGCTGACCCTCCGGACGCAAGCCCGCATCGTTCCAGAGCAGGCCGATCGCGCCTGTCAGGCGGATCTGCAACCGGCGATCGCCATCCGGACGACCGCACCAGTCCAGTGCCGCGCGCGCGTTGTCGAGATCGGGAAGGTACCGCACGAGCGCTTCCTGCTTCGTGAGCCGATACAGGTCGTCGAGATGCCGCTCGAAGCGCTCCGCCATGGCCACGGCGTGCTGCCGCATCACCTGTGCAGTCTCACCTGCCTCGCCAAGCGCTTCGAGCGCGTAAGCGCGCGTCGTTTGGAGGAGGCGGTAGCGCGGCGGCTCGCCGGCGTCGATGGCGACCAGCGACCTGTCGACCAGCGAACTCAGCAGGCCGATCACCGTGTCGGCGTCGATGCCGTCGCCCGCGACCATTTGCACACTGTCCAGCGCGAACGTGCCGACGAAAACGCCCAGCCTGCGGAACACCTTCTGTTCGTCGGCCGTCAGCAGATGGTGACTCCAATCGAGTGCAGCGCGCAGCGTCTGATGACGCCGCAGCGCGATTCGTGCACCGCAGGTGAGGACCTTGAAACGCTCGTCGAGACGGCTGCGCAATCCCTCGACACCGAGCAGCCGCACTCGTGCGGCGGCGAGCTCGATCGCGAGGGCCACGCCATCGAGATTGCGACAGATCTCGACCACGGCGCCGATGTTCCGGTCGTTCAAGGCGAAGCGCGGATCGGCGGCACGTGCGCGGGCTTCGAACAGCGCCAACGCGCCGGCTGCGAGCGCGCTGGCGAGTTCCGGGGAATCCGGAAGCGACAGCGCGCCGAGCCGATAGATCTGCTCCTGTCCGACGCGCAATGACTCCTGGCTGCTCACGAGCAGACGCACACCGGGCGCAAGCCGCAGAATCGAAGACGCCAGCGCGGCGACCGAATCGACGAGATGTTCGCAGTTGTCCAGCACGAGCAGCATCCGGCTGGAGCGCAGGCGGCGCGCCAGCGCATCGGCGCTCCTGTCTTCGCCGAGCGCGATGTGCAACGTAGCGGCCACGGTGCTCGTCACTTCGGATGCAGCGGCAAGCGGCGCCAGCTCGACCAGCCATGCGCCGTCTTCGAACGAATCGCGCAGCGCGTGCGCAACCGCGTGGGCGAGCGTGGTCTTGCCGATTCCGACCGCGCCGACGACGGTGACGAGCTGGTTTCGCAGTGTGAGCAATCGAACCGCATCGACGTCCGCTGCGCGGCCGTACAGCTCGGGCAGCCTTGCCGGCAGATTGCCCGGCGCATCCGCATCGAAGGCGGGTGCGGGAGCGATAGGTGGAGACGCTGCATCGGCCGGCGGCCCGGCACTGCCGAGAGCGAGCGTGAAGCGATAGCCCAGTCCGGGCACGGTGGCGATGGCGTGCGATCCGAGGAAGCGACGCAGCGTGCTGATCTGAACCTGCAGGTTGTTTTCCTCCACGACCAGGCCCGGCCACACCAGATCGAGCAACTCGTCCTTGGTCACCACGCGATCGCGCCGCTCGAACAGCGCCTGCAGGACATCGAACGCTCGTGCGCCGATCTTGGCGGCCTTGTCGTCGATCACCAGTTGGCGCTCTGTGCTCCGGATCTGGACACGCGCGCCGCACTGTCGCTCGGATTGGATCGAGTTCATCAGCCTGCCCTTCAGAACGTTTAAGGCGAAGATTCAGTCCACTCAAGGACTGAACCGGCTCTCCGCGGCGACGATGCGCCCATCGTCAACACCGCCATGAGGAGTGCCCCATGATCTCGTATGACCCGCGCCCACCGATCCGCCTCGCCTGCAGCGCTCTGGCTGTGCTGGCCACCGTTACGATCGGTTTGTTCATCCACAGGCTCGCGCGCCTCGATGCGCCCGTCGAGCAGATGGCGACGAGCGCGCACGTTGTCCTTGCCAAGGTGCCGTCGAAGCACTGACCGAGCAAGGCAACGAATGGTCCGCGGGCTCATCGCCTGGCCATGACCAGCCAGCCGTCGACCGGCTTGCCGAGTTCCAACCGCAGAACTGCCGGCTCGACGTCGATATCCGTGAAGCCGGCCCCCTGCAGGGCGTTGGCGACATAGCTGCGCGCATGGCGGTACCTGCCGGTGACCTCGAGTGCCCAAGGCACGCCATCTCCATGCAACGCCTCGACAGAGAAAACGAAGCACCCATCGTTGCGCAACGACCTCGCGGCGGCGAGGAACACCGCTTCGAGCGCACCGAAGTAGCAGAGCGTGTCCGCCGAGACGAGCGCATCGAAGCCGCTCGGCCTATCGCGCAGAAATTGCTCCAGATCGATCTTCAGCAGCGTGTCGTAACACTCACGCGTCCGCGCCCGATCCAGCATCGCGCCCGCGAGGTCGCAGCCGACGAGCGTGCGCGCCCGCGGGCGGAGCAGAGGGCCGCATAGCCCTGTGCCGCACCCGAGGTCCGCGATATCGAGCATTCCCTCCGGACGGAGCGCAGCGAGCGAACGCGCCACGAGATGCGGCGCCTTGTAGTCGAGTGTCGCGAGCCGGTTGTCGAACGAAGGCGCGAACCGCTCGAACAGCTCTTCGACGTAGCCCTCCGCGGCCCGTTCGGGAGCCTGCGGCGCCAGCGTTGCCGCGAGTTGAAGGCAGGATCGAGCGGTGTCCGGCGCTTCGGCGAGCCACGCACGATAGAGACGCTCGGCCTCGTCGCGTCGACCGAACTTCAGCAGTTCGACGATGAAGCGCTCGCGCGGCAGCAATGCCGCAGACTGCAGCGACGTCGCGCATTCGTAGGCGCGCAGTGCCCCGTCGATCTCCCGCGCGGCGATCAGTGTCGTGGCCAGTCCGTACCACGCGGCAGCATCGTCGGGACTCAGGCGAACAGCTTCTCCCCACGCGAGCCGTGCGTCGTCCACCCTGCCGCAGCGCCACGTCACCGTACCGAAGTTGGACCAGGCTTGAACGAGCCCGGGCGCGATGGCGAGCGCCTCGCGATACGCGGCGATCGCGCCCTCCGCGTCTCCCGCTTCGAACAGCATGTTCGCCAGGTTCACGCGGATGCCGACGTTACGTGGTTCGCGCACCAGCGCGCGCCGCATCAATTCGCGGGCCTCCAGCACGCGACCATCGCGGTGCCACTGCATGGCAAGCGCGTGCAACGCCTCGACGTGCCCCGCATCGATCGCAAGAGCGCGGCTCAACCGCTCAGCGGCGGTTCTCGTCTCCCTTGACCGCAGCGAGGAGGCCGCCGCGCGGAGCAGATCCGCGACGTCGGCATCGTTCTCCGACCTGATCGCGGGCTCGATCACTTCTGATGCATCAGGGCTTCGAGCGGAGACACTCCGAGGTGCGGCATCCACACAAGAGGATCGACATGCTTTTCCGCAAACGGCGAGCCGCTCGAAGGCCGCGTCCCGTCACCGGGGTTCGAGGCCGTTTCGGAGGACACGGGAAGATTCACGGCATGGGCAAGGTTGCTGCTGATGGGCGAGAACATCCTGGGCTCCTGGGTCGAAGTGCGACAAGGGTGTCAATCAGTTGCTGCGATTTCGCATTAGGTTCATTGGAGGCACGGGCATTCGCCGGCCCCGCCGACAGATTCGACGAACCTGCGAAAGACCGCTCAGGAGCCGGCCGTCCATGTCGAACATTCACAAGGAGCGACGAGAACTAGACTTGTTCCACGATGACTCCCGCTCTCCAGATCCGCCTCGCCCACTCGGCCGACGCGCCGCGGATCGCGGCGATGTCGCGCGACCTCATCGAAGTCGGCTTGGGCTGGTCGTGGACGGAGGGCCGCGTACTGCGCAGCGTCGTCGACCCGAACACCAACGTGGCGGTCGCCTACGACGAGGATGAACTGGTCGGGTTCGGAATCATGAAGTACCGCGACGACGAAGCCCATCTGCATTTGCTCGCCGTGCGCGAATCTCACCGCCGTCGCGGCGTAGGCAGCGCGCTCATGGCGTGGCTCGAACGAACTGCGCTGGTCGCCGGAATCGGCGTCGTCTACCTCGAGGCGCGCTCGAGCAACGAGGTCGCACGCGCGTTCTACCGCGCGCTCGGTTACCAGGAGATAAAGGTCGTCCGCGGCTACTACCGCGGAGTCGAATCCGCGGTGCGCCTGGCGAAAGACCTGTGGGACTTCAAGGCGACCCGGACCTGACGCGGCCCGGGCGTTTGCTGTTTTAGCGCTGGCCTTCGGTCAGCGCATCGAGCTGGAAGCGGCCGCTCTTGTCGACGAGCCAGATCTCGGTGAACTTGGCGCCGCCCAGGCGCGCAGGCGCGGGCATCGGCGAAGCCTGGCGGATCATTTCCTGCACCCTTTTCGTCACCTCGGGCGCGTGCGACGGCGTGCGGATCATGTTGAGGTTCCTGAGCTGCCCGGTCGCGTCAACGTCCATTTCGAGGACGACCACTGCATACACCATCGGCGGCATCTTGCCCTTGTAGACCTTGTCCGAATACGAAGCGTAGATGTGGCGCGCCGCATCCGTGCGATAGGCCTTTTCCGTCTCGGCGGTCGAGACCTTCATAGCGCCCGCGCCATGCGCGGCTCCTGCCGTGACCTGCTCCGCGGCTGCGGTTTGCGTGCGCGCACCTTGCGCCTGGGCCACCGCGGCTGCGAACAAGGACAACGAGGCCAGCAGCGTGCTGGCGATGATCGTGCGGCGCGGGAACTTCATCGAAAGATCTCCGGAATTGGGGCGTGCGGGCAATCTGCCGACGAAGCGCCTCTTCCGGCACTTGAAGAAGAGACGCAATCCAGCCCTTTTTTCCGGTCCGTGAGGGCTAAAGTTCGCGCGAACGCGTTGTTCGCCCGGTGCGAGTTACCCCTGCACTCGCGCGCGCTTCTGTTCCGGTTTCCCATGAGCGCCCTGACTCGCCGCCGCTTCATCGCATTGAACGCTCCGACAATGCCGTGGTTGCGCGCGCGTGCGCAATCGGGCAGGCGGCTTCGCTGCTTCTGGTGGGGCAATCCGGATCGCGACAAGCGCACACGAGCGTTTCTGAGCGCCCACGCGAGGAGCCGCAACCTGCAGATCGCGGCCGGGTCCCTCGGGTCGAGTAAGTATTCGCGATGTCGATGCTCGCGCTGCTGCCCATTTTCCTGGCGTTCCTGCTCTTCCAGCGCCTGATCATCGAGGGCGTTGCTCAATCCGGAATGAAACGATGACGACTCGCAAACTGAACGTGGCGGTGATCGGGCTTGGCGTCGGCCGCGCCCATATCGAGGCCTACCGGAAGCTCCCCGATCTGTTCGACGTCGCGGCCGTGTGCGACGTGAGCGAGGAGCGCCTCGCGCAGAGCGACGTCGCCTGGAAGACCGCGCGGCTGCAGGATCTGCTCGACAGCGACCGGATTGATCTCGTCGACCTGTGCACACCGCCCAACACACACCTAGCCCTCATCCGCGAAGCACTGGCTGCGGGCAAGCACGTGATCTGCGAAAAACCATTGGTTGGCTCCCTGGCCGAGGCCGATGGCGTCGAAGCCGCGCTCGCCAGCGCGCGGACGCGCCTCTTTCCGGTCTTCCAGTACCGCTTCGGCAATGGCTTGCAGAAGCTGCTCCACTTGCGCTCGCATGGTTTCGGCCGTCACGCGCTTCTCACGACGGTCGAAACGCACTGGCGGCGCGGCGCCGACTATTACGCGACGCAATGGCGCGGCAAATGGGCGACCGAAATGGGCGGCGTATGCGTGACGCAGGCGATTCACGCGCACGAGATCCTGTCGTACGTCCTTGGGCCGGTGAGAACCGTTTATGCGCGGCTTGCCACCCGCGTGAACGATATCGAGGGCGAGGACTGTGCGGCGATTTCACTGGAAATGGCCGACGGGTCGCTTGCCGTGCTCTCTGCCACGCTGGGCGCTGCAATCGAGATCTCACGGCTGAAGTTCATGTTCAAGGACATCACCGTCGAGAGTGCGAGCAACCATCCGTATCGACCCGGCGAAGAGCCGTGGTCGTTCAAGGGACAGACTCCGGAGATCGACGCTGCAATCCAGGCAATCTTGAATACCTTCGCGCCGGGCCCCGAATCGTTCGAAGGCGAGTTTGCACGCGTCCATGCCGCTCTGACACGCGGCCAGCCGACGCCGGTGTCGCTGGCCGACGCGCGCGCCGCGCTCGAACTCATCACCGCGATCTATCACTCGGGTGAAACCGGCACTGCGGTCACGCTGCCGATTCCGAAGAACCATCCGAAATACGCGAGCTGGAAGCCCGTGAGCGGCGGTTTCCAGAAGGAGCTCGCACGTGGCTGAGCTGACACTGCGCAATGTCGTCAAGCGCTGCGGCGCCGTCGAAGTCATTCATGGTCTCGACCTCGACATCAAGCGCGGCGAGTTCCGCAGCGTCGGCGAACGCCAGTCCATGGTCGTGCAAGTGGTCGGACAAAGTCCGCTCGAGCGCGGCGACACGGTTCGTCTTCAGTTTCCGCGCGATCATCGCCACGCCTTCAACGCCAGCGGCCTCGCCCTCACCCACTGAACGCCATGAGCACTCGGAAACCGATTCGTGTCGCGGCCATCGGCCTGAATCATCCGCACATCTACGGCATGACGCGCGCAGTGCTGAATGCAGGTGCCGAACTCGTTGCAGTACATGCCGAGGAGGACGATCTCGCAGCGGCCTACCAGAAGGCATTCCCGCAGGCGCAACGCGTTGCGGACCGGCGCCAGATCCTGGAGGACCGCAGCATCGAGCTGGTCCTCAGCGCGATCATTCCCGACATCCGCGCGGCGACCGCGATCGAGGCGATGTGCCACGGCAAGGACGTGATGGTCGACAAGCCCGGCCTGATCACACTCGAGCAACTCGCCGAAGTGCGACGCGTGCAAGCCGAAACCGGCCGGATCTTCTCGGTGTGCTTCTCCGAACGGTTCGAGGTGCGTTCGGCAGTGCGCGCCAGCGAGCTGGTCGCGGCCGGCGCGATCGGCAAGGTCGTGCAGACGATCGGCATCGGCCCGCACAACCTTGGCCTCAATCCCCGCCCGGACTGGTTTTTCCAGCGCCGCCGCTACGGCGGCATCCTGTGCGACATCGGGGCGCACCAATGCGACCAGTTCCTGCACTTCACGGGCTCGACCGAAGCCGCGGTCGTCGCGTCGCACATCGCCAATCATGCGAACCCCGGCAAGCCCGAGCTGGAGGACTTCGGAGAGATGCTGCTACGGGGCAACGGCGGCACGGGCTACGTGCGCGTCGACTGGTACACGCCGAAGGGCCTCGGTGTCTGGGGCGATGGGCGGCTCACGATCCTCGGGACCGACGGCTACATCGAACTGCGCAAGTACATCGACATCGCCGGACGGCCCGGCGCCGATCACCTCTTTCTCGTCGACCAGAAACACACGCGCTACGTCGACTGCTCCGACCAGGAGCTGCCGTACGGCCGCTGCCTGCTCGACGACATCCGCAACCGCACCGAAACCGCGATGCCGCAGGCGCATTGTTTTCTTGCCACCGAGCTGGCGCTGAAAGCCGAGGCGCAGGCCGGTCGCGTCGTGACCGGCTGACGCTTGGTTGCGTCGTTGCGCCGACAGCGCCGGCGCGCTTCTCGAACAAATAGGTGCTGCGGCCGCCCAATCTAGGTGCGGCCACGGAGTCGGTCGCGGGCGGTCGCGCCTAGTCTCGCATCGACATCCAGACCAGACGAAACACCCTGTGATTTTCACTGCATCCGAGATCGCGCGTACCCACGTACGTCGGGAGGAATCGGGTCAGTCGGCCACGTGAGGAAGATTTGATGAACGCTCATCCATCGACAGGGCATCAGCCCGGCCGCAACAGGATTGGACTCGCTGCAGTCTTTTGCGGCGCGTTGCTGTGGGGCCAGAGTGTGACCGCGGGCGAGATCGTCGGCGCGCCGATCGATTTGTCTGCGTTCGTGCACGAAGCGGTGATACCGGGCGCGACGATTTTCGAGGATACGCACACGGTGACGGGTGCCTTCACGACGCCGACGCAAAGCGCCGAGTATTTCTACAGCGCGAGCAAAGGCGAGAACCTCTCCGGCCGATCGACGAACATCAGGGGCGCTTTCGCGTCGTCGCTTGCCGAATCCAACGGCAACGGCGGCGTCGGCGTCACGTCCTTCATCGGCGGCAGTCCCAGCAACAGCAACCCCGCGGCGATCGGACAGCTCGTTTCCGAGGCGACCTGGGCACAGACCTTCACGTACAACGGGACGATTCCGGCACCGATCTCGTTGCAGCTTCACATTCCTGCTTTGCAGATCGGCCTGATCGGGGTGCCTCCCAACCGCGAATCGCCTAGCGCGACGGAGACTGCGGAGGCCGAAGCCATCCTTCAGGCAACGATCATCCATCCCGACCTCAGCACATCGCCTGGCGCGAGCTTCGAGTTCGGTATGCGTACGTTCGAACGGCAGCTGGTGATTCGGCCCGGAGACTTCGCAAACTTCGCGGACGTCCAGTTTCTGGGCGTCACCGACAGCACCGTGTCCTTGTTCAACTCCTTCAAGGACAACGGCGATGCTTTCAACCCGCGCTTCTCTTTGGATTCGGTGTCCACGAACGTAAAGATTGGCACCCTCCAGCCCGGCGATACCGTGAGCTATACGTACAAGCTCCTCGCCGAGGGCACCACGCATGGGGGCGAGCAAGGGTACGTGGCATTTCTCGGCGATCCGTTCGGGCTGGACGTGATCTCGGACAATCTCATCCTCAGCCTCGGCGCCACTGATACCGCGCCGAGTGTTCCCGAGCCAGCGTCGTGGGCGCTCGCGCTGCTTGGGCTTGGATTCGTCGGCGCGCGCGGACGGCGCAGAAGCGGTTCGGCCGATTGAGCCGCCCGCGCGACGCTGCCCTCTCTTCCCTTCCCGGGACCTGATCCGTCCCGCTTTTTCCGGGTTGCAGCCGCGGACACTCCTTACAATACTCGATATCGTAAGGAGAGCCGCAGTGCCGCGCGAAGAGGGATTCATGGCCGACGAATCGACGTTGACGAGCAAGGGACAGACAACGATTCCCAAGGCGATCCGGGACAGACTCGCCATCAAGTCTGGCGATCGCATGACGTTCACGCTTATGCCGGACGGCACCGTGCTGATGCGGGTCAAGAACAAGAGCATTTCGGGCTTGGCCGGCAGCTTGCGTAGAAAGGGCCAGAAGCGCTTGCCGATCGACCGGCTCTCGCGCTGATGATCGGTCCCGACACGAACGTGCTTGTTCGCTTCCTGGTTGCGGACGACGAGCGTCAGTTCGAAAAAGCTCGTCGACTGATCAGACGTGAAGCGAACATCGGCGATCCTGCGTTGATCAGCCAATTGGTTCTCCTGGAATGCGAATGGGTTCTCCGCAGCCGCTATGGACTCGCCAAGGACGACATCCTCGCAGCGTTTTCGGGGCTGCTCGAGTCACCTGAGATACGCGTCGAAGACGAGGCAAGCGTCGAAGAAGCCCTGTATGTCTGGAAGGAGTCCAACGCGGAATTCGCTGATTGTTTGATCGGAGCCCGGTATCGCGCACTGGGATGCGGCTCCGTTGTTTCGTTCGATGCGAAAGCCGCGAAGGTTCCAGGCTTTCGGCTTGCTTGAAGAAGAAGTCCTGCGTCCCGGTTCCACCTAGCCGGACCGATACGCAGCGCGGCCTCGCGTGAGCCTGCCGGGAGCTCGACTCCGGTTTCGGCGTGTACGGCCCGCGCGCGCGGGGGTGGCGCGAACCGCTGCGTCGCGCACTTCACTTCGCGCGCGCGCCGCTCGCCGCCTCCTTCGCATGCTCAGTGCGGTACTTCCGCACGGCGCCGATGTCCATCGCGAGCGCCGCTGCCGTGAACTCGTCGGCTTCCTCGCTCGTGATGCCGTGCCGGATCAGCATGTCGTGCAGCGCGAACGCTTGCAGCAACAGCTTTTCGTCCGCCTTCGCTTTGCCGTCCGGTGCCGGCCCGCCTTCCTTCTCGCGCCGCGTGATCTCTTCGGGGATCAACTTGCGCAGGCGCCTGAGCAGCGGCAGCGGATAGCGCGCCAGATCCTCGAACAAGCCGAGGTCGATCGCCTGCTGCACGCGAGCGGTCCGCTTCGTCCTGGATGACGCATCGCCGCTCTTGAAGATCGCGAGCGTGAGGCGGGCCGCTTCTGCGAATGCGCCAA
>Ga0335082_10006489_pt1 | contig 12755 bp, 11 predicted proteins | sample Lox_Sample_41_FD_206718 | JGI IMG/M metagenome (GOLD analysis project Ga0335082, IMG submission 206718) | Soil microbial communities from Loxahatchee National Wildlife Refuge, Florida, United States - Lox_Sample_4.1 | ecosystem: Environmental > Terrestrial > Soil > Wetlands | place: USA... | reverse complement strand
CCAGTACGGGGCGCTGTCTTCCGTGGGACGGGGAAGGGGTTTCTCGATGACGAACATGGCGGAATCTCCTCACCTGCCCAGGATGAGGGCACTGTAACTCACGGTCGGCGGGGCTTCGTGCGGCGCGCCGCCGTAGCCGGTGACCAAGCACAGCTCGGCATCCTTGACTTGGCGTGCGCCGCATTCGCCGCGCAGCTGACGGACGCCTTCGCGAATGTGCCCGAAGCCGGAGAGGTGACCTTCAGAGATCAACCCGCCGGCGGTGTTCGCGGGCAACGAGCCGTGCAGGCCAAGGTTGTCGGCGGCGACGAAGCCCCCGACCTCCTCCGGTTTGCAGAAGCCGTAGGCGACGAGGTCATGGATGACCCGCGGGGTAAAGGCATCGTAGAGCTGTGCAACGTCGATGTCGCTGGGCTTGACGTCGGCCATCCCGTAGGCCATCTCCGCGGCCTTGGTGCCGCCCCAGTATCGCCCCTTGGCGCCACGCGGGTGGATCATCTCCGATGAGTGCGACTGGCCCGCGCCGATGACGCGGGCGGGGCGCTTCGCCAGATCGCGCGCCCGTTCGAGCGAGGTGACGATGCAGGCGCCGCCGCCGTCGGTGCTCGGGCAACAGTCGAACAACCGCAACGGCTCGGCGACCCAACGGGAGCCGAGATATTGCTCTAGCGTCATCGGCTTGCGCATCTGGGCTTCGGGGTTGAGCATGGCGTGCTGACGCCAGGTGACGGCGATCTGCCCGTAGTGCTCGTCGCGGTAGCCGTACTCGTGCTGCTGGCGGCGCTTGATGTGGGCCATGAGCGTGATGGCGCCGACGTCTCCGTACGGCACCTGAAACTCAGAGCCGAACAGCTGCATGCCGACGCCCTGGGGCCAGTTCTGCGTCGCGAAGCAGCACAACACCGTGTGACAGTAGCCGGCATCGATGGCGGCCACCGCGGTCTGTACGCTGCCGCACGCCGTGGCGCCGCCCATATCCATCGTCGCCGAGAAGGTGGGCTCGATGCCGAGGTAAGCGGCGACGCGCGCTGCCCAGCCGTGCTGCTCGCCCATGATGGCGGGCATCATCACCAGCACCCCGTCGATGCCGTCACGCGCGAGGCCGGCATCTTCGATCGCCCGTTTGCTGGCTTCGAGCGTGAAACCCATCGTGCTGACACCCTGCAGCTTGCCGAAGCGTGAGGTGCCGACACCGACGATGGCGTACTTACCCGAGAGGTTGCTCATTCCACTCTCCCATCCAGATCAGGTGCCCGTCTTCTGCTGCGGTCCGTCGACGGTTGAGTGCCGACCGCTGGCCGCAGCAGGTTCAACACCTGTGCACGCACTTCGCGACGCTTGGCCTTCATCGCGAAGTTTTGCGGAATCGCATCGACGAAGACGATCCGGCGCGGCGCCTTGTAGGGCGCCATGTGCTCCTTGGCCCACTCGAGCAGCGTCGCCTCGTCGATGCGCACCCCGGGCTGCGCGACGACAGCAGCGACCGGCATCTCGCCCTTCACGCCGTGCGGCACTCCCACCACGGCAGCCTCCGCCACTGCCGGGTGCTCCGCCAGCTTGCGTTCGACCTCGGCGGGGAACACCGAGTACCCGCCGACCTTGATCATGTCCTTCTCGCGCGCCTGCATGTACAGCATGCGCCGGCGCCCTTCGCGGACCAGGTCGCCGGTATGGAACCACCCGTCGCGCAGCACCTTGGCGGTTTCCTCGGCGTTGTTCCAGTAGCCCGACATGATACCGGGCGTCCTCACGACCAACTCGCCGACCTCGCCCCGCGGCACGGGGCGGCCGTCGGAATCCACAATCTTGTACTGCACACCGCGCATGATCTTGCCGGCGGCGCCGTCGCCGCAGGGCGGCCCCAGCGCGGTGGCCAGCTGGCCGGCCGTTTCTGCCAAGCCGTAGCCACGCGCGAAGCGTGGCCGCCGCTGGCGGCCGAAGCGTCCGGGCTTCGCTGCCAGGTCGCGAAAGGTGTGAATCAGCTCGTCAGGAAAGGCATCACCTCCGCCGCCCCAGAGCTCGACCGAGGTCAAGTCGTAGGCGCGCGCGCCGGCGTCGAGGAGCATGCGATACATCGCCGGGATGCCGGAGAACATGGTGACACGGTACTGCTGGATGCTCTCGAGCACGCGTTGCGGATCGAAGCGCCCCATCAGCAGCATCGGCATGCCCATCACCAGTTGCAGCAGCATCGCTTGATGTCCGGAGGTGTGTGCCAAGGGCATCACCAACAGACTCAGGTTGTGGCGCTGCGACGGCAGGAGTGCGACGAGCTTGCCGTAGGCGCGGAGCGCAAACATCAGCGCCCCGTCGCTCAGCATCGCGCCCTTTGGAAAGCCAGTGGTCCCGGCGGTGTAGAAGATGATCGCCAAGTCGTTGGCCGCGAGAGGCGTCGACGGGAAGGTATCGGGCTGATCGGCGATCAGGTCGGTGAGCCGAATCACGCCGGTGGGCACGCGTTGCGTAGTGGCGACGATCCAGTTGCGAATCGACGGCAGCTGCGCGGGGTCGCGAATGATCTGTTCGAAGACGGTGCGGTCAGTGACAAAGGTGCGGAAGCCGCAGTCCTCGGCGAGGTGGCGGATTTCATCGAGCCGCAGCATCGCGTTGAGCGGCACCGGGACGGCACCGAGTCGCTGCGCCGCGAATTCGGCGAACGCCGCCTCGACGCGATTGCCGGTCATCAGGCCGACGCGATCCCCTTTGCGCACGCCGAGCCCTTGCAGGCCGTGGGCGATACGCGCGACGAAGCGTGCCACGTCACGGTGCGTGAGACCGTCGCCCTGGAAGAACGGGTAGTCGAGCGGCTGATCGAGGAAGAGGGCGGGGCGTTCGCCGTACAGGGCGGCGAGTCGGTCCGGCAGCGTCGACATGCTGAGCTGCGCGGCCTCGCGGACCAGGACGCGCCACTTGTCGCGGAACCGCGGGATCGGCCAGTTCTTGTCGAGCAGCCGCTGCACGAGAGACCTCAGACGACCGACAGCCAGACGACAGCCAACGGAGGAACGGCCACGCGCGGCGCTACAGTTCGTTCAGTCTGTCGTCCGTCGTCGGCGTTCACTCATCGTCCCTTCCAGCGCGGCTCGCGCTTCTCCTGGAATGCGTGGATCCCTTCCATCGCATCCTCGGTCGAGAACACTTCGCCGGCGTAGACCATCTCTTGATCGAGTGACTCCTTGAGGGACAAGCCGAGGCCCTTGAGCGCCGACTCCTTCACCTTGCGCACCGCGAGCGGGCCGTTCTTGCAAATCAGCTCGGCGTAGCGAATCGCCGTCGGCATCAGATCCGGCAGGGGCACTACGTCGTTGACGATCCCGTAGTGATACGCCTTCTGCGCGCTGATCGGCTCGGCGGTGAGCAGGATTTCCATTGCCCACGGGAAGGCGATCTGCCGCGGCAGCTTCGTCGTCGACCCGCCGCCCGGGAACAAGCCGCGCCGCGGTTCACCGATGCCGAAGGTGGCGTGCTCCGCGGCGATGCGGATGTCGGTGCCTTGCAGCATCTCCATGCCGCCGGCGATACAGAAGCCGTTCACGGCGGCGATGATCGGTTTGTAGAGCTCCACTTCGCGCAGCACCGCCACCAGCGAGGCATTGACCGGGAAGTCCTGGCCGAGTGTCTGTGTGCCCCCGGAGGCCGACAGCTCACCGATGTTCTGGGTGACCATCGGGATGAACTCCTTCAGATCGCCGCCGGCGCAAAAGGCCTTGTCGCCGACGCCGGTAATGATCGCCACCCACAGGTCGGGATCGTCGCGAAAGTCCAACCACGCTTTGGCGAGCAAGCCGAAGGCTTCGAAGTTGAGGGCGTTGCGACGCTCCGGACGGTTGATGGTGATGAAGGCGATGCGGCCCTTCTTTTCGTAGAGAATCGGCGGCATAGAGGTCTCCCTGACGCAGTCCGAGAATTTTCAATCAATTGCTTGGATCAACCGCTTGGATGCAAGATCCAGTCTGTGAAGTCAAGGCGCGCCGCGGCGCGCGGCGACAAATCGCGCTTGACACTTTACGGCGGACGGATCTAAAAGCGCGAGCAATTAAATCAACTGACCCAAGCCCGGCGCGCGCGCCGGAGGCAAAAGGGGGACGTATGGGGCGGATGACGATCCATGGGTGGCGCCAGCGGCTGCTAGGGGTAGCGGTCATCGTCGGGCTGGCGCATCAGGCCGCTGCGATCTACCTGGATGAAGACCAACACGTCAGCCTGCGTGCTCGCCTGTACAGTCAGGGCACGGTTCGCATCGACAACTCCGACGCCGGAACCCTGCCGACGACGCGCGAGGGGCAACTCGTCCAGAACCGGAACTTCTTCAATCCCGAACTGGAAGCGAAGCTGACCTCCTACACCACCTGGATGCACGGCACCTTCCTCGACATCCTCGCCCCCGACGATCTCAGCGGTCGCTTGGCGGCCTGGGGCTTCTACGACGGGATCTACGACTACGGTGCCGGGCAGTTCGATACGGCGCAAAAGGTCATCAACTCGACGTTTGGAGACTTTAAGGCCACGCCGCGGCGCGCCTGGTACCTGGAAGGCCCGCGCTACAACATCTCGGGAAAGACCGTCGACCAGGTCTTCCCCGGACACGAAGTCCAGAATCCCCGCGACATTTACGAAACTCAGCGGCGCGTGAACGAACTGTATTTCAGTTACAGCAAGGGGCCGTTCTTTCTACGCTTCGGCCGCCAGGCGATCTCCTGGGGTGAGTCCGACACGATTGCGATCTTGGATCAAAACAATCCCTTTGACGTGACCGTTGGGGCGCCCGGTATCTTCGAGGATCTGGACGAAGCCCGCATCCCGCTGTGGACGCTGCGCTCGAGCGTCACCATGTTCGATTCGCTCGGACCGTTGTCGAGCGGCTTTGTTGAAGGGTACTGGGTGCCCGGCGACCTCGACGTGAATACCGGCATCCTCCCGATACGAAACGCCAGCCCGTACTCGCCGCGCGGCGATGACCCGCAAAGGGAAGTCCCGCCGCTCTTGAACGGCGCCAAGACGCAGTTCGTGCTGCTCGATCACGTGCCGCGCAAGCGCTTCGAAAACAGCCGCTGGGGCGTGCGGCTGCAGACGGTGGTCGGACGCACCCACACGGTGAGCGCCTGGTTCTACACCCATTTTCCGAACGCGCCGGTGCCGCGTGGCGGTGGCCTGGTATGCACCGCCGGGACCCGATTTGCGTCGCAGCCTCTGGCCTGCCGGAGCGGCCCCACGGTTCAGCCGCAGTTCTTCACCACCGAGACGGTGCATCGCATGACTCCTGTGGTGGGTGCCTCCGACAGCTTCTTCCTGGAGCCGCTGGACGGCATCGTGCGCGCCGAGGCCGAGTACTTCATCGGTGAACCGAGCTTCATCCCGCAACAGAACTTGAGTATCTCGTCGGACCCGACCAAGGCGTTGGACGCGTTCACCAACCCCGGGACCGTGCCGCGGGCGAATTACCTCCGCTGGGAGCTCGGGTTCGACCGCTTCTTCTTTCTCCGGGCACTCAATCCGTCCAACAGCTTCACCTGGGTGAACGCCTTCGTCGGTTCCTGGAACCTGGACGAGACCGGGCACAAGGACTTCCGCCAAGATGGGCAATTCAAGGTGGAGTTCCTGAAGAAGCTCGAGAAGAACCCGGCGCTGGCTCCGCTGCCGGACGACTTCGTGCAGCAGAAGAAGGTCGAGATGTTCGCCCAGACGCACCTGCAGAGCGACTACCTGCACGGACGTCTCACCCCTGCGATCACGCTGATCGCCAACGCGCGCGGTACCTACGCCATTCTGCCTGACCTGATTTACCGCTGGTCGGACTGGTTGCTGTTTGAGACCAACCTCGTCCACATCGGCGGCGAGTATCAGTCGTTTGGCTTCTTCAAGGACCGCGACCAGGTCTGGGAGCGCGTCACGCTGCAGCTGAACTGACGCGGCGTGCTGCCGAGCTTCAGCGGCCGTTGGTGAGCTGCTGCAGAGAGAACTCGTCCGGCGCGAGCGGGATGCGGGAGTCGGCGGGAACCGCCATGCCGGGGGTGATCCCGGCCGTGGTGGCCCGCTCCCGCTTCCAGTCGATGGCGACCGCGACTGCGCCGCCGGCCCAGGCCCAGAGCTCGCCGGGCGCGGCCTTGACGATGTTGGTGTTGATCGCCGAGAAGGAGCTGATCAGGTTCCCGTTCCAGTCGTACTTGGAGGCGTAGCTGCCCATGTACGTGTCCTTGTCGAAACGCAAGATCAGCTTGCCGAATCGATAGTATTGGTCCTTGGGCACGGCCTCGACGATCCACGCCGGACGGCGGACCAGCACCTCTTCGGTCGGACACCACGGCGCCCCTTTCCAGCCGGGCACCTGGGCGCCCAGCCGTGGCCGCGAGGGAATCAGCATACGCCAGCCGCCGGCCGGCAGGCGCTCCAGCTTCGCGGCCTCTTCAAATGACGGCCGGTCGAACGGCACCAGGAGCGTCTGCTCGCCGACGAGCTTCCAGGTGAAGTCCTGGACCTTGCCGTCGAAGTAGGCGCCATCGTCCTGCGTCATGTCGGAGCCGAGGAAACCGTCCGAACGATTGGCGGGTGACACTTGCCGCACGCGACGCAAGGCGGGGACGTAGGACCAGATCGAGTCGCGCTTGTCGGCTGGACGGTACCGCCAGGAGAGGGAAATGATGCCGCCGACGTCGGCCGGCGACAGAACCTTGGCGAGCGTTTGATCGAGCAGGTCGAGTGAGTTTGCCGGATCGCGGAAACGCGGGTGCTGCCCGTCGTAGTACTTCGTCTTCGCATCGACCGCGATCGAGCGGTCGATGCCGGTGCGGTTGAGCCACACGAGGTCGGCGCGGTAGTGGGCGTTCCCGCCGTAGTAGAGCGTGTAGTAGTAGTTCCACACGACCTTCATGGCCGCCTTTGGGTCGGTGCGATCGATGCTCGGGAACGGCCACCCGTAGACATAGTCCGGTGGGTTACCGGTCGCTTTGTCGGTGATGGTGCCGTCGTCGGTGAGATCGTAGCGGCCCTGGTTGGCTTCCAGCGCGGCGCGAAAGATCGGGTCGTCGCCCGGGGGGTCGAGTTTGTAGTCGACCATGCGGTGATGGTAGTCGCCGCGCCGATAGCTCTCGAGAAATTCCTCCGGCATCAGCCCGCGCGCCTGCTCCCAGGTGTCGGGGCCGAGAACGTCGCTCGACACGGCATCGGTGGCTCTTGCGGTGCTCGCGCCGCACCCGATGACCACTGCCGCGATGGTCGTAAGAAGTACTCCGATGGAACGAACGGAGAACGATCCGCAGCGTTGCATGGAAGCTCCTTTGGCGAGTAGTGAGCACCACCATGCGTCAAAGCCGGCGGAGAAAACAAGGGCTACGGCATGTGGAAGAGGCACGGCACTATCGTGCTTGGCGTCGAAGCGCTGTGAGATGCGGCTCGTGAGCGGCGCTAGCGCGCCAACCGCTGGCGCCAGTCGTCCAGCAGGTCCGCGAGGGTTTGCTCCCAAGCGATCGTCGGTGACCAACCGGTGAGCTGCCGCAGCTTCTCGGCGTTGCCGACCACGGCCGGCACGTCGATCGGGCGTTGCCGTTCGGGCCGTGTGCCGACTACCGCCCGCACCGCGGCCAAACGCATGAGATCGTCGAGGATCTGTCGTGGGGTTCGGCCGATGCCGCTGGAGACGTTGTACGCCTCACCGATCTTCCCCCGTTCCCAGGCCAGGACGTAGGCGCGGACGACGTCGCGCACATCGCTGAAGTCGCGTACGGTGTCGAGATTGCCAACCTCGATGGACGGCTGCAGGCCGCGTTCCACTGCGACCACTTGGCGCGCGAAGTCGGCACAGATAAAGTGCGGCGCCTGTCCGGGCCCGGTGTGATTGAAGGGCCGTACGCGCACCAGATCGAGCTGCTCCGTCTGCGCCCACTGGTACGCGGCGAGGTCGGCCGCCGCCTTGCTCACCGCGTACGGACTCAGCGGCCGGAACGGTTGCTGCTCGTCGATCGGCAACTCGTCGGGTGCGACTTGCCCGTAGGCCTCGCTGGAGCCGATCCATACGATGCGGCAGGCGGGGACGGCGGCGCGAGCTGCGGCGAACAGGTGCAAGGTTCCCAACAGATTCGTCCGGTACGTCTCCTCGGGAGCGGCGAACGACTGCGGGACGCTGGTGAGGGCCGCCAGGTGGAACACCCCGTCCGGTCGGAGGCGGCGCAGCAGCGCGGTGAGCGCGACCGGGTCGGTGAGGTCGCAGGCGATGAGATGCTCCGCCGGCACGGCGCGAACCGTGAGATGGAGGTCGGCGTTCGCGTCACGCCGGCCGCGCCTGATGCCGAAAACGTCGTGCCCGTCGGCATGCAGTCGGGTGGCGAGGTGAGGACCCGCAAAGCCGGTGATGCCGGTGATGAGGAAGCGCATCGGGGCTCACGACGTCGCGGTTCACCTGCCGGCCACTGCGATCTCGCGTCGCACCGCCTCGAGGTCGGCATCGACCATCAGCTCGATCAGCTCATGCAGTCGCACCGTGGGTGCCCAGCCCAGCCGGGTCCGTGCCTTGGTGGCGTTCCCCACCAGGAGATCGACTTCGGCCGGTCGCAGTAACCCTTCGTCCTCACGGACGTACTGGCGCCAGTCCAAGCCGGCGTGTGCAAAGGCGACGGCGGCGACTTCCTCGACGCTGTGCTGCTCGCCGGTGGCGATCACGTAGTCGTCGGGCGCCTCCTGCTGGAGCATCAACCACATGGCGTGGACATAGTCGCGCGCGTAGCCCCAGTCGCGGCGCGCCGCGAGGTTGCCCAGGCGCAGCTCGTGCTGCACCCCCAGCTTGATGCGCGCCACCGCGTCGGTGATCTTGCGGGTGACGAACTCTTTGCCGCGCCGCGGCGACTCGTGGTTGAAAAGGATGCCGGAGCACGCGAAGAGCCCGTAGCTCTCGCGATAGTTGACGGTGATGAAATGCCCGTACACCTTGGCCACGCCGTACGGGCTGCGCGGGTGAAACGGGGTCTGCTCGGTTTGCGGCGTCTCCCGCACCTTGCCGAACATCTCGCTCGACGACGCTTGGTAGAGACGAATGCCGCGATCCACCAGGCGCACCGCTTCGAGCAAGCGGGTAACGCCGACGGCATTGAACTCAGCCGTCAGCATCGGTTGTTCCCAGGACGTCGGGACGAACGACTGCGCCGCGAGGTTGTAGAGCTCGTGCGGGCGGACGCGCTGCAGCAGCGTGATCAGCGACAGCTGGTCGAGCAGGTCGGCGTGCACCAGCTCGACCGTGCCGCGCAGGTGCTCGATACGGGTGAAGTTCTCGGTGCTGGCGCGCCGCACCGTGCCGAACACCTCGTAGCCTTGCTCGAGCAACAGCTCGGCGAGGTACGACCCGTCCTGCCCGGTGATGCCGGTGATCAACGCGCGGCGTTTCACGCGGTCGACTTCCCGGCGCGCCCGTAGCGGTCTTCCAAGCGCACGACGTCGTCGAGCTCCGGCGTCGACGCCTCGAGGACGTCGCAGGTCTCAACCGCCGTCATGCGGTGCCGCATCCCGGGTGGCAGATGAAAACCCTCGCCCGCCCCCAGGCGCACCAGCCGCCGCGGTCCGTCCGCCATCGCCACTTCGAGCTCCAGCACTCCGGCGAGAACGTGGATCGTCTCGTCCTTGCGGTGGTGGTACTGGTAGCTCAGTTGCTCGCCGCGCTCGATGTGCAAGGTCTTGCCGACGTACCGGTCGGTGTGCGCCCAGATGAGCTCGTACCCCCACGGCTTCGGGACGCGCCGGCCGCGGTGCGGTTGGCTGTCGCTCATAGACCCAAGTAGATCAGTACGGTGGCCGTCAGCAGCCACAGAAACAAGTCGGCCAGCAGCGGCCGGTCGCTCAGCAGCAGCTGCGTGGGATTGCCGCCTTCTTCCTTCTGATGCACCAGGTACAAGTAGCGAAAGATGCCGTAGAGCACGAACGGGATGGTGAGGTAGAGCTTGTCGGTGCCGAGCTTGCGGATGACCTCCGGTGACGCGGTATAGATGGCATACGCCACCACGGTGGAAGCGGTGACCACCGAGATCATCTGATCGAGAAAGTAGGGGCTGTATTCGCGCAGGCTGGCACGGTGGTCGGTGGCGCGCGCATCGAGCAGCACCAGCTCGTGCCGGCGCTTCGAGAAGCCGAGGAAGCTCATCAGCAGGAAGGTGCAGATGATCAGCCAGGGGGACACCGGGACATCGATGACCACGCCGCCGGCGACGGCGCGGATCACGAAGCCCGCGGCGATCGCGAAGACGTCGAGGATGACCACTTCCTTCAGCCAGAACGTGTACGCGACCTGCAACAGCAAATAGAGCCCGGTGAGCATCGCGAAGCCGGCGCCGAGCATGCCGGCACCTGCCAGGCCGGCCGCCATCAGCCCGATGGACAGCATGGTGGCCGTGCTCAGGCGCAACCGGCCGGCGGGCAACGGCCGCAACGACTTGAGCGGGTGTTGGCGGTCGCGCTCGCAGTCGCGCACGTCGTTCATGACGTAGGCGCCGCTGGCGACCATGCAAAAGGCCGCGAACGCGACGGTCACCAGGGTCAGGGCGCGCGGATCGAACAGATGCTTGGAGAAGATCAGCGCCGCGAACAGGACGGTGTTCTTGCTCCACTGCGTCGGACGGAGGAGCTTCCAGACGTCGCGCAGCGCGGATGTCTGCGGGCGCGGCAGCGCCGCGATGCGGGCTTCGGCCCGGTTCATGCGTGCCCCCTGCGCTCGCCCGCTGCCTGCAGACGGCCCCCGTACATGCGTTCGTAGTAGGTCTGGTACGCGCCGCTCTTCACCCGCTGCCACCAGGACGGCGTGTCCCGGTACCACGCGACCGTCTGCCGCAGTGCGTCCTCGAACCGGTGCGCCGGTTCCCACTGCAGCTCGCGGCGCAGCTTCGAGGCATCCAGGGCGTAGCGCCGGTCGTGCCCCAGCCGGTCGGTGACGTAGCGGATCAACTCCAGCGGCCGCCCGAGCTCGCCCAGGATGAGCTCGGTCAGCGCGCGATTGGTGCACTCATTGCCCGCGCCGACATTGTACACTTCCCCCGCGCGTCCGTGGCGGACGATCCGGTCGAGCGCGGCGCAGTGGTCGTCGACGTAGATCCAGTCGCGCACGTTGAGACCGTCGCCGTACAGCGGCAGCGGCTGGTCGGCGAGCGCGTTGGTGATGAAGAGGGGAATGACCTTCTCCGGAAACTGGTACGGCCCGAAATTGTTCGAACAACGGCTCACCACCACGGGCAGACCATACGTCTTCCAGAACGACAGCGCGAGCAAATCGGCCGCCGCCTTGCTCGCCGCATACGGGCTGCTCGGGGCCAAGGGGGAGGCTTCGGTGAAGTGACCCTCCGCGCCGAGGCTGCCGTAGACTTCATCGGTGGAGACCTGCAGGAAGCAGCGCACCCCGGCACGCCGTGCGGCGTCGAGCAGCACCAGCGCGCCGTCGACGTTGGTGTGCAGGAAGGCGGCGGGATCCTCGATGCTGCGATCGACGTGCGACTCGGCGGCGAAGTTGACCACGACCGCGACGTCGCGCATCAGCTCGTCGACGAGCCGGCGGTCGGCGATGTCGCCGCGCACGAAGCGGTAGCGCGGGTCGTCGGCGACGTCGGCGAGGTTCTCGAGATTGCCGGCGTAGGTGAGCGCGTCGAGGACGAGCACCTCGTCGTCGCGGTGGCGCGCCAGCACGTGATGCACGAAATTGGAGCCGATGAATCCGGCTCCGCCGGTGATCAGGATCTTCACTCGGGCCTCGATTCGGCTACTCGGCCCGTCACGCCGCGATCGTCGCGGCCGCTGCAGATATCACGATGTCCCCGCGCTCCTTGGTTCGGGCCTGTACGATAATCTGTCCGGGAGCGCTTTTCCACAGCTCGGTGACGATCGTCTCTCCCGGAAAGACCACCCCGGCAAAGCGCACCTCGAAGCTCTTGAACCGCGCCGGGTCGTTGTCACAGCAGCGTTGCAGGACGGCACGCCCGACGTGGCCGAAGGTGCACAAGCCGTGCAGGATGGGCCGGTCATAGCCCGCCATCTTGGCGAAGTCGGGGTCGGCGTGCAGGGGATTCATGTCGCCCGAGAGCCGATAGAGCAGGGCTTGTTGCGGCAGCGTGGGCATCTCGACGACGGCATCGGGGGCGCGTGCGGGCGGCTCGTTCTTGGTGCCGCCCGGTCCGCGGTCACCGCCGAAGCCGCCTTCCCCACGCGCGAAGGCGCCGAAGGTGTTCTTGAACAGCAGCGTGCCCTTCTCGTCCACGGTTTCGGCGTCCGTCACCACCAGCGCGCCCTTGATCTTGTCGTAGATCGCGCGGATCGTCGGGGTGGTCGTCAAGGTGCCGCGCGTCGGGATCGGCGCGTACAGCTCGATGCGCTGCTCGCCGTGCAGGACCATCATGGGGTTGACCGACATGGCCGAGCCCATCGCGAACAGCGCCGGAAAGGCCGGAACCACGCCGAACGTCGGCAGCACCTTCAGGTCGCGCTCGTAGGTGAACGGCAATTCGTCGCCGCCGGCGCCGACGCCGAGGGCGTACAGCATGACGTCGCGCTCGCCGTACGAGAACTTCGTCGCTTCGAGCTTCTTGCCCACCACGGTGAGATCGACTGGCATGACGGTGTCCTCCTTGAGGGCGGAAGTTTTTCAATACACGCGGCGCGAATCAAGTCGGGGATGGGTTGCGGCGCGCGCCACCGTGGAGCATAGTTCGGGGCGCGGGCAGAAGCGAGGCAAGGGCATGACGGAACCGAGAATTCTTCTCATGGGGTGCGGCGGTATCGGCGGCATCATCGCGGCG
>Ga0335082_10006488_pt1 | contig 12757 bp, 11 predicted proteins | sample Lox_Sample_41_FD_206718 | JGI IMG/M metagenome (GOLD analysis project Ga0335082, IMG submission 206718) | Soil microbial communities from Loxahatchee National Wildlife Refuge, Florida, United States - Lox_Sample_4.1 | ecosystem: Environmental > Terrestrial > Soil > Wetlands | place: USA... | reverse complement strand
TCGTACGTGAGCAGTGTCGCGGCTTCGGCGGCCGAGATCCAACGCGTGGCGTCGATCTCGTGGTTCGGCTCCCAGGGCACGCTTGCGACCGGCGTCATCTCCCAGTAGTACACGACCTTGTCGCGGCCGTTCCGATCGACGTATCGCGCCGTCGGCAACGACCGGCCCAGCTCCACGACCACGCCGGTCTCTTCGACCACCTCGCGGCGTGCGGCCGTCTCGGGCGTTTCGTCCGGCTCGAGCTTGCCCTTGGGGAGACTCCAGTCGTCATAACGCGGACGGTGCACGACCAGATACTCGATGTCGCCGTTTGCGCCGACGCGGCGCACGACCCCGCCCGCCGCGCGCACCTCGCCGTCGCGCCGGCTCACAACCAGGCGCGCAGGCGCTTGCGGCTCGCGGCCTGCCAGACGGCGGGGAAGGCGGCGCGGGCAGTCGAGGCCGACGCGCGCTCGATCTCGGCGAGCATGCCGAGCGCGTACGCCTCGCCCGGTGTGCATTCGTGTGCCGTCTTCGCGATCCACGCACCGGCGACGACCGCGTCGTGGTGCTCGCCCAGCACGTCTTGCACGCGGGCCATCGCGCCGGCGAGCGCTCGCGCGCGCTTGCCGAACGCGGGTTCGCACGCCTCGGCGGCGTAGCGGGTGCGCTTGGCCCGCACGCGGACCCGGTGCAGCGCCTCGTCGGCCGGACGATCGCCGAGCTTGCGGGCGCTCTTGCGCAACTTGGTCCAGCCGTCGCGCACTTCCGCGGCCAGGACCGCCGCGGGCGTCGCGCGCGCTGGCGGTGTGCACGGAACGTGGATGGCGGCAGCCGCCATCATGTCGCGCAGGTTCATGTAGCGCCGATTGCCGATCGTGGCGAGCATCTCGACGCGGGCGGCCTCGCGGTCGGCATCCAGACGCCGGATGACACGTTCGGCCGCGTCCGCCTCTGCCGTCGGGAGCGCGCTCGCGTGCCCGCGCAGGCGCGCGCGCATCACGTCGAGGTCGCGCACCGCGCCGAGCTCGGCACCGAGCCAACGCAGCTCGGCGCGCAGCTCGGCCGCGATGTGACGGTCGAGCCAGCGGGCGAACGTGCCGAGGTCGGACCGGAGCCGCCGCGTCGCGACGCGAGCCTGGTGCACAGCTTCGTCGTCGCTCATTTCCCGCAGGCCGGGTTCGTTGTCGACGAGACGTTGATACGCGCTCGCCATCGCCAGCCGGAGCACGTCGGCAACGGACAGGTCGGTGTCGGGCGCGCTCATTCGTTCGTCGTCCGCAAGCTCGCGCGGGCGACCGCAAGGTCCTGGAGGCGAACGTGCGTCTCGAGCCCTTGAACGGTGTCGACCTTGTGCCACGTGTCGTCGCGTTCGAGCGTCCACGCCAGGACATCGTCGGCGAGGTTGATCGTGAGGATTTCGTCGAGGCGCGCGCGCATCCGCGCGTCGCCTACGCGCAACATCGCTTCGACGCGCCGGTCGAGGTTGCGCGGCATGAGATCGGGTGAGCCGATCACGTACTCGGTCTCGTCGTCGCCGGCGGGACCAAAGCGGAAGATGCGGGAGTGCTCGAGATAGCGACCCACGATCGAGCGCACGGTGATGTTCTCCGAGAGTCCCGGCACGCCGGCGCGCAAGCAGCAGATGCTGCGCACGATGAGTTGAATGCGCGCGCCCGCTTGTCCGGCCGCGTACAGCTCGTCGATCATCTCGGAGTCGACGAGCGCGTTCATCTTCATCGTGATCTCGCCGCCCGCGCGCGCCTGACTGCGGATGAGGCCGCGCAGCGCGCCCCGCAAGTGCATGGGCGCCACGATCAGCCGGCGGTACTCGCCGGGACGGCTGTAGCCGGTGAGGTGGTTGAACAGCTCCGAGAGGTCGGAGCCGAGATCGGGATCGCACGACAACACGCCGAGATCTTCGTACGATGTCGCGGTCTTCGGGTTGTAGTTGCCCGTACCGACATGGCAGTAGCGGCGGATACCGTCGGGCTCCTGGCGCACGACGAGCAAGATCTTGGCGTGCGTCTTCAAGCCGACGAGCCCGTACACCACGTGCGCGCCCGCCTGTTCGAGCATGCGGGCCCGTTCGATGTTTGCCTGCTCGTCGAAGCGCGCTTTGAGCTCCACGAGCGCGACCACTTGCTTGCCGGCCTCGGCGGCCTTCACGAGTGAGGCGACGATGCCGGCCTCGTCGCCGCCGGTGCGGTACAGGGTCTGTTTGATCGCAAGCACGCTCTCGTCGCGCGCGGCTTGCGCGACGAACTGCTCGACGGTCGCCGCGAACGAGTCGTACGGATGGTGCACGAGGAGGTCGCCGTGCCGCATCGCCCAGAACACGTCGCTGTCGTCGCCGCCCGCGAGCTGCGGCGGGATCTGCGGCGTGAACGCGGGGTACTTGAGCTCGCGGCGGCGGAGGCCGTAGAGGTCCCACAGCCCACCGAGATCGAGCGGAGCGTCGACCTGATAGACGTCGTTCGTGCCGAGCTCCAGCTCGCGGCACAGGAGGTCGAGCACCTCGGGTGTCATGTGTGTGTCGACCTCGAGCCGCACCGCCACACCGAACTTCGTGCGCTGCCGGAGCTGGATCTCCATCGCCGCGAGCAGGTCTTCCGCCTCGTCGTTGAGCTCGATGTCGGCGTCGCGCGTCACGCGGAACGGATGGTGCGCGAGCACTTCCATGCCGGGGAACAGCTCGTCGAGGTGGGCCGCGATCACTTGCTCGAGCGGCACGAAGCGGGTGGTGTCGGGTATCGCGACGAACCGGGGGAGCAACGGCGGCACCTTCACGCGCGCGAAGCGCTCCTCGCCGGTCGCGCGGTCGCGCACGACGACCGCGAGATTCAAGGACAGATTCGAGATGTAAGGGAACGGGTGCGCGGGGTCGACGGCGAGCGGCGTGAGCACCGGGAAGATCGTGTCTTCGAAGACGCGGGTGAGCTGCGCTTGTTTGTCGGCGTCGAGCTCGCGCCAATCGGCGAACTCGACGCCGGCCTCCTTGAGCGCGGGCGCGATGTCTTTCGTGAAGGCGGCGGCTTGGCGTGTCACCAGCTCCTCGACGCGGGCGCGGATCGCGCGCAGCTGCTCGACCTGGTCGAGACCGTCGGGCCCGGTCGAGCGCACGCCCACCGCCAGCTGTTCCTTCAGCCCCGCGACGCGCACCTGGAAGAACTCGTCGACGTTGGTGCTGAAGATCGCCAGGAACTTTGCCCGTTCGAGCAGTGGGACCGTCGGGTCCTCCGCGAGCGCGAGGACGCGCGACTGGAAGTCGAGCATCGAGAGCTCACGATTGAGGTAGCGGGCGGCCTCGGGCTCGGGTCGCGCCTCCGCGACAGTCATGGGTCAATCGTAGGTTGTCCGTCGGCGGTGGCGCCCGGCGCTCTGACCAGGTGCATCGGCGTGTGCGCGCCGGCGCGCCGAGGGTCTGAACCGGAGCTGAACCCCACCGGTGGCACCTAGCATTGACGCCACGGACACGCACTCCCGGCTCGAGTCGACAACCTTCACCCCGTTTGCCCGGCTCGCGCTGGCGTACGCGGTCGGCATCGCGGGCGACGTGTTCGTGACGGTTTCGCTCGCCGGTTCGCTCTTCTTCGACGTCGGTGTGAGCGCCGCCCGCTGGAAGGTCGTGCTCTATCTCCTGCTCACGATGGCGCCCTTCGCGGTCGTCGCGCCGGTGCTCGGGCCGATGCTCGACCGCACGCGCGGTGGCCGGCGGGCGATGATCGCGTTCTCGATGCTCGGACGGGCGGGTCTGTGCATCCTGATGGCGAACAACATCAAGAGCCTCGTGCTGTACCCGTTGGCGTTCGGCACGCTCGTGCTGTCGAAGGGGCAGATGGTCGCCAAGAGCGCGTTGGTCCCGGCCGTCGTCGACGATCCGGATGAGCTGGTGCTCGCCAATTCACGGCTCGCGGTCATCGCCGTTATCGGGGGATCGATCGCGGCGCCGGTCGCGGCGGCGATCCTGAAGCTGGTCGGCGCGCCGTGGGTGTTGCGCACGGGTTCAATCGTGTTCTTGTTGGGCTCGCTCTGCGCGTTCAACATCCCGCGCGCGAAGCAGGTCGGCAAACCCGAGACTGTCGACGAACGCGAGGCGCTGCATGCACCGAGCATCGTCGTGGCGGGTTCCGCCATGGGGTTGTTGCGCGGTGTGGTCGGCTTCTTCACGTTCTTCGCGGTGTTCCAGCTCAAGAGCACGCACCAACCCGCTTGGGTGTTCGGCTTCGTGATCCTCGCGAGCGCGTTCGGCAACCTGCTCGGCACCGTCATCGCGCCCCTCCTGCGGCAGCGCATCCGCGAGGAATGGCTGCTCGCCGGCGCGTTGCTCGTGCCCGCGCTCCCGCTCGTGCTCGCAGCGCGCAATTACACCGTGGCGTCGCTTGTCGGTGCGGCCGCGTCGGTCGCGGCTGCGGCCGCATGCGGGCGCGTCGCGTTCGACAGCTTGTTACAACGCGACGGGCACGAAGCCGCGCGGGGGCGCGCCTTTGCGCGCTTCGAGACCCGGTTCCAGCTCGTGTGGGTGATCGGCGGGGTGATCGCGGTGCTCTTCCCGGGTGGCGGCCGCGGCGGCATCTTCCTGGTGGCGCTCGCACTGCTCTTCGCCGGATCGTCGTACGTTGGAGGCTTCCGCCGCATCCAGGCGCGAAATGTCAAGCCCGCGCCACCGCCCACGGGCTAGAACACTCGGGTGAGCCCGTCCGATTTCGAGCTACGCGCGGTCACGGCCGACGAGATCGACATGTTGTTGTTGGCCGACCAGCGCGGCTTCGGCGGCACGCCGCCGACGTTGGAGGCGTCGCGCTCGTGGGCGTTGGGCGAGCTCGACCGTACGCGCGTCGCGTTCGACGACGGCACACCCGTTGGTGTGTCACGCACGTACACGTTCGAGCTGACGATGCCCGGTGGCGCGTTGCTCCCGGCCGCCGCGGTGTCGTGGGTCTCGGTGCTCCCGACACACCGGCGGCGCGGCGTGCTGACGCAGATGATGGCGGCAATGCACGACGACGCTCGCGAACGCGGCGAGCCCGTCGCGATGCTCACCGCGTCGGAGAGCCTCATCTACGGGCGCTTCGGGTACGGCCCGGCCACGTGGCGCTGGGGTTTGCGGGCCCAGCGCACTCGTATCGAGTTCGATACCGACGGCGGCCACGCCGGTTCGATGCACCTGTTGACTCGCGGCGAAGCCGAACGCGCGTTGCCGCCGATCTACGACCGCGTCCGCTGCGGTCGCGCCGGGATGGTTTCGCGCCCCGAGTTCTGGTGGCCCGCGGTATTCTTCGACCACCTCGGCGGCGGCGACAAGAAGGCGTTCTTCGTTGCCGTGCACCGCGACAACGCCGGACGCGACGACGGTTACGTCGCGTACGAGATCAGCGGCGACTGGCTCGGCGGCTTGGGCGACCGCCAGCTGCTCGTCTGGGACTTGCAGGCCGAGAATACCGACACGCATCTCGCCTTGTGGCGTTATGTGTTCGGCGTCGACCTCGTCGCCGACGTCGTCGCTACCAACGTTGCGGCCGACGATCCGTTGCGGTTCGCGGTCACCGACGGCCGGCGCGTGCGCGTCGACTTCGTGAACGACATGCTGTGGATCGCGCCACTCGACATCTCGACTGCCCTCGCGGCTCGCACCTACGCGACGGACGGCTCGCTCGTCGTCGAGGTGCACGACACGGCAGGCGGCAAGACCTGTGTGGCGCTCGAGGGCGGACCGACGGGTGCGCGGTGTACGGCGACCGATCGTGATCCCGACCTCGTCGGCCCGGTGCAAAGTGTGGGCGCGGCATTGCTCGGCGGCACGAAGTGGTCGGAGCTCGCGGCTGCCGGTCGCGTGGATGAACGTTCGCCCGGAGCGCTCGCACGCGCCGACCTGATGTTCAGCACCTCACCCGCGCCCGCCACCTTGAGCTATTTCTAGCTTTGCACGAGCCGCACGAATCAGGAATCGGGGAGCTCGATGCGCGCGAGCCACAGGCCCGGCGCTTCGAGCTCGGGCTTGGTGGGCACCATCGACTCCGCCGTCCACAGCCGGTTCAACGCGTCGAGCTTGCCGTCGGTGCGTTCGATGACGCCGCGGCAAAACGCGACGCCCGCCTCGTAGTGCCCGCGGTCGAGCTCGAGGCCGAGCAGGCGGTCGACGAACTCGGTGGCGTCGCCTTTTTCGAGCCGGTGCCGGCGCAGCGCCTCGTCGATGCGGCCGTGCTCGCCGACGACGCGCACGCCGAGGCTCTCCACGACGATGTCGGTGTAACCCTCGAGCACGGATACGAACCGCTGTAGCTCTTCGAGCAACGGCGTCTGCTGCTCCGACCGCATCGCACCCAGCAGCATCTCCGGATCCGACAAGCGCGACATCGCTTCCATCGCCGACGGATCGTTCGGGTCGAAGCCTGCGTCACCGAGTTGTTCTTCGATCGCGCTGGCATTCACCTCGTACGCGCTGACGTATGCCGACGCGAGCCGCACGAGGCGCTCACGCACCCACGGCACCGCGCGTTGCGCGCCGTGCACGACCTCGCGCAAAGCAAGTGCCGAACGGAGCTCGTCGATCGGGAGCGACCATTCGTGCGAGAACGACTCGACGTTCGGGACGACGAACAGCAACGTGGGCGCACCGTCGAGCGGTAACGGCAAGTCGTACTGGCCGAGCGCGCGATGCGACAACATGCCGATCATCGATCCGGCCCAGGCGCCGAGCAGCAGCGGAACGAGCTGTTGCATCACCATGCCGAAGATTGCTTCTTGCCCGAGCGCGGCGGCTTCCTCGGGCGTCGCGGGCGTCGCGTTGGCGCGGCCGAGGGCGGTTGCGAGCGCGCCCAACACGGGTTCGAGCCCGCCGAGCGTCGTGCGCGACCACTCCGACCGCGCGACGCCCCGCGCCGGCAGGGTCAGTGCCGCGCTGATACCGGTCGCGTCGGAGACCAGATGACCGACGGCTTGCACGATGTCGTCGTACGCGTGCGTTTCGTCGGCCGATACCGGCGGCTCGGGACGTTGCTCACCGGTCTCGAGGTCGACGGTCGCCATCGTCTCGGCGGTCGTGCGCGCGACTTCCATGTTCACCGGACCAGGCGACTGGAGCATTCGCATGATCTCGGTCATGTCGAAGCCGAACGGGTTCTGCCCACCCGGTGGTTCGCCCGGCATTTGGGGAACGTCGCCCACTGGGCCAGTCTATGGAGCGTGGTTGCCTCTCAGGTCGTCGCCGTCACCGGTGTCTCGGGCGTGCTCGGGCAGCGATTGCTCCCGCTGCTCGACGCGAGCCCGCGCGTCGAACGCGTGATCGGGCTCGACGTGCGCGACCCGGCGCGGCGAGCGCGCAAGCTGGAGTTTCATCGTATCGACGTGATCGGCACCGACCTCGCGCCCTACCTGCGCAACGTGGGTGTGGTCGTGCATCTCGCCGCCGTGCTCGGGCCGCTGCCCGACGAGTCGCTGTACCGGCGCGTCAATCTCGACGGCACGCGCCACGTCCTTGGCGCGGCGTCGGTCGCGGGCGTGCACAAGATCGTGCGGCCGTCGAGCGTCGCCGTGTACGGCGCGTGGGAGAACAATCCCGTGCCGCTCACCGAAGACGCGCCGTTGCGGCCTTCCCCGGGGTATCTCCCCGCGATCATCGACGCCGAGTGCGAGCGGCTCCTCGTCGCGTGGGCCGCGGCACAAGCCGGTCGGGTCGCGACGCGTCTCCGTATCGCGCCGGTCCTCGGCTCCGGGGCCGACTCGTTGCTTGCGCACGTCGCCACCGGTCGGTTCCCCGTGCGCGTGCGCGGTGCTGCCGCGCCGGTGCAAGTTGTTCACGTCGACGATGCCGCGGCCGCGCTCGAGCTCGCGACCACACAGGATCTCGACGGCGCGTACAACGTCGCGGCCGACGGCTGGCTCACCGCGCCGGAGGCGCGCGCGCTCGCGGGCGCGCCCGCCCGACCACCGATGCCGCTCGAGCTCGCGGCGCGCACGCTCGCCTCGACGTGGAGCGTCGGCCTCGGCGACGCGCCCGCATCGGTGCTGCCGTATCTCCGCTACTCGACGGTCGTCGCCAACGATCGGCTCAAGCTCACGGGATGGAAGGCGACACATCCGAACGACGAGACGATCCTGCTCGCGCCCGACACGGGCGCGCGTCGCGTCGTGCCGTGGCTCATCGGCGCGGGCGCGGTCACGGCCGGCGTCGTGCTCGGCGCGTGGTGGTTGACGCGACGGAGCCGCGCCGCGCGGTAGGCGCGCGAGTTACCCCGGGAGTCGGTGCTTGCGGCTCCACGCGTCCCACTCGGGCGTGAAGTACTCGAGCCGCACCTTCTTGTATTCCTTGATCGACCACAACAAGCAGTACTCGTCGATCCCGGTCTCGCGGCGGATTGCCTCGACGGTCGCTTCGCAGTCGCGCGCGCTCCGGCCGTGGATCATCGTGAACACGCTGTAGGGCCAGTCGTCATACGTCGGGCGCCGGTAGCAGTGCGACACCGCGGCGAAACCCGCCATCTCCGGTCCGATCGCTTCGAGCTCGTTCTCGGGAACGGCCCACACGCCCATCGCGTTCGCCTTGAATCCCGCGGTGCGGTGGTTCATGACGGCCGCGAACCGGCGCATCAACTTGCGTTCCTTGAACGTCTTGAGTGCGGAGAGCACGTCGTCTTCGGTTACACCCTCGCCGATCTGCTCCGCGTACGCCGCGAACGGTCGCTCGAGCGTCGGAAGATCGTGTTGCACGACGCGGATCGTCGCGAGTTCGAGCTCGGTGAGATCGGGCGCCGGCATGTCGAGCTTGCGTTCCGGCCGTTCGTGCTCGAGCACCTCCGCTTTGGCGTCGGCCGCGGTGTTGCCCGTCATGTCGAGCTTCACGCCGATCTTGTAGAGCTTGAGGGTCGGCAGCTTGCGCGTGACGTTGGAACCCGACTCGTCGTGCAGCGTGTCGACGTGCGCGTCGAGCGACGCGCCGGGCGGGACGGCAACCGTGTACCAGAGGTTGTAGTCGTGGTTGCGCTTGTAGTTGTGACTCACGCCCGGATGCGCGCTGACGACCGCGGCGGCATCGTCGATCCGGTCGGCGTCGACTTTGGCGGCGACGAGCGCCGACGAATATCCGAGCGCCCGGGTGTCGAAGATCGCCGACAGCTGGCGCAGCACGCCGACTTCCTTCACCTTCGCCACCCGCGCCCGCACGGTCTGTTCGTCGACGCCGAGCCGCTCGGCGAGCACCGCGAACGGCCGCGCGTCGAGCGGGAAGTCCCACTGCACCGCATTGAGCAGCTCGCGGTCGAGATCGTCGAGCGCGTCGTCGGTCATACCCAATGGTCGCGCGCCGGGCCGCCGCGTGTGGACTCGGCTTCGGGCGGTTCACGTTTCCGCTCAGAGGGCCGCTCGGGCCACACCGCCCGCGCGCCTTCGGCTTCGGGCGGTTCACGTTTCCGCTCAGAGGGCCGCTCGGGCCACACCGCCCGCGCGCCTTCGGCTTCGGGCGGTTCAGCCCTTGGTGGAGCCCAGCACGACGTGGATGTTGATCTCGGCGTTGCGACGGCGGACCTCGAGGTCGATCCCCGTGCCCGGCGCCGCGCTGCGCACGAGCGCGGTGACCGTGTCGATCGAGTCCACCGCATGACCGTTCACCGACTCGACGACATCGCCGGACCGCAAGCCCGCGTGAGCAGCCGGACCGTCGGCCATGATCTTCACGACCGTCGGGCCGGCGGGCGCGTCGACGCCGTCGAGACCGAGGGAGCCGTGCGCGACCCACCCGTTGGCGCGGAGTTGCTGCGCAACGTCGCCCGCGACCTTGATCGGCACTGCATACGTCGTGGTGCCGTTGTCGACACGTCCGAGCACAATGCCCGCGACGCGGCCCGATCCGTCGACGAGCGCGCCGCCCGCCGCCTCGTGCCCGGCGTTGGCATCCGTTTCGAGCAGCCCGCCTGCGGTCGGCCCGGTGTCGCTCGTCACGACCGCGTCATTCGCGGAAACCATGCCGTCGCCGACCCACGGCGTGCTCGCCCCCTCGGCCGGGGCGGCGACGATCCAGACGCGCGCGCCGATCGCGGGCGCAGTGTCGGCCAGCTGCACGGCCGGCAGTGACTGGGTGTCGGAGAGCGCGAGCAGCGCGAGGTCGGTCACGCGGTCGCGCCCGACGACGCGGGCCTCGTGACGAGAGCCGTCGGCCATTTCGACGTCGACCGTCGTCGCAGTGCCGACAACGTCGATCGTCGTGAGCACGCCGCCGCCGTGACGGATACAGACGCCTGAGCCCCTGCGCACATCGTTTTCGTCGCGCACCGAGACGGCCACAACCGACGCGCCGAGCTGCGCGAGCGCCGCCGCCGCGTTCGGCGAGCTCAACGCGCTCGTGGTGACGGTGGTCGACGCCGCGTGAGCGCTCGACGGCGAGCTCCGATCGAGGGTGCCGGTCACGGCGAGCACGCCGACCGTCACGAGCGCGCCCACGGCTCCGGCCGCGAGTGGGGCGATCCACGTGCCCACTCGCCGGCGCGGCGCCGGCGCCGGTGGCGGCACCGGGGCACTCGAGGGCCGGACCGCGCCGAGCTCGGTCGGGTGGACCCAGAGGCGGTCGAGCGGGTCGGGAGGAGGGCCGGACGGTCGGTTCTCCGAAGCCGATCCACCCTCGAACGCCGCCTCATGCTCGAAGGAGTCGTCGGGGTGATCGCCGTGCGCATCCTCGTCCGAACCCTCGCCGGGACGCTCGCCAACCGCCATCGCCGCCCAAGTGTAACGACGGCTGTCGTCGTGCAGACCGCGGGCGGGCGAGCGGTGATTGTCGTTCCGTAGACTCGTTCCGTGCTCCGGCCCAATGCTGATGCGGCCGACTGGGTCGCGCTGACAACGGAGCCACTGCCGGCGGAGCCTGTGATGCGGTGGGCGAGCGTGCCCGCGGCGGGGGCAGTCGTCGCGTTCAGTGGCATCGTGCGCGACCATGCCGAAGATCGCGACGGCGTCGTGGCGATGACCTACGAGGCGTACGAGGAGCCGGCCGAACGCGCAATGCGTGAGATCGCGGCCGAGCTACGCCGCCAGTGGCCCCACACCGCGCGCGTGGCAATCTTGCACCGCACCGGCGAGCTCGCACTCTCGGAGACGTCGGTGCTCGTCGTCGTATCGGCGCCGCATCGCGCGGCCGCGTTCGCCGCGGCTTCGTGGGCGATCGACACGTTGAAGCAGAGTGTCCCGATATGGAAGCAGGAACACTGGGCCGGCGGCTCCGACTGGGCGGTCGAGCAGCATCCGATCCGGCCCGTGGTCTCGGGATGAGGATGAAGGACAACACGTGCCGTTCTTGTTGATCGCCGTTCTCGGCAGCGTGATTGGCATCACGATCGTGCTGTTGCGCAACCGGCGACCGTCTTCGATGGAACACAGCATCCAAGAGTTCGAGCGCGGGCTGCGCGCGCTCACTCCCGATGAGCCGCCGCAGGCACGGCGCCGGTCGGATTAGCAGGCGATCCCTCTGCCGCGCGATCTCGCCATCGACCTCGGAACGGCCAACACGCTCGTCTACGCGCGCGGCAGCGGCATCATCCTCAACGAGCCGACGGTCATCGCGCTGAACAGTCGCACCCAAGACGTGCTGGCGATGGGTCAAGAGGCGTGGCAGATGATCGGCCGCACGCCCGGCTACATCGTGGCCGTGCGCCCGCTCCGCGGCGGCGCGATCACCGACTTCGACATCACCCAGCGCATGATTCGGCTGCTTTTCCAGCGCGCCGGGGTGAACCGGTTGTCGCGGGCGCGCGTGTTGATCTGCGTGCCGTCGGCCATCACCCACGTCGAGAAGCGCGCGGTGGTGGAGGCGGCGCGGCGGGCCGGCTCGGCACAGACGCATCTGCTCGAGCAGCCGATGGCCGCCGCGATCGGTGCGGGGCTTCCGATCCACGAACCGATGGGCAACATGGTGATCGACATCGGAGGCGGCACCACCGAGGTCGCAGTCATCTCGCTCGGCGGTGTCGTCGCGCTGGAAGCGCTGCGCGTCGGCTCGTTCGACATCGACACTGCGATCCAGGCGTACGTAAGGCGCGAGTACGGCATCGCGATCGGTGAACGAACTGCGGAGGAGATCAAGCTGGCGATCGGGTCGGCCTATCCGGTCGACGACGAGTTCAAAGCCGAGGTGCGCGGTCGCGACCTGATGTCGGGCTTGCCGAAGACGATCATGCTCGTGCCCGAAGAGGTGCGCGGCGCGATCGAGGAGCAGCTCCGCGCGATCTGCGACGCGGTGATCGCGTGTCTCGCGCGCACGCCGCCGGAGCTCGCGCAGGATCTCATCCTCAACGGCGTGCACCTCGTCGGCGGCGGTGGCATGTTGCGCGGGCTCGACCGGCGCATCAGCGAGGAGACGGATCTGCCCGTGCATCTCGTCGACGCGCCGCTCGAATGCGTGGTGCTCGGCGCCGGCCGCTGCCTCGAGAGCTTCGACAGCTTGAAAGATCTCTTCATGGAGTGATGCCGGGAATTTCCTACGGTCATTGACCGGGGAACGACGCGTGAGGACGTGATCCGGTCAATGACCGCGGCTGGTCAGCCGTGCAACAAGTCTTCGGCGGCTTGCCGGACCTGCCAGTCGGGGTCGTCGAGCGCGGCTCGCAGACGGGCTTCAACTTCGTCACCGTCGAATGCCGCGAGCGCGAGTACGGCGCGACGCCGGATTGCGGGCTTGTCGTCGCACGCCGCGAGCACCGCGGGCAACGTCACGGGGTCGCCCTGCGCACCGAGCGCGGCGACCGCGGCTTCACGCACGAGGGGGTCGTGATGCGTTGTCGCCGCGTTCATGAGC
>Ga0335082_10006487_pt1 | contig 12757 bp, 12 predicted proteins | sample Lox_Sample_41_FD_206718 | JGI IMG/M metagenome (GOLD analysis project Ga0335082, IMG submission 206718) | Soil microbial communities from Loxahatchee National Wildlife Refuge, Florida, United States - Lox_Sample_4.1 | ecosystem: Environmental > Terrestrial > Soil > Wetlands | place: USA... | reverse complement strand
CTGCTGGGCATTGTTGACGAGATTCAGAAAAACTTCCAGAAGCTGTTGATAGTCTCCGTAAACCTTGGGCAGCGCTTCATCGTCCGCAAGATGCCGGACCACACGGATATTGTCGATTTTTAAATGGTGCCCTTTGAGGCCCAACACATATTGCAGAATCCCATTGACCCCGACGAGTACTTTCTCGGGTTTCTGCGGCCGCGCGAACGAGAGGAGTCGTTTGACGATCTTGGAGGTTCGGACCGCTTCGGCCGAGATTTTTTTTAAGTGTTCCGCCACATCGGCCGAAACTTTTTTGTTCAAAAGCAGGTGCGTAAAGCCGACGACGCTGGTCAGCGGGTTATTGAGCTCGTGAGCCACCGAGGCCAGCATCTCGCCCATCGCGGCCAGTTTCTCGGACTGGATGCGCTGGAGTTGCATCTCCCGTTCATGGGTAATGTCCCGGTAAATCGAGATATAGGCCCACGGATGGTCGTGCTCGTCTTGAAGGCAGGTGGTCGAGATCGATACAAGGAACTGCTCGCCGTCCTTGCGCTGGGCCACCGCCTCACTCTGCCAGAACCCCTTTCGGGCCCCTTTCTCAAGAAACTCTTTTTTTAATTCCGGGTGACTTCCTTCGGGGAAGAGCGTCAGGACCGTTTTCCCCTCCAGTTCGGACAACGGATACCCGAACATGGCGATCAGAGCCTTGTTGGCAAAGAGAATATTCCCGCCCGCGTTTCGAATGAGGATGCCGTCCCTTGAGACCTCCACGGCCTGGTTGTAAATACAATCGGGTAGGGATGCAACCGGGGTATCGGATTTTCCATCGCGGATGAGCCGATCGCAAAGGAATGGTTGATAGGACAGCGGCGCTTTCGAGACGTTGGTCACTCTAATCCTCCGCCTGAGAGTTGGGGATCATTCAGCGGACGGTTCCGGATGCAGACATGAGTGCCGCCATTAAACGGGCCACGCCGAAATCGAAGCGGATTCTACTGGTTTAACACGAAAGTGTCAAGCACTATTGTATTTATATTCAATCGGCATTACGATCGCCATCCCCGGCCGGGAAGCGGGGTCCTCCGAACATCGGAGTCGCCCCCGGGGCGGAACCGGCGGTTACGGCCGGCAAAAAATTCCCCTCTCCCGGTAAATTCGGGCGCCTTCTTCCTGTTGAAATGGATCAGAATCGGTTATGAAGGTCTTTTGGAATTGGTACGGCTTTTGCACAAAGCCGATACCGATAAGAGATACTTGAGCATAGAAACAGCCAACCGGGTGATTATGAACGTAGCTGCGATGATCAGTACAACGGCAAGCCTCGATGATTCAAACGCCTCATTTCAGAGCTTGGGGGATTCCGTTGACCCGGAGAGTCAAAGCGTTATTGCGAATCGGTTTGCAGCTGTCCTGACGGATCTACGCGCATCGATTCCGCTCAAACCCCCAATGTCGCGCGGAGGCAAGGATCCCGGGACGCCGGGGGATCCACCTACGGAAGATTCCGGTCTACCGGTACCTATTGCAAGACGCATCTCTTCGATCAATACCGGTCGCCAGACAACGGGTGAGAATGAATTCGATAACGCACCCCAGACCAAACCCCTGAAACCGTCCATCGGTTCGCCATTATCGGTCGGGATAGTCGCGATTTGCGTTGCCCCAGTATCCCCGGCGGGACTGCCGTCGGAACACAACGGCGTCACGTTGGATGCCGGAACATTGTCAGGAGAAAATCCGGCTTCTCTTCCGCGTATCCCGGTGCGGGTTTCGACTGGCCCGGACGGGCAGGGCCGTCTGTCGGGGGGCGACGTCCCAAAGGTCGGATCGATCGGTGGGCCTGACTCGGATTCTGAACCGCGGGGAGTCTCGCTTTCCGGTGAAGGCATGGCGGATCGCTTGAAACCGGGATCCATGCCGGATCGGATCGAGAATGCGTTGGAACCGGGCCGAGCGGCCTTGAATTTCACGGACACCCCGCCAAATCCCGTGTTGGGGCCTTCGGTTCTTTCACAGGGTGGTTTGAATTGGAAAAAGGTTGCCGATGAGAAGCGGGAATGGCCGACCCCCGCAGGCCAAGATCCGTCTTCCGGGGTGGGTGAAAACGATCCCGGCGGGATCGATTTACACGCCGACTCAATCGGTCTATACCGGTTTAAAATTACGGGTTCTGAAAATGCCATGGGCAAAGGGGAGAATCCCGCGCAGGGTTCGAAATCGTCCGAACGGAAGGAAGGGACGGACAAGGAAGCCGGGTCAATGCCTCCGGCCATCTCTTTCAAGCCCGTGTCAATGACACAGGGAGATCCGACCCCAATCGATCGGGGCGGCTCGGCCGATTCGGTTCGACCGGAGAGCGGTCGGAGCCTTGACGAAAGCGGAATTTTCCATCCGTTGGCGAAGGAGATGGTGCAAGCGCAGTTCAATCCAAAAGAGGGACAAGCCGTCCGACTTCATCTGGATTCGGGATCGCTGGGTCCGCTTCAGATCGAGATCTCGATGCAGGAGCGATCCTTGCGCGCGGACTTTGTCACGGCGGATCCATCCGTGAAGACACTGCTGGAACATCACCAGGCGCCCCTGCGCGAGGCGTTGGTTTCCCAGGGATTCGACCTGACCTCGGTCTCGGTTTCCGTCGGCGATCCGGGCCAGGCCCGGTCCGGTACGCCGGAGGGTTTTCCGCAACCGCGTGGACCGATTTCCAATCCGATCGAAAACCCTACGGCGGTGCTGTCCGTTAAAGGGGAACCGATTCGAGACTTACCGCGCAATGATGCGCATCCGGGGATGATTGATCTCTATGTCTAACAAAGGAGGTTCGCATGGCAACCACGCAAGCCGTTGACCCCTTGGGTTCGTTGGGGGGTCAGGCCTTTTTGCTTTTGCTCACGACCCAGCTCCAGCACCAGGATCCGCTCGCGCCGATGGACAGCACGCAGTTTGTGACTCAATTGGCCCAGTTCAGCCAACTGGAACAGACGACGACCATGGGAGACACGCTGAAAACGTCAAATCAGTATATGGCGTCGCTGAATAACTACAGCCTGGCCACGTTGATCGGAAAACAGGTCCTGGTCATCGGAAACCAGGTGGTGCTGGCCCAAGGGAATTCACCGGTTCTGCCCTACAATCTGGGGAGCGCCGCGTCCGGTGTGACCGTCACGATTACCGACGGGGCGGGGAACGGGGTACGAACCCTTCCATTGGGTCCTCAATCGGCGGGAACTCAGGAGGTTCAATGGGATGGACGGGACAATCAAGGCCGGGCATTGCCCGATGGTAATTACAGCTTCACCGTGTCGGCCGTCGGAGCGGACGGAACGCCCGTCACCGCGAACCCCTATTCCGGGGGAACGGTCACCGGAGTAACCTTTGACCAGGGGGTGGCCAATCTGATCGTCAATGGCGTGACGATCCCGGCCGCCAATATCGTGGGAATTTCAAATTAACACAACGAAAAGGAGGGAAAAGCATGGCTATCTTGACGTCATTGTTTACAGGAGTCAGCGGTCTGGACGCTTTTGGAACGGGCCTGTCGGTGGTGAGCAACAACATCGCCAACATGAATACGACCGGTTTCAAATCCGGAAGCGTGTCCTTCGCGGACATCATCAGTCAGACCCTCTCGGGTGCGACCGCGACGTCCCAGGTCGGTCGGGGGGTCTATGTGAACGGTATCACCACTCAGTTCGACCAGGGCTCGTTTGAAACGACAAGCAACGGCCTTGATTTGGCGATCGAAGGCGACGGCTTCTTCTCGGTGAGAGACCCTTCGGGCGCGATCGCCTATACACGGGCCGGCTCTTTCGCCGTGAACGTCAACGGCGATGTGGCCACGCCGGACGGATTCGTCCTCCAGGGTTATCAGGCCGATCCTGCCGGCAATTTGACGGGGCAGGTGGCCGACCTCAATCTGGCTTCGTCAACCTTCCCGCCGCTGGCCACCACGCAGGCCAGCTTTGTCGCGAATGTCGACTCCCGGGTGACGATTCCCCCCGCGTTCGATGTGAACAATCCTTCGACCACCTCGAACTTCTCAACCAGCCTGACGGTCTATGACTCGTTGGGAAACGGGCATCTCATCACGGTTTATTTCCGGAAAAGTCTTGAAACACCCGCCGGGAATACCTGGGAGTATTTCGCCGTGGTGAACGGCAGCGATTCCGCCAGTGGCAATACGGAGATCCAGGCCCAGGGGACCTTGGCCTTCACGACCAACGGGGCCTTGGATACGGAAAGCGCGACGGTCTATCCCACAGGAGGATTTGATTTCAACGGGGGGGCGACGCAGAATCAGACGATCGCGTTGGACTTCGGAGACAGCATCACCACCAACGGGGGAACCGGTCTGTTGGGCGTGACTCAATTCGGCTCCTCGTCGGCCGTCGTGCAGCAGACGCAGGACGGATACGCCTCCGGCTCCCTGCAAAGCGTTTCGGTGAGCAAGGACGGCGTGATTACCGGCCTGTTCACCAACGGCAAGAATCGGACGCTCGGTCAGGTCGCCCTGGCCCGCTTCACCAGTCCCCAGGGATTGGTCCATCTCGGCGACAATCTTTTTGGGTCGACGGTGGATTCCGGTCAGCCGATCCTTGGCGCGCCCAACGCGGGGGGAATGGGCAAAGTGCTTTCGGATTCGCTGGAATTGTCCAATGTGGATCTGGCCCAACAATTCGTGAAGATGATCGAGTATCAGCGTGGGTTTCAGGCCAATTCACGTGTGATCACCACCACGGATGAGATTCTTCAGGAGCTCGTTAATCTGCGACACTAATTCTCCATCCGGCCGGAGGGGCGGCCCGCGGGCCGCCCCTCCAACGCCGTCAAAGGAATGACGGCATCCCACCCGAGTTTGACGCACCGGTTCGGCCCGTTTCCGAAAAAACCGCATCGCTTCCATCATTCCTTAAAACTATCTGCCTCTTTTTCGGGTTCAAGCGCCCTGTTGCCGATTGCGATGGATGGCATGGACATTGCAGTTCCCGCGAACAGACCTTTAAGGAGGAATCCAATGGCGGAAGAACCCAAGGGTAAAGAAAGTCCGTCCACGGCCGAAAAAAAACCGGGCCGGTTGTGGCTATGGATCGTGATCGCATTTCTGGCGGTGGGCGGCGTAGGGGCCGGGGCCTTCTTTTTAATAATGAAGAAGGGAGCGACCGAAAACACCGCCGCCGCGACGCCAAAGGAGACCGGGGCTCAAGAGAAACAGAACGGAGGCTCGGCCGCGAGTCCTTCGGGGGTCATTTATGATCTCGACCCGTTTGTGGTGAATCTCGCGGATCAGCAAGAAATCCGGTATCTCAAGGTGACAGTCAAGTTGGAATTGGACCAGCCGACCTACAAACAGGAAGTCGAAAATCATATGCCCCAGATCCGTGACAGTCTTCTGGTTCTTTTGAGCAGCAAGGATTACGCCAGTATCCGGACGGTGGAAGGAAAGATGGATTTGCGCGGCGAGATCATCCACCGCATCAACACGGTTTTGCAGGGGGACAAGGTCAAGGGGGTTTACTTCACGGAATTCGTGGCGCAGTAAGGAGTACAATGGCCGACCCAATTCTCTCCCAGGCCGAGGTGGATGCCCTGGTTCGCGGCGTCTCCGAAGGAAAAGTGGACACCCGTTCGGCCCGATCTTCGCCGTCGGGGATCCGTGCATACGACCTGGCGGTTCAGGAGCGGTTCCTCCAGGGCCGGATGCCGACGCTCGAGATCGTCAACGACCGCTTCGTGCGACTTTTTCAGGTTTCCATCTCGGCGGTTCTGCGCCAACCGGTCGCAATCGCTTCGGAACCGATCCAAATCACAAAGTTTGGTGAATGTATCAAGAAGATTTCGCCGCCCAGCAGCCTCCATCTGATCCGGATGGATCCGCTCCGGGGCCAGGTCCTTGTCGTCATGGATTCCAAGCTGGTTTATCTGCTGCTCGATGTCCTGTTTGGGGGACGGGGACAGGCCGATTTTAAAACCGAGGGCCGGGATTTTACCCCGATCGAGCAGCGGTTCATCCGAAAAGTGGTGGATCTGTTTTCGGCCGATCTTCAGAAGGCCTGGTCCCCGGTCCATCCCGTTCAGATCGGATGGGTTCGGTCCGAGATCAATCCGCAGTTTGTCATGGTGGCGGCCCCGACCGAGGCGGCGGTTTCGATGACCTACAAGTTTGAGATCGGCGGGCGGGCCGGAACGCTGATGCTCTGTTTGCCGTATCCGACGATCGAGCCGATCCGCGAGAAATTGTATGGCGGATTCCAGGCCAGTCCACTCGAGGTGGACCGGAGCTGGACCGATCGGCTCCGGGCACGTCTGGAAGACGCCTATGTACGTGTTCAAGCGGAACTGGGAACGGTCGGTTTGAGCGTCCGCGAGGTGATTCAATTGAAAGCGGGGGATGTGATTGTTCTGGACCAAAGCGTTGAGAGCGACCTGATGTTGATGGTGGAGGGCCGGCCGAAATATTTCGGCCGGATCGGGATGTACCACTCCAGCCCGGCATTTCAGGTTAGCTCAATCATTCGGACACCGAAGGAGGATTCCTATGGCGAATGAAACCGTTAAGCCGCCGACACAGGCGGCCACGCCGTCCGGCGTGCCTAAGCCGTCCGGCGTCGATCCCAAACCGGCGACCTTCTCGCCTCTGGAAGCCAAGAAGCAGGCTAACGGAGTGGAGAATCTCGATCTTATTCTGGACGTGCCGCTCAAGGTCAGTATTCAGGTGGGCAGCGCGCGCCTGTTGATTCGAGAGCTGTTGCAACTGGGACAAGGATCGGTGGTCGAACTCGAAAAAATGGCCGGCGAGCCGATGGATGTCTACATCGGTGACCGGTTGATCGCCCGCGGCGAAGTCGTGGTGGTCAACGAAAAATTCGGCGTTCGCCTGACCGACATCGTCAGTCCGGTCGAGCGGATCCGGCACCTCCAGAAAAAGTAGACCATGGAACTCGCGGCCAGTGTGTTCAAGATGGGGGCGTCTCTGCTGGTGGTGATCGGACTGATCGCGCTCACGGCATATGCCGCCCGGCGGTTCTTCGGGGATCGCCTCGGACGGTGGCGCTCGGGGCCGGCCATTCAGGTTCTCTCCCGGGCCTATCTCGGCGGAAGAAAAGAGATCGCCTTGATCGAGGTCGGAGAAGCGTATCTGGTGGTGGGCATCACTCCGGGACAGATCTCCATGCTGACCCGACTGAGGCGGCCTTTGCATCCCTCCTCCCTCGTCGGCCCGGCCACGGAGGAGATCGGAAGGCCATGAGCCGGAGAACGGCATTCAGGATTTGCTCGGCCTGGGCGGCGATTGTTTTCGCCGTCCTCATGGCCCATTCCGCTTGGGCGAAGGCCGCTTCGCCGGCATCGGGCGAGCCGGCCCTGACGATCAACCTGGGCGGCGGCGGGCCGCCGCAGGTCTCGATGGCGATCCAGATCCTGATGCTCCTGGCCGTGTTGTCCCTGGCGCCGGCGCTCATTATCATGGTGACCTCGTTCACCCGGATTGTCGTCGTTCTTTCGTTCCTGCGGCAAGCCCTGGGGACGCAGCAGTCGCCTCCGAATCAGGTGCTGATCGGGCTGGCGCTGTTTCTGACGGTGTTCGTCATGTCGCCGGTTTGGCAGCGGGTCAACTCGGAAGCGCTCCAGCCGTATCTGGCCGAGAAAATCTCGCAGTCCGAGGCGATCGACCGCGGGGTCGAGCCGCTCCGTCAGTTCATGTTCAGACAGGTTCGGGAAAAAGACCTGGCGCTGTTCGTGGAATTGTCCAAGGGCCCTTCGCCGAAGGCTCCATCCGATATTTCCACGCAAGTCCTGATTCCGTCGTTCATGATCAGCGAGCTGAGGACGGCCTTTCAGATCGGATTCGTCATTTATTTGCCCTTTCTGATCATCGACATTGTGGTCGCCAGCATCCTGATGTCGATGGGAATGATGATGGTGCCGCCGGTGATGGTTTCCCTTCCGTTCAAACTGATTCTCTTCGTACTGGCGGACGGATGGTATCTGATCGTGGGATCACTGGTTAAAAGTTTTGTCTAGCCTGCGCGATGGGGCGATGAGGACGGGATCATGACGGCGGAATGGGTGGTCGAGCTCGGTCAGCGCACCATTGAGACGGCGCTTCTCCTGTCCGCACCGGTTCTGCTTTTTGCCTTGATCGCCGGTCTGGCGGTGAGTCTGTTCCAGGCCGTCACGCAGATCAACGAGACGACGCTGACCTTCCTTCCAAAGGTCCTGGCCATCGCGTTGGCGTTCGTGATCTTTATGCCCTGGATGCTCTCGATGATCGTCGGTTTCACGACCGATCTTTTTTCGAGCATCCCGATGCATTTGAAGTAGATCGGAGGGACATGGCATGGAATGGATCCATCAGCTGACCGGCCGCGAGACGGCCTTTCTCCTGGTCCTGGCCCGCATGGCGGCCTTCGTCGCGGCACTGCCCGCGATCGGGGACCGCGGGGTGCCGATGGTGGTCAAGGCGCTGGCCGCGCTTTCCATCACCTTTGTACTCTTTCCGGTGTTGAGGGTTCCGAATGTATCGGACGACGCGGCCACGCTGACCTTCGGGCTTCTGGGGGAGGCCCTGATCGGTGCGGCCCTCGGGCTGGGCGTTCGGTTTTTTTTCGCCGCGGTGGATTTTGGAAGTGATGTCATGGGACTCCAGATGGGCCTGGGGATCGGCAACCTGTATGATCCCGCATTCGGTCAGCCGGAATCCCTGGTCGGGCGATTGTTCGGGATCCTGGCCCTGATGATATTCTTCATCGGAAACGTCCATCATGTCGTTCTGAGGGTCTTGGTGGAGAGTTTCGAGCGGGTTCCGTTGCTTGGTTTCACGATGACGGGGCCGCTGGCGGATCAACTCATCCGGCTCGGCGGCGGGATGTTCGTGCTCGCGTTGATGATCAGTTTTCCGGTAACGGTGGCGATGCTTCTGGCCACGTTGGCGTTGGGAATTCTCTTCCGGGTCGTCCCCCAGATGAACGTCTTTCTGATCAGTTTTCCGGTGACGATCAGCCTCGGTCTTCTGGTGACGGGGGCGTCGGTATCGCTTCTGGTCGGGGTTCTGCAGGGACGGGTCGAACACGTGGGAGAGGATCTCCAGGTCCTTTTATCGGCGATGAGGCGGCCGTGAAGTAACGGTTCGGAGGATGGGGTTTCAGGATGGCGACGGAAGATCAAGAAAAAGTTTTTGAACCCACTCCCAAGCGCCGCCAGGAGGCGCGGAAGAAGGGACAAATCGTCCAGAGCCGCGAGGTCGTCTCGGCGGTTCTCTTGCTCGGTGGGACTTTGTGGCTGATGGGAGGGGGTCCCGGGTCGGTCGCGGCGGGCCGGGAATTTTTGGCCGGGATGTGGTCCCGATTCCCCGTGGCGCCGTTGACGGAACGGGATTTCTATCAATTGATGATGACCGGGCTCGCCGGGGGAATGCGGATCCTTCTCCCGATCTCCGGGCTTCTGGCCGCGGCCGTGATCGTATCCTCCGTGGTCCAGCATGGTTGGCTCATGACCACCGAAACCTTGACGCTCAAATGGTCCAATGTCAGTCCGATTCAAGGATTTCGGAGGATCTTCTCCGTCAACGCCTTGAACGAGTTTGCAAAAACGTTGTTCAAGTTTGTCGCGGTGGGCGGCGTGCTGTATCTGATCATCCGGAAGGAATTGGGGGCGATGGTCCTTCTGATCGAGACCGACCCGCGCCAATCGGTCGGGACGGTGTTCGCCTGGATCGTGCGGCTGGGGCTCTGGGCCGGTGTGACCATCGCGGTGGTGGGAGTGACGGACTACGCCTTTCGATGGTGGCAGAATGAAAGGCGGCTTCGAATGACGCGGCAGGAAATGAAGGAGGAGCATCGGCAGTTGGAGGGCGATCCCATTCTGCGCAGCCGCATCCGAATCCTTCAACGGGAGCGGGCTCGGAGACGGATGATGGCCGACGTGCACAAGGCGGACGTGGTGATCACGAATCCCACATCGCTCGCCGTCGCCGTGATGTACCGGCACGGCGAAATGGCGGCGCCGAAAGTGGTGGCCAAGGGCGCGGGATACGTGGCGGGGAAAATCCGAGAAGTGGCTCGGGAGCATGGCGTTCCGGTGATCGAGAACAAGCCTCTTGCACGAGCGCTTTTTAAGGGGGTTGAGGTGGGAGGTCTGATCCCGTCGCAGTTTTACCGGGCGGTGGCCGAGGTTCTGGCCTATATCTATCGACTGAAAGGTAAGCAATTGTAGGAGGCAACAGTGGCCGAAATGGTGTCACAGGCACGGCCCGCCGAGAGTTGGGCTAAAAACGGGGAAATGGTGCTGGCCCTCGGTGTGGTGGGGACATTGATGCTCATGGTCTTTCCATTGCCGCGGATCCTGATCGACCTTCTGATCACCTTTAATATGGGTCTGGCCCTGGTCATTCTCTTCGTCTCCATGTACACACAGCGACCGGTCGAGTTCTCGGCTTTTCCGACCACGCTGCTGTTGGTGACGCTGTTCCGTCTCTCCCTCAACATCGCGGCGACCCGGCTGATCCTTCTGCACGGAAACGAGGGGCACGACGCCGCCGGCCAGGTGATCAAGTCGATCGGCAATCTGGTCATCGGCGGGAACTATACCGTCGGAATCGTCATCTTCGTGATTCTGGTGGTGATCAATTTCGTCGTGATCACCAAGGGCGCCGGGAGGATTGCGGAGGTCGCGGCCCGGTTCATGCTGGATGCGATGCCGGGAAAACAGATGAGCATCGACGCCGACCTGAACGCGGGACTGATCGACGAGAAGGAGGCCCGCCGTCGCCGGCATGCGATTTCCCAGGAGGCCGATTTCTACGGCGCGATGGACGGCGCCAGCAAGTTCGTTCGGGGGGACGCCATCGCCGCGGTCCTGATCATCCTCACCAACATCATCGGCGGCCTGGTGATCGGCGTCCTGCAACAGGGCATGGCCCTGACCACCGTGGCCCAGAACTACACCCTCCTGACGGTGGGGGAGGGCCTGGTGGCCCAGATTCCGGCCCTGATCGTCTCGACCGCGGCCGGCATTGTGGTCAGCCGCGCCGCGGCCGAAACAAATCTCGGAAGCGACATGACGCGTCAGATTCTCGTCCATCCTCAGGCGATTCTGGGCGCGGCGGCCATCCTGTTCTTCCTCGGTCTTATCCCCGGCCTTCCGCATTTTGCATTCCTGGTTTTATCCGTCGCCATCGGCCTGATCGGCAACGCGGCACGGCAGTCTCGGAACGAAACCGTGATCACCGTGGCTCCGCGTGAGACGGGCGCGTTGCCGGCCGAGACCGTCGAAGGCGCCGCCCCGCTGGATCTCATGGAAATCCATATCGGATACGGTCTCATCCCGTTGGTGGATGAATCCCAGGGCGGGGAGCTTTTGAAGCGGATCACCATCCTCCGGAAACAGCTCGCCCAGGATCTCGGGATCACGGTGCCGCCGATTCATGTCCGCGACGACATGCAGCTCAAGCCGAACAGTTACGGGATCCTGATCAAGGGCGCGGAGGTGGCGCGGGGCGACCTTCTCATGGGGCATTGTCTTGCGATGAATCCGTCGGGAGTGGACAAAGGGATACCCGGCGTCCAGACGAAGGAGCCTTGCTTCGGCTTGCCGGCGCTCTGGATCGCCGAGAAGGAGCGCGACCATGCCCAAATGGCCGGATACACGGTCGTGGATGTCCCCTCGGTCGTCGCCACGCATCTGACCGAGACCATCCGGAATTATGCCCATGAGCTGCTGGGGCGGCAGGAGATGCAGCAGCTTCTGGATCAATTCGGAAAGCAGTCCCCCAAGGTGCTTGAAGAACTGATTCCGAACCTCCTGACGGTGGGAGGCGTGGTGAAGGTCTGTAAGAACCTGTTGCGGGAACGCGTCCCGGTCCGTGATCTCCGCACCATTCTTGAAACGTTGGCGGATCAGGCCCCCGTGACGAAAGATCCAGACCTGTTGACGGAGACCGTCCGGCAAGCGCTGGCCCGAACCATCACGCGTCAGTATCAGACGCCGGACCGGACCCTGCCGGTCATCGCGATCGATCCCCGTCTCGATCAGCAAATGACCGAGGCGATTCAACAGACTCCCCAAGGGGCTTATTTGTCGTTGGATCCGATCCTGGCGCAAAAAATTCTGATTCGAATTCGGCAGGCGGCCGAACAAACGGCCAGCCGAGGTAATACACCCGTCGTCTTCTGTTCCCCGATGATCCGGCCCCATCTCAAGCGCCTGGTCGAACGGGTTTCGCCCTCTCTGGTGGTCCTGTCGTCCAGCGAGGTCGTTCCGGAGACGCGGCTCCAGGTGGTCGAAACCGTGAGGGTATCCAATGAAGATCAAGAAGTTTGAAGCATTCGAAATGTCCGAGGCGCTTCGGGCCATTCGGAAGGAATTGGGGCCCGATGCCGTTCTCCTCTCCACCCGCGAAGTCCGAAAGCAGGGGGCGGCCTTCAGCCTTCTGGGACGGACCGTCATTGAGGTGACGGCCGCGGTCGATCTTCCCGAGCCGGAAGAAGCCGGATCGGCCGGCCCGTCGGGGGATTTCGGCCGGGTCCTGAAAGCGGCGCAGACGGACCGGCCCGCGGATGACCGCGCCGGTATTCTAAATGAACTGCAGGAGATCAAGAAGGCCATCGCGTCCATGAATTCGGGCCCGCGGCGGATGGAGCCTGCGACGGTGGGGCGCATCCAGAAGGCCTGCCTTGAAATGAGGGGGATGCTCAAAGTCCTGGTCGAGAGCGCCGATCGCCGAACGCTGGACGAAGCCCTGTCCGGGATGAATCCGACCTTGATCCGTCTGTTTGAAAAACTG
>Ga0335082_10006486_pt1 | contig 12761 bp, 14 predicted proteins | sample Lox_Sample_41_FD_206718 | JGI IMG/M metagenome (GOLD analysis project Ga0335082, IMG submission 206718) | Soil microbial communities from Loxahatchee National Wildlife Refuge, Florida, United States - Lox_Sample_4.1 | ecosystem: Environmental > Terrestrial > Soil > Wetlands | place: USA... | reverse complement strand
ACCAAGAAGGAGATCAAGCAGATCTCGAGCCCGGAAATGACCTTCATTCACCAGACGCGCATGACTCCGGACGGCAAGCATCTCTGGGTAAGCGCCCCGAACGAGTTCGATCCGGGTCTTAAGCCGGGAACGCACAAGAGCCAGATCATCGTGATCGACACAGCCACTGATACTATTTCCCAGCGCATTGTCCTTCCGGACGACGTACGGCCGCATGACTTCGCATTCAGCCCTGACGGGAAGTATGCATTCATTGCATCCCGCACCTACGGCGATGACAGCAAAGTGAACGTAATGGAAATAAGCGATCACACCATCGTAGACCAAGTGTCTGTCTGCGCCAGCTGCCATAAGCCGGCAGGCGTGGAAGTCAAGATCGATAAGGGTTCGCCGCTTCTCTGCGGAATAGAAGTTGACTGGCACAAGAAGTAGTCCGTAAAACCACAGGAGGGCCAGGTTACTTGGCCCTCCGATTTCTTTACTTCCCCACCAATCTTCTGGTATAATAAATAACGTCATTTCATCAGCTCTGAAGGAATAATAACACACTATGAATATACCCTACGTCGCTCTCAAAAATCTCAAAAGGAAAATTACCCGGACTTGGCTTTTGTTTGCCATCGTCGCGGTCGTATCCTGCACGCTATTCGCTGCGACGCTCTTTTTGAAGAGCATCAATAACGCTCTCAGAATCGGCACCTACCGACTTGGCGCCGACATCTTGGTGGTCCCCGAAAGCGCGGAGTCCAAGGCAAAGAGCGCTCTCCTTTCCGGTGAACCTACACACTTCCTCATGGACCGGTCAATTCTCGATCGGGTAAAAGCAGTCGACGGGGTCAAGCACGCCACCGCTCAGCTGTTCATCAAACCCACGAGCTTCACCTGCTGTTTCAACGTGGACGTATTCCTTGTGGCCTTTGATCCGGAGACCGATTTCACTGTGAAGCCCTGGCTCGAGAAGAACCTTAATCGCAAACTCGGAATCAATGAGATCATCACCGGCCGGGCGGTTCCCGTGATAGTCGGTGACAAGATCCCCTTTTTTGGCACTACGTTCACGGTTGCGGGAACCATGGAAGCTACGGGAATGGACTTCTTTGACCGGGCGGTCTTCATGAGCCTTGATTCAGCCTACAAGATGGCGGCAGATTCGAAAGTCAGGGCCATCCAGCCTCTTGAAATTGGCAGGGACCAGATATCAACCGTCCTAGTGCAGGTGAAGGATGATGTAACCCCTGATCGTGTGGCAATCCGTATCGAACATGACATCATCGGCGTGAAGGCCCTCGTTTCAGACACCATCATCAGCACTGTCCGCAAACAGCTTGCCGGCCTTATTAAGGCAATTTTGCTCATTAGTATTATTCTATGGTTCATCGTTCTCCTCATCATGGCTTTTGCTTTTTACATGATTGTGAACGAACGACGTAGGGAAATCGGCCTTCTACGTGCAATGGGAGCGAACAAAGGGCATATTGCTGCAATCATTCTGAATGAGGCCACCCTGTTGTCTGCTGCCGGCGGCGCAGCAGGGATCATCCTGGGATATGCTTTACTTGCGAGCTTTAAAAACCTGATACTTCACTATCTCAGGCTCCCCTATCTCTTTCCCGGCACCGGCGACTTGATTGCCCTTACAGCAGGGGCGCTCCTGTTCTCCATCGTGACGGGCCTGATCGCTGCACTGCTGCCGTCACTCAGCATTCTAAGAGTGGAACCCTATGAAGCTATAAGGAGCGCTGAATGAGACCTTTGTTCATTGTAATCATGACGTCCCTGCTGCTCTTCGCTTGTCCGGGGGAAAAAGATAAAAAGACTGAACCGGTGAATGAGGAAAAGAGCATTTTCGAGGAATTAAAGGAGCAGACCGTCAAGAATCCTAAGAATGCCGATGCATGGTATTACCTCGCCGATCTGTATGAACGTTCCGAGATGTACCGCGAAGAGGTAGACGCGCTTCGGCATGTTATCGCCCTCAAACCAGAGAAAGGTTACGCCTACATGAAACTGGGTACCGCATACAGCAGGCTCGGCGAATATCAGGATGCGATCAAACAATTTACTTTGGCAAAGAAATATCTTCCCAAGGACCCCGTGCTCCATAATAACCTTGCCGTGGCTTACGGCAAGATAGGAAAATCGGATGAAGAAATTCGTGAGCTTGAAACGGCCATTTCCATACGGCCACGTTATGCGACTGCGCGATACAATCTCGGCATGGCGTTCCTGAAGAAAGGAAAGCGCGAACTGGCTCTGCACCAGTATGATGAAATCAAAAAATTCGATGAGGGAATTGCCGACGCCCTCAAAAAAGAAATTAACGCGAAGAGGATGTAATATATGGCTGTATTGCTGCGAACCATAGCGTTGACAATTTCATTGATCACATTCTCATTCACGATTGTTTCAGCCGCTGATACAATCAAATGTACTGAATGCGGCATGATGGTGGACGTTAATTCGAAATTTGCATCGAAGATCGTGGAAGCTGACGGGACTCTGTATTTTTGCGATATAGGCGATCTGTTCTCTTAACTGAAGAGGACCAAGCAGAATAGCGTTAAGGCGGAGGTCAAAGACTACAAGACCGGCGAATGGATCGACGCGCATGCGGCCTATTATGTTCATGCCGAAAAAATATTCAGTACCCCAATGGGATGGGGAATCGCTTCATTTAAAGACCAGAAGGATGCCACGGGATTCGGAGTTGCCATGGATTTCGACTCTATGACAAAGGCACCGAAATGGAAACGCTTACCGCCATTACAGCATTGCTGAGTGGTATCCTCCTTATCCTTGTGCCGCGGTTCATCCTCCCCGTATGCTAGTATGAGGGATATCCTGCGATGCACTGCTCGGACACAGCCCGCGCAGAGTATGTGGTGGGCGCGCTGCTCTTGGCGTCGGGAATCGGAGCGTTCTTGCTCAAATCGACCAGAACGTCCATCATCGTCGCCGCTGTGTCTATCATCCTGTACATTGTTGCTTTCCTGCTCCCGGATCGATATGGATACTGTCACAGTAGCCGGATGCCGTGCAATTACGGCACGGTGTCGGGCATCAGGTTCATCGCCAGCATCGGCGGTATAATCATGGTCGTCGCCATCATCAGCCTCGTGAGAGGCGCCCGAAAGAAAGGAAACACATGATCGAGCTGAAAGGACTATCAAAGACCTACTCCATTTCAGGAAAAGCCATAAAGGCGGTCCAGCCCCTTAATCTTACGATCCAGCAAGGCGAATTCGTATCCATCGTCGGCCACTCGGGCAGCGGGAAGAGCACCTTCTTGAGCCTTATCGGCGGTATCGCCCGGCCCGATACAGGCACGGTTACCGTGGACGGCACAAACATCTGGGAATACGACGACAAGAGGCTTTCGAAGCTGAGAAACGAGAAGTATGGTTTCGTTTACCAGTTTGCGAGCCTTATCCCCACCCTTACAGCAGCCGAGAACGTCCTCCTCCCTACGGTGTTTGGCGGGAAGAAGACCGCGGAAGACGCCGTGAAACTGCTTAATCTCGTAGGGCTCGGCGACAAGGTCGACCGGTATCCATCTGAGTTAAGCGGCGGCGAGCAGCAGCGTGTGGCCATCGCACGGGCGTTCATTCATGATCCGGAGGTCATTCTTGCCGACGAGCCGACGGGCGACCTCGACGAAGAAACGGAATCGGAGATCATGGCGTTCTTTGAAAAGATCAACCGCGAGAAGAAGGTCACCATGATCATGGTGACCCACAGTTCCGAGATCGCACTCCGCGCCCCGAATCGGCTCAGAATGAAACAGGGCGTTCTGGAAAAGCTGAATTAGTTTATTGTCTACCTTCCGGCACCCGCAAGCAGACCATCGTTCCTGGATCAAAACATATGTAAAATAAACGGCGGCCTTGCGGGCCGCCGTTTATCGTTGATCAGTGAACTTACTCTCTTCTATGTCTACTTCTTCTTGTCGGACTTTCCCCCAAAGAGGTTATCATACTCCATCGGGTGATGATGCTTGAGCTGTTCGATCGACATCTTCCCGGTCAGCCACATCCAGTTCATCGGGAACACTTCTGACCGCAGGTGTTCGTTGTAGAAATGGAAGATGAGGATGAACACGATGGCCAGAAGCGCCTCGTCACTGTGCATGATGAAGAGGACATCCCAGATCCACTGAATCGACCACATAGGGAAGATTGATGATACCATCACCGGAAAGGCAAGGAAGAAGCCTGATGCTCCAATGATGAACATGCCCCAATAAACCGCCCAGTAGTCGAACTTCTGCATATAGTTGAACTTCCCGAAATACGGTTTCTCCTTCCGCAGGCCGAAAAAGTACATGAAATTATAGAACGCGTCCTCGACGTCCTTGGGCGTCGGCACAAGCGTCAACCGCAGGTCCCTCTTACGGGCCAGATTGAGCAGATAGAACTGATGGTAAATGAAATCGAGGAGCATGGTAATTCCTGCCGCGCGGTGGATGATTCCCGCCGACTTTGCCCCGCCCCAGAACCGGATCCAGGCGCTCGCCGGGTCCTGGTATGCGTATTTAAGCCCCCAGCCTGTGAAGGACAGGAGCAAAAATGTCGTAAACATGATGACATGCTGAATCCTTGCAGAGAGGTCGAACCTCTCGATCTCTGTGGGAATATTCTTATTATTCATGCTTGTCTCCCTTCCTGAACAGACGGTCGCGGACGTCCGCATAGATATCCAGAAGCACGTGGGTGCAGATAAACGCAAATACGCTCACCGTGAGGATGATCAAAATGATCTCGGCATAGTGCGCGATGGGATGGAGTGGCTTGTGGGTTATCGCCGCCACGAACTTCTCCGTTGCGCCTGAGTGGCACTTCGAGCAAGTCTTTATCTTATTCGCGCCAACAACGGGCGACGAGGGGTCCTTATCGCTCTTAATATCGTGTGCACCGTGACAATCTACGCATGAAGGCGCCTTGCTGTGTCCCACCTTCAACTTCCTCCCGTGGAAGCTCTCAAGATAGCGTTCCATAACCAGCGGGGAAAACCCGTATTTTTCCGCCAGCTGTTTCTCTTCGTGGCACTTGCCGCAGGTCTGGACGACTTTGAAGTGGTTCACTGTGGATTCTTTGCTCGCTTTAGGCTGGATATAATGCGCGGGACCATGACAGCTGGTACAGACGGGGCCGTCCGAAGACTTCTTGATGATAACATTTTTCCCGTGTACGCTTGCCTTATACATCTCATAAATTTCCCCATGGCATTGTGCGCATGCGGCCTGCGCAATAGGATCGATCTTGCTCTTCGGGGAGATCTTGGTGGCGAGTTCAAGGGTCGCCTTATCAGCCTTGCCGGAAAGTCCCTGGTGCTGCGCTCCTTTCAGTGACATGTGGCACATGACACAATCAAACGAGCCATGGACTGATTTCGTATACTTCTCCTGGCTTACGTTCACCGCCCCTTCCATCGATCCGTGACAGCCGAGGCATGTAGCAGCGTCCACTGCAGCATCGGCAGCGGGAATCAGAACAGCGGTGAACAACAGCATCAATAGCGTGTTCAACCAATTCCTCATACTCTCTCCTTTCAAGAATTATTATTAGCGTTCGTGGGATCAGATAATCATATTAAGGGATGTCTTTCCAAGGCTTGACAACGCAAAAAATAGCACAAAGGATAACTTTAATCAAGTACATTTTGCAAAATTGTAAATTGAGATTTGAGCCGGAAAGAGCCGGTAAAATAACGACTATTTTTCACGATAAAGAACCTTGACCAGATAAAGTCCGCATGCCGGTGCTGTTCTCCCTGCCTTGCTTCGATCGCGTGACAAAAGCATCTGCTTCACGGCGTCCGCGGTGTACCTGCCAAGACCGATGTCCACAAGCGTGCCGACGATATTCCGCGCCATGTGCATCAGGAATGCATCCGCTTCGAGAAGGATTTCAACAAAGTCTCCCCTCTTTATTACGGTGAGTGCGGACAGCTTCCTTACCGGTGTCTTTGCGTTACATGCTGAACTGCGAAAAGCGGAGAAATTGTGCGTTCCGATGAGGACGCCTGCTGCGCGACGCATTGCGTTTAGATTAAGCTTCCGATCAATCAGCCAAGCACGGCTACGATGGAGGGCAGAGGGGGCACGGCGGTTGAGGATGACATACCGGTAGATCTTGCCTGTTGCACTGTAACGGGCATGGAAATCATCCGGCACATCTTCCGATGACTGCACCCTGATATCCTCAGGGAGCAGATGGTTCAACGCTGGAGCCCATGCCTCGGATGGAATACGGCTTTCGGTCCTGAAATGGGCGACATGGCCCAGGGCGTGCACTCCCGCATCAGTCCTGCCGGAGGAATAGGTTTTGACATCTTCTCCCGTCAGTTCCTTAAGCGCCTGTTCGAGCGTTTCCTGGATCGTCGCCCTGCCGCTCCCGGATTGAGACTGCCAGCCGAAGTAGTTGGTACCATCGTATTCAAGGATGATCTTGATATTCCGCTTCATTCCGCGCTCTGCACTAAGGTCATTCTCCCAGATAGGCTTTCTTGATTCCCGGATCTTTTGCCAGAACTGACGCTTCTCCCTGCATCACGATCTTCCCGGTCTCCATCACATATGCCCGGTTCGCAAGCCGGAGCGCAGCCTTCGCGTTTTGCTCCACAAGAAGGATCGTCGTCCCCTGCTGGTTGATCTCTTTGATGATTTTGAATATCCTGCTCACAATGATTGGGGCCAGGCCGAGCGACGGTTCATCCAGGAGCAGAAGCCTTGGTCTCGACATGAGTGCCCTGCCTATGGCGAGCATCTGCTGTTCGCCCCCGGAGAGGGTACCGCCGAGCTGAGTGCTCCTCTCAGACAGCACGGGGAACATTTCGAATATCTGCCCCATATCATTCGTAAGCTCCTGCTTATCCCTGGAAAACGCTCCAATTTCCAGGTTCTCCCGTACCGTCATTCTTGGGAAAATACGCCTGCCCTCGGGCACCTGAGAGACACCCATCCGCACGATCTTGTGCGCTGGCCAGCCTGATATCGTCGATCCTTCGTACCATATCTTACCGGACCGTAACGCGGAAATGCCGGAAATGGACATCAGGGTCGTCGACTTGCCGGCACCGTTCGCGCCGATCAAGGCCACGATCTCTCCCCGCTCAATGGTTAGACTGATCCCCTTGAGAGCGTCGATCATGCCATAGGATACCGACACATCTTCAAGCCTAAGCATGGAGGCTCTCCTTCCCGAGATACGCCTCGATCACGTCGGGATTTTCCTGAATGTCTTTTGGCAAGCCCTCCGCGATCTTTACCCCATGATCGAGCACCATTACACGGTCCGAGATGCCCATGACAACCTTCATGTCGTGTTCTATCAGGAGAATGGCCACACCGTTATCGCGGATCTTGCGGATAAGGGCCATCAACTCTTGAGACTCCAGAGGGTTCATGCCGGCAGCCGGCTCGTCGAGTAGTAATAGGTGGGGTTCTGTCCCGAGCGCACGCGCGATCTCAAGCCGACGCTGGTCGCCATATGAGAGATTCGCAGCCAAAACGTCATGCTTGCTCTCGATGCCTGTGAATTTCAGGATATCCATGGCCCGATAGCCCATATCCCGTTCTTCCTTCTTCACCCGGGCCGGCTGGAAGAAAGCGCCGAACACACCGGCGTGCGTGCGGCAGTGCGCCGCCACCATGACGTTCTCAATGCAGGTCATGCCGCCGAATAGCCGTATGTTCTGGAAGGTCCGCGCAATGCCCATTGCCGTTATCTCGTGCGGCGGCATGTCCGTGATGTCCCGGTCATGAAATAAAGCCGTGCCTCTCGTAGGCTGATACATTCCGGTGATGCAGTTGAAGAAGGTGGTCTTACCGGCGCCGTTCGGACCGATAATGCTCACAATCCTCTCGCGCTCAACCCGCATGTCCACCCCATCGAGGGCTCTGAGCCCACCGAAATATTTAGTCAGGTTTTTGGTCTCTAAGAGGAGCATAAGAACGATCACATATCTTTTATTTTGAATTTTGAGTCTGCCTTTTCACCGTTCCCAGAAGCCCCTGCGGCCTGAAGATCATCATGAGCACGAGGGCGATTCCGAACGCCAGCATCCGATAATCTTGGAAGTCCCTGAACACCTCAGGGAGCGTAATGAGAAGGAGCGCGCCAAGAATAATGCCGGGGATGCTCCCCATGCCTCCGAGGACTACCATGCAGAGGATCATGACCGATTCGAAGAAGGTGAAGCTCTCGGGCGAGACGAATGCCATCTTGGCGGCAAAGAAAACGCCGGTCATCCCTGCCCATGCCGATCCCAGCACGAATGCCAGGAGTTTGAGCCTGAACGTGTTGATGCCCATGGCCTCAGCCGCGAACTCATCCTCCCGGACTGCGATCCATGCCCTGCCGATACGCGAGGAAATAAGACGATGCATGGCGAAGACGCTCACAAGCGCGATAAATAAAATCAGATAGTAAAAATCGAGCGTGGTATTGAGAACATACTTTCCTATCATGGGCCTTCCAATCCTGGAGATGCCGTTCGGCCCTCCCGTTAGGCCATCCCAGTTGTTCAGCACGATTCGGGTGATTTCGCCCAGACCGAGCGTGACAATGGCAAAGTAATCACCACGCAGCTTCAGCGTCGGCAAACCAAGAAGCAAGGCGAATGCGGAGGCTGATAACGCTCCTACGATCATTCCGGGCCAGAACGACAACCCGAGAGTCGTGGAGAGGATGGCATACGTGTATGCTCCGACGGCGTAAAAAGCCACGTATCCCAGGTTCAATAAACCAGCCTGCCCAACCGTGATATTCAACCCCAGTGCGAGGACGACATAGATGCAGGTAAGGGTCAGCACATCCCGGTAATAATCGTTCAGGAAAAGTGGCACGATAAGAAGGGCCAAAACCAGTATTATAAGAACGATAGAAGTGTTTACAGAGGCGACAAGAGATGAGGATGCCGCACCGATACGGGAAAACTTCCCGGTGAACTGCTTGAGAAGCGAAGCAACGACATCAAGCTGCGGCAATTTCCATAGGGCGACAGCAAACGCTACAGCGGCGGCAATGCGGAGCGCATTGCCCGGGCCCGTGAACGGTAGCATGAGCAGTCCGGTCCAAAAAGGAATGATGAAAATGTTAGCGTATTTGGCCAGCAACCCCGGGGAAGGATTCATAACGAGATGCGATTATCGCATAAAGCCAGTACGATTTCAAGGCATTGTTGCAGAAAATGAGAATGACACGCTAGTCAGCTGCACTATATCATTGAGATTTCCCGGGCGGAGCTAATTCCGCTTAAATAGTCTGTCCCGAGTTCAGGTATCACTCAATTCATTGTAAGAATTCATTCACTATTTTTAAAGCTACACTATTTCTATCTTAGGGGCAGCAAAAGGGAGTGACATTGGATAATTGAGAACGCGGATTTAGAATCTGTTATTATTTGATTATTAGGATTTGGCGCTTTTCTGTAGCTGAATGCAGGAAGAAGCGGGCAGCATATTCCGCTCGCTTCTTCCTGCCGCGATAAGTATGTCGATCCCTCAGAGGATCCTAGAATTTTTCCTGCATGCCTGAAGGGTCCTTGAATTCGAAGTTCGGATTCCCCTTGAGCTTTTTCTCCCCCCTGCTATCCAGATATTTACTCAGCTCCAGGTTCACCTTCACCGGCACATCCACTCCTGCTCTTGTCAATGCCTGCCTCAGCAGTCCCTCCGCCTTTGTCGCATAAGCCGTCGCATCACCAAGGATCCTCATCGCTTCGGTGGGGTTGTGGAACCCGACTGAATTTTCTGCACCCACAAACACACAGCGATAGAATGCCTCTTCATAATAGTCCTTGGCCTTGTCATAGAGGGCATTGTCGATCTTCTTTCCCGCCTCCTGCGCCTTGTTGGCCATCTCAAAAAGCTTCGCGACCGTGGCCGTTGCGTAACCGGATCGCAGCATAAGTGCCACGGTCCTGTCCTGAATGGTCGTCACCTGTCCCTTCAACCACTCGGCGCTCTCGGTATGGCACTGCGTGCACGCGCGCAGATCGTTCTTAAGAGGACTCGTTACGCGGTGGTCGGAGACTTTATGCACGCCCACCTTCGTATACGGCATATGGCAGTCCGCGCAGGAAGCTCCTGCCTTCCAATGGACGCTGTTGTTTGAGAACAGCTCAAACTCGGGGTGACGGATGAATGCCATCTTGAAGCCGGTCACATTCTGTTTCCATTCTCCATACGAAGCGTCGCTGCGGAGCTTTTTGATGATATTTTCGATGGTAATATTCCCCCATGTGCTTCCCTGCCAGGGGAAGAAGACCCCAGTCGAATGCATATCTTTGTCCTTCGGTATGCTATACGTAACATGGCATTGGGCGCAGACAACGCTCCTCATATCCTGCCTCGATAGCTTATCGGGATCCACGCCTATTTCCTTCAATGCGACAGTCAGGGTAAAGCCCCTCGATATCTTGAGAGACATGTCCTTGTTGTCGTGGCAGTCGATGCAGGCAACGCCGAGGGTCCTGTTGTTCTCCGGGATTTGGACAAGCACTTCCTTATAGGGGTTCTTGTAATAATTAATTGCCATTTCTTTTTCGAGTTTCGGCGCATAGGGGGTCTTGCAGGTGAGGCAGACGCCGCCTGCCTTTACCCTCGATGGATCGACATTAAGCTGGTCGCGAAGCATATACGCATGTCCGCGCGGTTCGTTGTACTCGACTCCGAATCCCCAGCCGTTGAACAGGAGAGCCATGTACGGGAATTCAGCCAGCTTGTCGTAGGTGATTTTGTCGGGGTTGAACCCCCTTTTATATTTGCTTTTTCCAGGAGGTACGGGCTTTTCCGTGTCCTTCCAAAGGCTGTATTCTTCGGGATATGCCTTTCCCCACTTATCCGGACTGTACTCTCCCTCTTCAATCTTTACGGGTTTTACCTGCTCGGTTTTTGTTGGAGAGCACGCGTATGCGAGAAATGCCAAGACCGCGCTCACCAAAAGCATGGTCAGTATTACGTAATTTCCGCGCTTCATTGTAATCCTCCTTTAAAAGTGTGATAGTTGCTTGCCGAAAACCTTCAGTGAGTTTCAATCAAACCGCTCCGCGTATGCATCAACCGTCTGTGGCATTCCCAGCATTTTCTCTCGTGATTGATGAACTCAACAGCAGCGGCATGGCATCTGATGCAATTGGCCTGCAGTACGTCCACGCCGTGAGATGTCAGCGCGATGTGCTCGGGGACCCTGCCTGAATAAAAGAACAGGACATCTTTTAATCCGTCGATCGCTTTCCAGGTGTAATGGACTCCCTGGTTCCCGTTCGGCAGATGGCAATCTACGCACTGTTTTCTCCGGTGAGCGCCCTCATGGAGCCAAGACTCGTACTCAGACCCCATCACGTGACATTTCACGCAGAAATCGGGCGAATCTGATTTGGCCAGCATCTTCATGGGTCCCAGCAAGATAAAAAATATTATAACAACCACAGCTAAGCCAGCCACGACAATATATCTGACGACTGTTTTACGCTTTCTCGTCTCCATTCTTTCACCTCCTTACATTACTGGTTAAGTTTGATACGTTGATCATGGATCGTTCCCCTAGAAGATGGTATGTATCTAACTCTAGCAAATAAATGTCCGCGGTGTTGTTACTAAGTGCAGGTTTCTGTACATCGTTTCGAGATTGACTTTTGTACGCTTTTCCTGAGTCATTACTCATCATGTGTCAAACACTGATGCATAAGCTTGTAATCGCAGGTTTTACTCGACATGATGCCTGCCCTTAACGTCGATGATAATGGAATTTCGAAAATATTGGTTCATTTCTAACCACGGCAATTTCTCGAGGAATACTCGCCGTGCTCCGCGAAACAGCGACCTGACCTGATGCGTATAAGCATCATTTACAGAGTTTATTGAGCGATTATTGGTAACCGAAAAGAATATTTCGTCGGGAGGTACGCCGATAAATTTAGTTTATCACAATATCTGGTCAAGTTATTATGATATGAGTCAATAAATAATAAATAAATAGAAGGATGAAGAAGTCTACTGTTGATCACGAGGTCATCAAGCAAGCAAATGGACAAGTCGTTTTAATCTATGAGAAAAGCGTCGTGGCGGTCGGACACAAATGTTCAGGATGTAACTTCGGGGTCTTTCGAAGATCAACTCCCATAAGTACAATTTACCCGTCAATATTCAAAGAGTAACCTCACAGTTTTCCCTCGTTACACCCCGCGTAAAACCAAAGCGTTAAAAATCTCTTGCGTCCTTTCCCAATTTGTTATAATATTCGGCGTACAGTTGTTAACCACACGTGTTTCCGGGAGGAATATGACATGCCTGAATTAGTGACGGTTTCGAGCATTGATACGATAGAGAAACTCAAGGCCAGAATTGAGGAACTGTTCAAGAAGGGACAGTACGACGAGATCACGCAGGCCATCGGCATGTACTCTCTCCTGATCGATTCGGAGCACACGATCAGCGACCAGACCCAGCTCTATCGACTGGTGCTGAACATGATAAAAGAAAAGCTTCGCGGAGGCAAAGGGAGGAGCTATTCTACCTGGTATGAACGCTTCTCGAAGCTTATGGACGAGATCGTATCGTCCGGGCAGATCGTTACTGATGCGATGTCATCAGCCGTCATTTCTGACCACTACGCGGCATACGGGTCTTTCAGATCCCTGGAAGACTTCTTCTCCTGGGCGCTCGATGACAGGCGGCTGACCCTTGACCAAATCGTGAAGTATATCGAAAAGACCGCCGAGATAGGCATCTGTTAGAGCACTATATTCCGCATTACTTC
>Ga0335082_10006485_pt1 | contig 12761 bp, 5 predicted proteins | sample Lox_Sample_41_FD_206718 | JGI IMG/M metagenome (GOLD analysis project Ga0335082, IMG submission 206718) | Soil microbial communities from Loxahatchee National Wildlife Refuge, Florida, United States - Lox_Sample_4.1 | ecosystem: Environmental > Terrestrial > Soil > Wetlands | place: USA: Florida... | reverse complement strand
CGGCGTATGCGGACGTCGTCTACGCGAGCAAGAAGCTCATCATGGACACGCCGATGACGAGCGAGCTGAACGTCCTCGCCAACGCGCTCGACCGCTTGTCGGAGCGCGACCGGCGCACGCGCGATTTTACACTCAACAGTCTGCGTGACGCGTTGCAAGAGGTCGTGGCGTCTTTCCCGATCTACCGGACGTACATCACCGCCGATGGCTTCACGGACGCGGATCGCGACGCAATCGAGACGGCGATCCGGCGCGCGCGGCGCCGCAATCCGACGATGGAGCCATCGATCTTCGCCTTCCTGCGGCAGGTGCTGCTGCCTGAGCGCCAGCATGCGGCGGCGCGCAACGACCTCGAGGAACGCACGACGGTCGCCATGAAGTTCCAGCAGTACACCGGACCCGTGCAAGCGAAGGGCGTCGAGGACACGGCCTTCTATCGCTACAACAAGCTCCTCTCGCTCAACGAGGTGGGCGGTGATCCCGAGCGCTTCGGGTGTACAGCGGAGGAGTTCCACGCCGCCAACCGCCGGCGCCAGGCGCGGTCGCCGTTCACCATGCTCGCCACGGCCACGCACGATACCAAGCGCGGCGAAGACGTGCGCGCACGACTCAACGTCCTGTCCGAGGTTCCCGACGAATGGGGGCGCTGCTTGTCAGCGTGGGCGCGCATCAACGGCAGCCACCGTAGCATCGTCGAGGGCCGGCCGGCGCCGGACCGCAACGACGAGTATCTCTTCTATCAAACGCTCATCGGTGCGTGGCCGCCGGGTGCGGATGCCACGTGCCTGCCCGACGAGACGCTGCTGCCGCGCCTCCGTGACTACATGCGCAAAGCGGTGCGCGAAGCGAAGATGCACACCAGCTGGATCACCGAGAACCCGGCGTACGAGGACGCCGTGCTGCGCTTTGTCGAACGCACGTTGGGGGCGCCGACGGCAGCACGCTTCCTGCGGTCGTTCCTGCCGTTCCAGGACCGTATTGCGCGGCTCGGCATGGTGAACTCGTTGTCCCAGCTCGTCCTGAAAGTAGCGTCGCCGGGCGTACCAGACTTCTACCAGGGCACGGAGCTGTGGGACCTGAGCTTGGTTGATCCAGACAACCGACGACCGGTGGACTACGCGCTCCGCCGGCAAATGCTGACGGCGATGCAGGCACTCCTCGGCGATCAACCGGATCACGCCGGGACCCGGGTGGACGCAGTGTGCGAGATGTTGGCGCACTGGCAGGACGGTCGGATCAAACTGTTCCTGACGGCGAGCGCGCTGCGCTTGCGGCGGGCGCACGCGGCTCTCTTCCTCACCGGAACGTATGAACCATTGGAAGCGCGGGGCGCGCACGCGGCGCACGCGGTGGCGCTGGCGCGCTGCCGTCCGGCGGACACGGTCATCGCCGTGGTGCCGCGGCTGCTCACATCGTTGACCACGCCCACGCACGTCCTGCCCATCGGCACGAAGAGCTGGGGTGACACCCGGCTGGTGCTGCCGCCCGACGATCCTGGCCGGGCGTACCGCAACGTGTTCACCGGCGAGACGGTTGAACCCAGTGGCCACGGCGCTAAACGCGGCGTGGCCATTGCCGCCATCCTGCACACGAGTCCAGTGGCTCTTCTCGTGCAACTACCGTGACGCGGAGGCGTGCCGTGAAAGCACTACTGCTCACCAACGAGTACCCGCCGCACGTGTACGGCGGCGCCGGCGTGCACGTCGAGTACTTGAGCCGGGAGCTCGCCAAGCTCATTGACGTCGAGGTGCGGTGCTTCGGCGAACAGGACTTGGTGAGCGACCACCTCCGCGTGAAGGGGTACGGTGTCGATTCGCGGCTATGCGCGACGACCGACACCAAGTTGCAGCCTGCTCTGCAGGCGCTGGCGCGTTGCCTCAGCTTCACCGCGGAGCCGATCGACGCGGACGTGGTGCACTGCCACACGTGGTACAGCCACTTCGGTGGCATCGTAGCCGAGCTGGCGTATGGGCTGCCTTTGGTGATCACGACCCATTCCCTCGAGCCGCTGCGCTCCTGGAAGCGCGAACAGTTGGGACGCGGCTACAATCTGTCCACCTGGCTCGAGCGCACGGCGCTGGCGATGGCCGATACGATCATCGCCGTGTCGAACGGGATGAAGCAAGACATCCTGCGCCTGTTCACCGTCGACCCGGCGCGCGTGGCCGTGGTTCACAACGGCATCGATACGGACGAGTACCACCCGGTGAGCAGCAACGCGGCACTCGTCAGCTATGGCATCGATCCCGGCGTACCCTACGTGTTGTTCGTGGGCCGCATCGCGCGGCAAAAGGGCATCCTGCATCTGGTGCACGCAATCGATCACCTGGCGCCGAATGTTCAAGTAGTCCTGTGTGCCGGCGCGCCCGACACTCGGGAGATCGGAGACGAAATGGCCGCCGCAGTGCGGCAAGTGCAGGCGCGCCGCCCGCACGTCGTGTGGATCCGCGAGATGGTCGACAAGGGCAGTGCGATCGAGTTGTACTCACACGCGGCGGTGTTCTGCTGCCCGTCGATCTACGAGCCCTTCGGCATCATCAATCTAGAAGCGATGGCGTGCGGCACGCCGGTGGTGGGCAGCGCCGTCGGCGGTATCCCCGAGGTCGTGGTGCCGGAGGAGACCGGGCTGCTGGTCGACGTCGGGCCGCAAGACGCTGAGTCGAGCGAGCCGGAAGATGCCGAGGGGTTCGCGCGGCGTCTGGCGGCCGCGCTCAACCGGTTGCTGGCGGATGAGCCGCTGCGCCGCCGCATGGGCGCGGCGGGACGAGAGCGTGCGGTGCGCCAGTTCGGATGGCCGGCCATCGCTCGCCAGGTCGCGCAACTCTACCAGTCGCTGTGTCGTACGTCGGCGACGTCGGCGAAACCGGCAATCTGAAGCACCTGGCTTGAACCCGATTCCATGTGCCGGTAACTCTGAAGACATCGACGCTGCGTCAGCAGTGGAGGGGTCCGCCGAATGCGAGTGCAGCCTGGACAACCTTACCCCCTGGGAGCGACGTGGGACGGGCTGGGCGTCAACTTTGCCTTGTTTTCAGAATATGCGACCAAAGTAGATCTCTGCTTGTTCGATTCACCCGATGCCAGTGCGGAGTCGCAGCGCATTCCGCTGCGCGAGCACACCGACATGGTGTGGCACGGCTATGTGCTGGACGTTCGTCCGGGGCAACTCTACGGCTACCGCGTTTCCGGTCCGTACGACCCGAACGCCGGGCACCGCTTCAACGTGAACAAGGTGGTGCTCGACCCCTATGCGAAGGCACTCGGGCGCACCGTGCGTTGGGCCGACGAGCTGTTCGGCTACCGCATCGGCGACGCCAACGAAGATCTGTCGTTCGACGACCGCGACAACGCGGCGTTCGCCCCGCTGGCGGCGGTGGCCGACCGCGCTTTCACATGGGGAAACGATGCGCCGCCGCGTACCGCCTGGCATGATACGCTCATCTACGAGCTGCACGTAAAAGGACTGACGCAGCAGCATCCGGCTGTACCGCCCGGATTGCGTGGAACCTTCGCCGGCCTCGCCACCGGCCCCGTGATTCGGCACCTCAAGGATCTCGGCGTCACCGCGGTGGAGCTGATGCCTGTCCATCAGCACGCCAACGACCGCCATCTCATCGAGCGCGGACTCACCAACTACTGGGGATACAACACGCTGGCCTTCTTCGCGCCGGACGTGCGCTACAGCGCCTCCACCTCGCCGATCGATGCGGTGCGCGAATTCAAGATGATGGTGCGGGCGCTGCATGCGGCTGGCATCGAGGTCATCCTCGACGTCGTCTACAATCACACTGCTGAGGGCAACCACCTCGGCCCGACGCTCTCACTGCGCGGCATCGACAACGTCTCGTACTACCGACTCGTGCAAGACAACCCGCGCTACTATCAGGACTTCACGGGCTGCGGGAACACGCTCAACATGCTCAATGCCCGCGTCCTGCAGCTGATCATGGACAGCCTGCGCTACTGGGTCTTGGAGATGCACGTCGACGGCTTTCGCTTCGACCTCGCCAGCGCCCTCGCCCGCGAGCTGTACGACGTGAACAAGCTCAGCGCCTTCTTCGACGTCATCCATCAGGACCCGGTCATCTCGCAGGTCAAGCTCATTGCCGAGCCGTGGGACCTGGGAGAAGGTGGATACCAGGTCGGCAACTTTCCGGTGCTGTGGACGGAGTGGAACGGCAAGTATCGCGACAGCGTGCGGCGCTTCTGGCGCGGCGACGGCGGGCAGGTGTCGGAGTTCGCCACGCGCCTCGCCGGCAGCAGCGATCTCTACGAGCACAGCGGGCGCCGGCCTTACGCGAGCATCAACTTCATCACTGCCCACGACGGATTCACACTGCACGATCTCGTCAGCTACAACGATAAGCACAACGAGGCGAACGGCGAGAACAACCTGGATGGGGACAACAACAACAACAGCTGGAACTGCGGTGCCGATGGACCCGCCGACAACCCCGCCATCGACGCGCTGCGCGCGCGCCAGAAGCGCAACTTCATGGCCACACTGATGCTCTCGCAGGGCGTAGCGATGATCTGTGGTGGCGACGAGCTCGGCCGGACGCAGCGCGGCAACAACAACGCCTATTGCCAAGACAACGCCATCAGCTGGCTGAGCTGGGAGCTCGACGACGCGCAGCGCGACTGCCTCGACTTCTGCCGTTACGTGATTCGCTTGCGGCGCGAGCACCCGGTGTTCCGCCGGCGCCAATTCTTCCAGGGCCGCCAGATCCGCGGCGCCGAGGTCAAGGACCTCACCTGGTTCGAGCCCAACGGCCAGGAAATGACCGACCCCGCGTGGGATGCGGATTTCAGCCGCAGCCTGATGGTGCGCTTGAGCGGCGACAGCATGGAGGAGGTCGACATCCACGGCGAGCGCATCGTCGACGACACGTTTCTATTGCTGCTCAACGCGCATGAAGACGGAGTCACGTTCACGCTGCCGCCACCTCCGAGCCAGAGAAAATGGGAGCGCTTGCTGGATACCGGCGAAGCGGATTGGAAGCGCAGCGCGACGCCGCGCGGCACGCACTATCGGCTGCGGGGCCGTTCGCTGGCGGTGCTGCTTGCCCGGCAGTTCACAGCGCGCCGCGGCGCCGAGGAGCAGCCGTGAACCAAACACCGACGACGCTCGCGCCAGCGCGTGTGCTCATCGAAGGCGTGGCGCCAGAGATTGACGGCGGGCGCTTTCCCATCAAGCGGGTGGTGGGCGCCGCCGTCACGGTGGGCGCCGACGTCGTTGCCGAAGGGCACGACCGGCTCGCGGCGGTGTTGCGCTTCCACTGCGTCGGCGAGACGACATGGCAGGAGGTTGCCATGCAGCCGCTGCCCAACGACCGCTGGGAGGCCCAGTTTACCGTCACGGAGCTGCGTGACTATGAGTACACCATCTGTGCGTGGATCGACCACTTTGCCACGTGGCGCAATGCCCTGGTGAAGAAATCCGAGGCTGGCCAGAACGTGAGCAGCGAACTGCTCGAGGGTGCCGAGCTGATCCGCCAGGCTGCGAGGCGCGCCAGCGGGCCGGACAGCAATTTTCTGGATGAGCAGGCGCGCATCGTCGGCGGCGCTGCGGAACAGGCCGAGCGCGTCGCCGCGGCCCGCTCGGTCGAATTGGAGGCGTGCATGGCACGCCACCCCGATCGCAGCCGCGCCAGCACCTACGCGCAGAACTTGCGCGTGCAAGTCGAACGCGAACGCGCTGCTTGGGGGGCGTGGTACGAGATGTTCCCGCGCTCCAGTGCTGCCGAGCCTGGGCGCCACGGAACCTTCAAGGACTGCGAAGCTCGACTAGCGTACGTCGCTGCCATGGGCTTCGACGTGCTCTATCTGCCGCCGATCCATCCCATCGGCGTCACGCACCGCAAGGGCGCCAACAACACGCCCGAGGCCGGGCCGCACGACCCCGGCAGCCCGTGGGCCATCGGCGCCGCGGACGGCGGGCACACTGCCGTACACCCCGCCCTTGGCACGCTCGACGACTTCGACCACTTCGTGGCGGCGGCGCGCGATCACGGCATCGAAGTAGCCCTCGACCTCGCCTTCCAATGCTCGCCGGATCATGCGTACGTCCGCGAGCACCCCGAGTGGTTCCGCCGGCGGCCGGATGGCACCGTGCAGTACGCCGAGAATCCACCCAAGAAGTATCAGGACATCTTTCCGCTCAACTTCGAGACCAATCAGTGGCGGGAACTCTGGGAGGAGCTGAAGCGCGTGGTGCTGTTCTGGATCGGCCGCGGCGTCACCATCTTTCGCGCCGACAACCCGCACACCAAACCGTTCGCCTTCTGGGAGTGGTTGATTCGCGCGGTCCGCCACGATCATCCCGAGGTGATCTTCCTCGCCGAAGCGTTCACGCGGCCGAAGCTCATGCAGAACCTCGCCAAGTGCGGATTCGCGCAGTCGTACACGTATTTCACCTGGCGGAACACGAAGCGCGAGCTGACCGAGTACTTCACCGAGCTGACGCAGACCGAGACGCGTGAATACATGCGCCCGAACCTGTTCGCGAACACGCCCGACATTCTGTCCGAGTATCTGCAGTTCGGCGGCCGGCCGGCGTTCCAGATCCGCCTGGTGTTGGCGGCGACGCTGGCCGGCAACTACGGCATCTACGGGCCAGCCTTCGAGTTGTGCGAGGCGCGCGCCGTCCCCGGCACCGAGGAGTATCAGGACTCCGAGAAGTATCAACTCCGCCACTGGGACGTCGATCGACCCGACAACCTGCGCCCCTTCATCGCGCGCGTAAACGCCATCCGCCGCGAGAACGTCGCGCTCCGCTATGATCATCGGCTGCGCTTTTGTCCGGTCGACAACGACCTATTGATCGCCTACGCAAAGACATCCCCTGATCTGAGCAACATCCTGCTCATTGTCGTGAACCTGGACCCGCAGCACGCGCAGAGCGGATGGATCGAGGTTCCGCTCGCCGCACTCGGCCTCGACGCCGTGCAACCGTATCAGGTGCACGAGTTGCTCGGTGACGCGCGCTATCTCTGGCACGGGTCGCGCAACTACGTCGCCATCGATCCGCAGGCGGCGCCCGCACAGATCTTCCGCGTGCGGCGACGCGTCCGCAGCGAGCGCGACTTCGACTATTTCATGTGAGCCAACGGTGATGACCAAGAAGGAGGGCAAGCCGAGCAGTCTGCTCGATGGGGATCCGCTCTGGTACAAGGACGCGATCCTCTACGAGCTGCGTGTCGGCGCCTACCAGGACAGTGACGGCGACGGCATCGGTGACTTTCGCGGCCTGACGGCGCGGCTCGACTACCTGCAGGACCTCGGGATCACGGCGGTGTGGCTGCTGCCCTTCTGTCCGTCGCCGTGGCGCGACGACGGCTACGACATCTCCGACTACACCAACGTCCACCCGGATTGCGGCACCCTGGAGGATTTCAAACTGTTCCTGCGCGGCGCACATCAGCGCGGCATCCGCGTGATCACCGAACTGGTGATCAATCACACCTCCGACCAGCACCCGTGGTTCCAGCGCGCCCGGCGCGCACCGCCCGGCAGCCGCGAGCGCAACTACTACGTGTGGAGCGACACGCCCGAAAAGTACACCGACGCGCGCGTCATCTTCAAAGACTTCGAGCGGTCGAACTGGACCTGGGACCCGGTGGCCAAGGCGTACTACTGGCACCGCTTCTACGGGCATCAACCCGACCTGAACTTCGACCACCCGGACGTGCGCAAGGAGGTCTTCCGCTGCCTCGACTTCTGGCTCCGGCTCGGCGTCGACGGACTGCGCCTCGACGCCATCCCGTACCTGTACGAGCGTAACGGCACGAGCTGCGAAAACCTGCCGGAGACGCACGGCTTCCTGAAGGAGCTGCGCGCGCACGTCGACCGGCACTTCCAGAATCGCATGCTGCTCGCCGAGGCCAACCAGTGGTCGGAAGACGCGGTCGCCTACTTCGGCAACGGCGACGAATGCCACATGTCGTTTCACTTCCCGGTCATGCCGCGCCTGTTCATGGCCCTGCACATGGAGAACCGCTTCCCGATCATCGACATCATGACACAGACGCCGCCCATCCCGCCGGCCTGCCAGTGGGCGCTGTTCCTGCGCAATCACGACGAGCTGACGCTCGAGATGGTCACCGACGAGGAACGCGACTACATGTATCGCGTCTACGCCCACGACGCGCAGGCGCGCATCAACCTTGGGATTCGGCGCCGGCTGGCGCCGCTGCTCGGCAACGACCGGCGGCGCATCGAGCTGATGAACGCGCTGCTGCTGTCCCTGCCGGGTACGCCGGTGATCTATTACGGCGACGAGATCGGCATGGGCGACAACTTCTACCTCGGCGACCGCAACGGCGTGCGCACGCCCATGCAGTGGAGCGGCGACCGCAATGCCGGCTTTGCGCGCACCAATCCGCAGCGCCTCTATCTGCCGGTGATCGTCGACCCGGAGTACCACTACGAGAGCGTCAACGTCGAAACCCAACAAGCCAATCCCCGCTCGCTGCTGTGGTGGATGAAGCGCTTGATTGCGCTGCGCAAGCGCTACCACGCCTTCGGCCGCGGCAGCATCGAGTTCTTGCAGCCGAGCAACCGCAAGGTGTTGGCGTTCATCCGCAGCTACGAGCAAGAGCGCGTTCTGGTGGTCGCCAACCTGTCGCGCTTCGTGCAGTACGTCGAGCTCGATCTCTCAGTTTACAAAGGCATGGTGGCGGTGGAGCTCTTCGGCCGCACGCCGTTTCCGCCCATCGGCGAGCTGCCGTACCTGCTGACGCTCGGTCCCCATGCGTTCTATTGGTTCGCGTTGGAATCCTTTCATCCCGCGGCAGTCGAGACAGTCGCCAGCATGGAGGCGCGCCTGCCGGCGCTGCAGATCAAAGGGCAGTGGGAGAACGCGCTCCGCGGCGCCGCCAAGGCCACGCTGGAAAGGGCCCTGCCGGCGTTCCTGCAGACGCGTCGTTGGTTCGGTGGCAAGGCGCTCACCATCCGGGAGGCGCGAATTGCCGACACCATCGCGCTGCAATACAACGCCGCCGCCTCGATCGTCGCGCTCATCGACGTCGACTACGTTCAAGGCATCACGGAAACCTACACTCTGCCCGTCGGCTTTGCGACCGGCCAGAATGCCACCCACGTCAGGCAGGCCATGCCGCACGCAGTGGTGGCGGAGATTCAGCTGGTCGGCAGAGACGGTTCGGTCGAGGGGATTCTCTACGACGCCGCTGAAGACAGCGCGTGGTGTGCGAGTTTGCTCGATGCGATTGGTCGCCGGCGGCAGTTCCGCGGCGCGCGCGGCGAGGTGGTGGCGGCCCCGACGCCCGCTTATCGCTCGCTGCGCGGCCCTGCCGACGCGGCACTCCCGGCCTCCCTGCTGCGCGGCGAGCAAAGCAATACCTCGGTCATCTTCGGCGACCGATTGATCCTCAAGCTGTATCGGCGCTTGGCCGAGGGCCTCAATCCGGATCTCGAGGTCGGGCGCTTCCTGACGGAGCATACGACCTTCGTGCACGTCGCGCCGGTGGCCGGCGCTCTCGAGTATCGGGCGCCGCGGCGCGAGCCCATGACCGTCGCCATCTTGCAAGGCTTCGTCGCCAACGAAGGCGATGCCTGGCGCTACACGCTCGATCAGGTGAAGCACTACTTCGAGCGTGCGCTGGCGCGCCACCCGCGGCAGGCGGTGCCCGTGCCGGAGCCGGATCTGCTGGCACTCACCGAGCAGGACCCGCCGGCGCTGGTGGCTGAAATGCTGGGCGAGTACGTCGAAGCCGCACGCTTGCTCGGACGGCGCACCGCGGAGCTGCACATTGCCCTGGCCTCCGTCGCCGATGATCCGGCGTTTGCGCCGGAGCCGTTCACGACACTGTATCAGCGTTCGATGTACCAATCGATGCGCAACCTGGCGGGCGCCGTCTTTCAATTGTTGCGCGAGCGGCGCGCCGACCTCCCCACCAATGTCGCGACGCAAGCCGGAAAAATCCTCGCCGTCGACGAGAAGGTGTTGCAAGCGTTTCGTGCCGTCCTCGGCCGCAAGATCGCCGCCCAACGCATCCGCATCCACGGCGACTATCACCTCGGTCAGGTGCTCTACACCGGCAAGGACTTCGTCATCATCGACTTCGAAGGCGAGCCGGCGCGGCCGCTGAGCGAACGGCGCCACAAGCGCTCGGCCTTGCGCGACGTCGCCGGCATGGTGCGTTCCTTTGACTATGCCGTCCAGACCGTGCTGCGCGGCGTTGCAGGGGGCGGCGTGATCCGACCGGAGGACGTGCCGCGGCTCGAGCCGTGGGCGCGCTTCTGGCAGCGCTGGGTGAGCTCCGCCTTCCTGCGCGCCTACCGGCACGACACCGCGGGGATGGCGCTGATTCCGCAGACGCGCGACGACTTGGCGAGCCTGCTCAAGGCGCTATTGCTCGAGAAGGGCATCTACGAGCTGGGCTATGAACTGAACAATCGTCCGGATTGGATGCCCATTCCCATCCACGGGATCTTGGATCTCGTCGAGCAGCCGTAGACTCGGGAAGGAGACGACACGTGCCCGACGACGGCAGCCGCCTCACCGACCAGGACTTCTACCTCTTCAACGAGGGGTCGCACTTCCATTTGTACGCCAAGTTGGGGGCCCATGTCGTCGGCGCCGACGGCGTCCGCTTCGCCGTCTGGGCGCCCAACGCCGAGCGCGTCTACGTGATCGGCGATTTCAACGCCTGGAACAAGACGAGCCACCCGCTGCGGTCGTGTGGCTCATCGGGCATCTGGGAAGCCGTTGTTCCGGGCGTTCAACGGGGCGCACACTACAAGTATCACATCGTCTCCCGATACAATAACTATCGCGTCGACAAAGCTGACCCGTTCGCCTTCCACAGTGAGGTCCCTCCGCTGACGGCGTCGACCGTGTGGTCGCTCGACTACGAGTGGGGCGATCACGATTGGATGGGCACGCGCCGACAGCGCCATGGGCTCGACGCGCCCCTTGCCATCTACGAAGTGCATGCAGGGTCCTGGCGCCGCGTGCCGGAAGAGCGCAACCGTTCGCTCACCTACCGCGAGCTGGCCGTGGCCCTGGCTCACTACGTCCAGTCGATGGGCTTCACGCACGTCGAGCTGACGCCGATCATGGAGCATCCGTTCTACGGCTCATGGGGCTACCAAACCACCGGCTACTTCGCGCCCACCAGCCGCTACGGGACGCCGCAGGACTTCATGTATCTGATCGACTACCTGCACCAGCGCGGCATCGGCGTGATTCTCGACTGGGTGCCTTCGCACTTCCCGACCGACGAGCACGGGCCCGCCTTCTTCGACGGCACCCACCTCTACGAGCACGGCGACCCGCGCCAGGGCCTGCATCCGGAGTGGAACAGCTTCATCTTCAACTACGGGCGCCACGAAGTCCGCAGCTTCCTCATCAGCAACGCCATGTTCTGGCTCGACGTCTATCACGCCGACGGGCTGCGTGTGGATGCCGTGGCGTCGATGCTCTACCTCGACTACGGCCGCAAGCCGGGCGAGTGGATTCCGAATCCGTACGGCGGGCGGGAAAACCTCGATGCCGTGGCCTTCCTGCGGCGGCTCAACGAGGAGGTCTTCAAGCGCCATCCGGACGTGCAGACCATCGCCGAGGAGTCAACCGCGTGGCCGATGGTGTCGCGTCCGCTCTACGTCGGCGGACTCGGCTTTGGCCTCAAGTGGGACATGGGATGGATGCACGACACGCTGCGCTACATGGCGCATGATCCGCTCTACCGGCGGTACCATCACAACGAGCTGACGTTCCGGCAGGTGTACGCGTTCGCCGAGAACTTCGTGCTGCCGCTCTCGCACGACGAGGTGGTCTACGGCAAGGGCTCGTTGCTGCGCAAAATGCCGGGAGATGACTGGCGGAAGTTCGCCAACCTGCGCCTCCTGCTTGGGTACATGTACACACAACCGGGCAAGAAGCTGCTGTTCATGGGAGGTGAGATCGGCCAGTGGGACGAGTGGAATCACGAGTCGAGCGTGCAGTGGCATCTGCTCGACTCCGCCCCGCACCAGGGGCTGCAGCGCTGGGTGCGCGACCTCAACACCTGGTATCGCGGCGAGCCGGCGCTGCATCAACTGGACACCGACGCGGCGGGATTTGCGTGGATCGACTGCAACGACGCGGATGCGAGCGTGCTGACGTACCTGCGCCGCGGCAAGCACGCCGCGGACATCGTCGCCATCGCCTGCAACTTCACGCCGGTGCCGCGCCACAACTACCGCATCGGCGTTCCCACCGCCGGCTACTGGCGCGAGATTCTGAACAGCGACGCGCCGCTGTACGGCGGCAGCGGTCAGGGCAACATGGGCGGTGTGGATGCCGCGCCGGTGGCGTGTCACGGCCACTTCCAGTCCATCAATGTGACGCTGCCGCCGCTCGGCGTAGTGGTGTTCAAGGGACCGCAGCAGGCGCCGTCGACCTGACCATGGCGGCGTGGCGTGCGTCTCTTGGGGCATGGTGCGAGGCCGACGGCGTGCGCTTTCGCGTCTGGGCGCCGAAGCGGTCACGCGTCGACGTGATCATCGAGTCTGACGGCGGCACTTCGATGCATCCGCTGACGCGCGCCACAGACGGGACGTTTAGCGCCTTCATTGCCGGCATCACTGCGGGCAATCGCTATCGCTACCGACTCGATGGTGAAGGAGCCTATCCGGACCCGACGTCCCGCTTCCAACCCGAGGGTGTGCACGGCCCCTCCGAGGTCGTAGATGCCAGCCGGTTCGAATGGTCAGACACAACCTGGCAGGGTGTGCGTCTCGACGAGCTGGTGGTGTAC
>Ga0335082_10006484_pt1 | contig 12762 bp, 15 predicted proteins | sample Lox_Sample_41_FD_206718 | JGI IMG/M metagenome (GOLD analysis project Ga0335082, IMG submission 206718) | Soil microbial communities from Loxahatchee National Wildlife Refuge, Florida, United States - Lox_Sample_4.1 | ecosystem: Environmental > Terrestrial > Soil > Wetlands | place: USA... | reverse complement strand
GTTCGCGTTCACATCGATTGTCTTGGATGCTTAGGTTTGTCGTATCACTCTTAATGCAAGATGCTGTGGATTGTGAGAGGGGCGCCGGCCATCGTCTTGCAGATCCTTGACGTCGCCGGCTCATCCACGCAAGCCCGCGCTTGCGTGCGAGGTAAAGCTCTATTGCACCCCGTGAGCAGCATTTTGTGCGCTCAGGCTGCGGCCGACGCCCAGCGCAAACGCGACGAGCGCGAGGGCGGTCGGCAGCACGAGCGACCGCAGCCCGAGGACGGCTTCGCATGATGCGCCGAGGACGCAGCCGAGGAGGAAGCCGGCTATTGCCGGCCAGGTGTGCTTTGCGCGATCGCGTGCCTTGCCGATAGCATTTGCATTCCGTCCAAGCAGCATCTCGCCGAGATCCATGGTGAGGACCGTGATATTGGTTGTAAGCACCGCTGTTGCCGGTGCCCCGGTGAGCGCGATGCGGACGAGCGCGTTCTGGACCGCCATGGCGCACACCCCCAGCATGCTGGCGACGATCATGCTTGGCGTATTCGGGTTGACGTGAGAGCCTGCAGCGAGGCAAAAGGTGAGGAAGGCGCAAAGCAGCACGAGTTGCAGCAGAAGCAGGATGCGCAGTGGCGCTATCCGCGCCCGCCCCAGGCCCGCCGCGAGCAAGCGCGTCATCGCCAGCGCGAATATGAAGACGGGAACCGAAATCATCAGCGGCAGCGAGGCCTCGCGGCCGGCGACGATGTGCGCGGCGAGGATGACGAGATTGCCGGTGATGTGTGCGGTGAACAGGCCGTTCAGCCCGAGAAAACCGATGACGTCAACGCTTCCGGCGATCGCGCCGAGCGTGAAGGGCAGCGCCTTCAGGCCCGGCGAATCGTCCACCGAGGGTATCGGCAGTTCGGCGTCGCGGCCCACTTACTTCATGACCAGCAGAATAATGATGCCGAACACCGCGAGAACGATGCGGCCCACCGCATAGGGGATGGTGTAGCCCACCGCGGGCAGCGGGCTCTGTGCCGCTTCCTGCACGGCGCCGAGTGCCCCAGTGTTCGTTCGAGCGCCCGCGCAGGCTCCGAGCAGCAGAGTCGGATGGAACTTGAACACGTATTTCCCGAGGTACACGCCGACGATGAGGGGCACGAGCGAGACGAAGATGCCGGCGATGAAGAGGCCGATGCCATACGCTTTGAGCCCGGCGACCAGGCCGGCAGCCGCGTTGAGGCCTACTACCGCAATGAACCCATTGAGGCCGACGTTGTTCAACGCCCAGAGGGCCGGCGCGGGGATATTGCCGAACGTGCGGTACTTGGCGTGCAGGTTGCCGCAGACCAGGCCGGCGAGCAGCGTGCCCACGCTCGTGCTGAGACTCAGCGGAATGCCGCCGGCATGGACGGTGATCAGGCCCACAAGGCAGCCGATGACGATGCCGATACCCATGAACGAGACGTCCGATTTCGATGTGGGCCGGTCGGCGCTGCCGAGCGTCTTCGCCAGGTCGTCGACGTACTTTCTCGCTCCGCGAATCGTCAGCACGTCGTGGCGTTCGATCTTGAGGTCGGGGGTGGCCGTGATCCGCTGGCCGTCGCGCGTCACGTGCATCAGGAACAGGCGCCGGCCGTAATGCCCGAGCTCGTGCTGGTCGAGGTCCCGCACCGTGCGGCCCAGGGCCTCCTGCTTCGTCACGACGAGGTCGATCTCCTCGATCGGATACGCGAGCAGCTCGTTGTCCTCGACCTCCGGGCCGATGGTTTCCTTGGCCGCGAACAGGGCATGAGGCGATCCCGAGAGGACGACCGTGGCGCCCTGCGGAATGGCGGCCTGCATGTCGGCCTCGAAGATCTTGGTCCCTTGCCGGAAGCGTGTGACGACCGCTCCTTGCAAGGCGGCGGCCAGCTCGCTTGGCGCGCGGCCGGCGAGAGCGCTGTTCGCGAGCCGGAAGGCGCGCGAGACGATCGGACGATAAGCCTGTTCGCCTGCACTGCCCTGCGCTCCCATCTTCGCTTCGAGTTCCTTCGAGACCTTTGGCAGATCCACGCCGAGCAGCTTCGGCGCGAGGGATGAGAGGAACCATGCCGCGCCGGCGGTACCGAACGGATAGGTCACCGCGTACGCGATCGCGGCCAGTCCCGCCGCCGCCGCAGCCTGCTGCGCATCGAGGCCAAGCTGGCTGATGTTCGCCGACGCGACGCCGAGGGTCCCTGAGTTGGTGTAGCCGCCGGCCAGCAGCCCGGCGGCGAGGCCGGGCCCGTATCCCATCAATTTCGCGGCGGCCCATGCCGTGACGAGCCCGATCGCGCACATGATCAGCGCGAAGGCGACCTGTGGCAGCCCGTCTTTTTTCAGCGCTCCGAAGAACTGCGGGCCGACGCTGTAGCCGACTGCGAACAGGAACAGCAGGAAGAAAATGGTCTGCACGATGTCGGGCAGCGCGACGCCGAGCTGTCCGATGAGGAGCCCGGCGATCAGGGTGCTCGTGACCGCGCCGAGGCTGAACGAGCCGAACTTCAGCGCCCCGAACCAGAAGCCGATCGCGAGCGTCAGGAACACCGCAACCTCGGGATGATGACGAAAAGTATCGAGAAGCACATGCATGGCAATCTCCTTTTCCCGCTGCCGTGTCGCGGCGGCGGGGCCGGATGAATCAAACTTCGTACTGCGGCTTGTAGAGCTGGCCTTCGATCCAGGCCCGGATGTCGCGCGGGCGCTCGACCTGTGCAAGGCCCTTGTCGAACATGTACTCGGCCACGCGTGTCGCGGTCGTCACCTCGGTCTCGAGGATGTTCGACTGACTCGGATAGAGCCTGCCTTTCGCGCGCAGCGCCGAGTCCACCTGGTCCGCGGTCGCCTGGGCGGCGACGATGAAGCACTCGTCGGTGATCCGCCGCGGACGCGCCACGTGGTTGGCGAGCCCGATCGCCGGGTAGATGTAGAAGTTGTTCGCCTGCCCGGGATGGAAGGTCTTGCCGTTCAGCTCCACGCTGGGGAATTGCACGCCGGCGGCGAACAGCGCCTTGCCGTTCGACCACGTGTACGCCTGCTCGGCACTGCACTCGGCCTTGTACGTCGGGTTGGACAGCGCGAAGATGATCGGGCGCTCGTTGAGCCGGCTCATCGCTTCCACGACTCGCTGGTTGAATGCACCGCCCTTGGTGCTGACGCCGATCAGGATCGTCGGCTTGACGTTCTCGATGGTCGCAACCAGGTCCTTCGATGGCGCCGCCTGGTGTGCGAACGCCTTCTGGTCTTCGGTGAGGTCGGTGCGCGATGGCTCGACCAGTCCGTTGACGTCGAACATCGTGATGCGTGAACGCGCGTCGGCGAGCGACAGCCCTTTCGACTGCAGCGCGGAGACCAGCAGGCTGCCGATGCCGAGCGCGGCCGAGCCGGCGCCGAGAAACAGGACGCGCTGCTGGGTGACCGGCGCGCCGAGGATCTGAAACGCGGTCGTCAGCCCGGCGAGCACGATGCTCGCCGTGCCCTGGATGTCGTCGTTGTAGCAGAGCACCTTGTCGCGATAGCGCTTCAGCATGCGCACCGCGTCGGTGCCTTTCCAGTCCTCGAAGTGGATGCAGCAGCCGGGGAAGACCTCCTGCACGGCCGCGACGAACTCGTCGGTGAGCTGGTCGAGCTCCTGCTCCGAGGGCGGGACCTCGCGCAGCCCGAGGTAGAGCGGATCGGCGCGCAGCGTCGCGTTCGTCGTGCCGATATCGAGCAGGACGGGCAGCGTGGTATCGGGGGGCACGGCGGCGCAGGCGGTGTACAGCTGCAGCTTGCCGATCGGAATGCCCATGCCGTTGGCGCCGATGTCGCCGAGGCCGAGGATGCGGCCGCCGGTCGACACGCAGATGGCGCGTACGTCGCGCACCGGCCAGTTGCGCAGGACCTGCGCCATGCGGCCTTTCATTTCGCGCGTGATGTACATGCCGCGCGCGCGGCGATAGATGTGGCCGAACGCAAGGCAGGCCTCGGCGACCGTGGGGTCATAGAGGATCGGGATGAAGCGCGCGGGGTCGGACATGACCGTCCGGTAGAAGAGCGTCTCGTTCTGGTCGCTGAGGGCGATGAGATAGACGTAGCGCTCCAGGTCGTTGTCCTTGGCATCGAGGTGCGTGAGCACGCGCTCGACCTGCCGGTCGATTCCTTCGACCGCGGCGGGCAGCAGTCCTTCCAGGCCGTACTTCTTCCGCTCCGCGGCAGTGAATGCGGTGCCCTTGTTGTGGAGTGGATCGTTCAGCAGCGCTTCGCCGTGCAGGTCGGTCGATTGCGCCTTCACGGTCTGGGTTTCCAAGGGTTTGGGGGATGTCATGGTTGAGTCCTTTCTTTCTGGTCGGTCAAAGGTGAGGTGCGGTGCTGGCGGATGCCGAGCGCGCGAATCACAGGGCGTCCCCAGCGGTAGCGCTCCACACCGATCGGGAAGTTCTCCTGCGCATCAAGGCTTCGGTTCGAGTTTCGCGGTGGGTTCGCTCGTTGTCTTCGCGAAGCGTGTCTCCCACGGCAATGGCTTGGGATTGGCCTGAAGCGCTACCAGCGCCGGATTCCAACCGGCGCGCCCGTGCAGCTCGGCGTTGTTCGGATCGACCTTCGCGATGGCGCCGGCCCCGGGCGCCAACGGATAACGCGTGCCGAGCGCGGCGAATGCCGTTGGATTATTGTTCATTATCCAGAGCGCTGAGTCACAACTGTGCCGGCATGGAATTTCACGCGCGATCAGCGGTTGGCCGAAGGCATCGGGAATCGTGTCGCCCGTGAGCAGCGCAGTCGCTGCGCCGGGCGCGGCCTGCATTTGGGCGCGCAGATTGTTACCGGGGTCGTGTCCGGCGCCGGGCAGAGGCGGTTGTTCGGTCGCGATCACAGGGCGGCTTGCATCGTTCTCAGCATCGGTGGACTCGGATGGCGTTGCAGCCAACACATAGTTGATCGATGCTGCGATGCCGATCCCTACGAATGCGGCCTGCAGTGCTTTGTATCGTGTAAGCGAGTTCACTTGTATCTCCTGTCAGATGCGACGGCGTCGCGGTACGGCATGAGGTTAGCGCGGCAGAAGCCGCTTTCGGATGCAACAGCCATATCCACGTCAGTCACGACAGGAAGCCAGTTATTGCCTCTCTGGTCGTGCGGTTCGACATCCATCTGGATCGACCTGCAATGCAGATCGCACTGTGCATGGCGCAGTATGGTTCGCGCGAGCTGCGCGAACCATAGAGAGAAGGAAAGCTTTTGCGATAGGGGAGTGGCGAGGGATATTTATCGGGCAAATGGTCCGGTATCGCCTCCCTCTCTTGGGAGAGGGGCGTGCCTCACCATGCCGCTATCAATCTGCTGTTCATGGATGCCCATCATCCTCGTAGTCCCTGCGCCACACCAGAACAGTGAATGATCCGTGCTCGCGCAGATAGCTCGTTTGCACCGCATAGGCTTCATTCTCACGTGCCAGCCATGTCCGCTCGCTCAGGGGGTTGATCGGTCCGTCGCGCTGCGCCTGGCAGAAATGAACCAGCTCGTGCAGCAGCGCCGAACGCGCGAGCTTCCCACGCTGCTGGGACGCTTCGACGAATAGTCCATCGTAGTCAAACCGCGTCGAAAGCATGACGACGCCATCCTGGTACCACCCCATATATTCGTGCGTCTGTGCGCTGGGGACTCGGCGCACGTCTGGCTGCCCAGCGCACGCGGCAAATCCATGAGCGTTGAGCCACAGGAGTAGACTGAGCGTCACGGCTTCCACGGTCCACTCCCGACCGATAGCGGCCGGCAAGCGCACTCAGCGATGATCGCTGCGACCGCTTTACCCACCCGCGAGAACATTTCAAAACTCCTTCTCATGCTCATCCGCCGCACTGCAAGCGCTGCCTGGATCGACCTGCAATGCAGATCGCACTATGGATGGCGCAGTTTGGAGCGCGCGAGCTGCGCGAACCATAGAGAGAAGGAAAGCTTTTGCGATAGGGAAGTGGCGAGGGATATTTATCGGGCAAATGGTCCCGTATCGACTCCTTCCTTTGGGAGAGGAGCGTGCCTCGCCAAGGTCCTCATCACCGCAGCACTCTTTCAGTAGAGCGTTCAGCTCCGGTAGCCAGCGGTACGGGGCGCTACTCCCGGCTTATCTCCTGCCCTGTCCGGCTCGACGGCACCCGCGCCGCGCAGCACCGCGTAATCGTCGGCCTTCAGCGCGTTGATGATCGCCGTGGCTTGACCGTCGGGCACGCCCAGCGAGTCGAGGATGGAGCGCCCGAAGCTGAGCGTGCCCTCAGGGGCGAGTGCCATCACCTGATTTGTACCCATCTGCCGCAGCTCTTCGCGCTGTGCCAGGTATTGCACCGCGGTTATGACCGGAACATGCGGGTAGAACTGGCGCAGATTGCTGATGATGCGCTTAGTCGAATCGTAGATGCCGGTAGTCACGATTACCGAACGGGCGTGGGCGAGCCTGAGCAGACTCAACAGGGTCGGGTCGGAGGCATCGCCGTACTGGACGTTGTGCTTCCACCTCTTGGCCTCAGCTATGCGCGCTAAGTCGATCTCAAAGCAGACATAAGGAATCTTCGCCCACTCGAGCATCAAGCAGATGGCGCGGCCGACGTGACTGTACCCCACCATCAGCACGTGATCGTGCATCGACTCCGTCGTGGGCGTCAGCGCCGGGTCCAGTTGTTTCCTGCGCTTGAGACGATTCGAAAGCTTGTAGCCCAGGTTGATCAGCACCGGCGAGACGACAAACGAGAGCGAGGTCACCGTCAAGCCTATCGTATAAGAGCGTGTGTTCAAGAGCCCGTTCGTCTTGGCGCTGGCAAAGATGACGTAGGCGATCTCGTCAAAGGGCATCAGCAGCAAGCCGGTCACGAGCGCGGCCGGTACCCCGAGGCGAAAAACAAGCGCCAGCGGGAACAAGACCGCAAACTTGATCGACAACAAAACCGGCAGGTAAAAGAGCAGGCTGCCGCCGGAGGCTGCTACTTCTTTCAGGTCGATCGCCATGCCGATGGCGATAAAAAACAGCCCGAGCAGCACCTGCTTGGCGGGGGTAGCGGCCGCCTTGATCTGTTGCGCGAACACGGTGGTGGACAGCAGAACGCCGATCATGAAGGCGCCCAGAGCCATCGAGATGCCGACCTTGTCCATCAGCCAGCCGGCGCCCAACACCCCGGCCAGCACGATCAGCGCAAACGCGCCCGACCCGAGGTTTCGGGCGGTCAAGACCAGCGCCCGCGGCAGCAGGTAGCGGCCTAAGACGTACACTGCGGCCACCGCGGCGCACACCGCGAGCGCCTTGTCTACCGTGGGGATGGACCCTCTGCCCGCATGGCCGACGCCCAAGATGGGGATGAGCGCCAGCACGGGGATGACCATGAAACTTTGAAAGATGTCTAACGCCATCGCAGCGCGGCCTTGGAGGCTCGCTTCCTCGCCGCGCTCCTGCAGGATGGGATAGAGCACCGCGCTGGAACTCATCGCCAAGCCGAGGCCCACCACAAGAGCCAAGTGCCAGTTCAGCCCGGTGATCCAAACCAGCAGCGCCATGATGGCGGCAGTGGTCAACAGATATTGCGCCGGGCCCAAGCCGAACACGAGCCGGCGCATGGACCAAAGACTCTTCGGCTGAACGTCGAGCCCGACCACAAACATCAGCAGCATCACGCCGATCTCGCCCACGGCCTGCAGCTGGTCGATGTGACCAGTGAACAGCGGCAGCGGCGAATGCGGGCCGAGCGCCATCCCTACCACCAGCAGCGCGACGATCGAGCCGAGATTGAGCTTCTTTGCGACGCCGATGGCGATGGCGGTGGCGAGCATCATCACCGCGGTGGCGAACATCAAGTGATCGATGTTTATTCGTTAGCTCCTGCCGGATAGACGGTTGCTGCAACGATCTCATGGGCAGCAGCCGCGCGGACACGTTCCACTACCGCCCGTACGGCCGCAGCGTATCTCCTTAGAATGCGACGGTGTGTCGAATGCGACGGTGTGTCGCAGTACGGCCGCAGACCAGCGCGGCAGCAGCAGAGCGGTCTTTGCAACACCACATGACTCGAATGCATTCACCCGCCGTGCCCATGCTCGTGATCCGTCGCACCGACGTTGGTCTCACCGCCTGGTGCAGTGGGCGTATACGGCGATCCTTTTGCATACACGCTGTCGCGCCCGAACTGCTGGCTGCTCTGAGCCTGTGCAGGCGCGGGTGAGGGCGGGTTCGGCATCTGCGTGACGTAGAGGCTGTCGCGCCCGAAGTGGTTGACGAGCCCATTGCCCGCCGGGGGAGTCGACGGTGTGCTCGACTGGCCCGGCACGACATACAAGCTGCCGCGTCCATACTCCTGATGCTGCTGCGCGTTAGCGATGCCTATCGCCGTCAATGAGGCCGTCGCCGCTGTGACGATGAAGATGAGTTTCATGATGTGCTCCTGTGTTGTCGAGGGTTGGTGATTAGTGACCTGTCATGGGCGCATTCGACTGCATTGAGCTCACCTGAGCTCAGCACCTGCCGTCAGGCTTCACTTGCTCGCAGCTCCGCTCAGCGCGTAGGTCGAGTACATGGCCGCGCCGCCCATCTAGAACTGCACCCAAATCGACGCCTTAGTCGAAGCGCGCTATAAGATAGGACTACAAAAACCGGCTAGGCGGCGGTCAAGCCGCCCGGTCGGGAAAGCGAACAATCGATGCTCGGGGGATCGCATGCGACTGCTCAGGGGGAGGAGACTGTTGGCTCGAAGGCCTCCGGCGACGATCGTGTGCAATCGCCGGTCAATCGATTCACCGAGCTCATGTCGTCCGCCGATGGCGAGCGCTCGAGATCAACGCGGACTCCGACCGCGAGCGCCCGCGCATCGTGCACTGACAGTCGGTCCATCAGCAACGCCTGTTGCCGAGACTCCCGTTCACACGGCGGATCTCGATGATCGGGCCACCAGGCCACGACGCTCGGGTAGAGCACCATGATGCTTGCCGCACAGAGCATCCAAAACAGCAGGACGTCCGAGCTCGGTCTCAGGCGCACGTTGAGCACGGGTTGCATCAGCTCGACTCAAGCCGGGCGTTTCACTGATCGTCGGCCTGGCGACCCGGCTTGTAGGGCGGACCGGCGTGCTTCACCGGCTGTTCGCCGTCGTTCGACGATGCGCCGGCCTGCGCGGCTGCGTCTTCGTCGAGTGCGCGTCCGGGCTTGTACGGTGCGCTTCCGGTCTTGACCGCCTGGCTGTCGTCGAGCGTGCTGGGGGACGGAGAGACATTGCCGTCGATTTCCCGGCCCGGCTTGAAAGGCGGCCGCGCGGTCTTGACTGAATCGCCCTGATCCGCAGCGAAAGCCGGGATGGTGAGCGAAGACAACGACGAGGCCCCAAGCGCGGCCGCGATCAAGATAGCAGAGAGTTTTCGCATGTCCAGTTTCTCCATATTGCCGATGACACCTTCGGTGAAAAAACAGCAGTGCGGACTCGAACGGTGCCTCCATGCATTCGCGGCCTTCCTGCCGTCTGCTTGCGATAAAGAATAATCACTGAAGGCTCCCCGGCGGCCCACGGATCGCTCAAGGATCGCTCCTGTTGGCTCCGTGTGGGCGGAGGAGCACGGCATCGCGGTGTGCCCGCAGCAACGCTTGCAGGCGCGGATCCGAGCCCGCGTCGCTGCCTGGGCGTTCGTTAGAGCTTAGCTGTATGTTCTCGTGATACAGTTCGCTGAGGCCGATAGCGCTCAGGGCCGTAATCGCGATAATGGTCAGAACGAGGAGAAAGAAGTTAGCCCACCTGGCCGACGGAGCGCGATCGGGCAAGTTGGGCTCGTCCTTCCAGCTTGCGATGGGTGGGTTGCCACGCGCTCGACGTCGGTGCAACGTATGGCCATTCTTGGCTTCGCTCATCTCGGTGCCTACTTGTCAGGGGATTTTTCTACGTGCCCGCCGAACTCGTAGCGCATCGCAGATAGCAGCTTGTTCTGGAAATCCGCTTCGCCGCGCGAATTGAAGCGCTCGTAGAGCGCGGTGGTAAGCACCGGAGCCGGGACGGCTTCGTCGACCGCCGCCTTGATGGTCCAGCGGCCCTCGCCGGAATCCGATACGCGGCCCGCGAATTTCGCGAGATCCGCATCTTTGGCCAACGCTGTTGCGGTGAGATCGAGTAGCCACGACGCGATCACGCTGCCGCGCCGCCATAGCTCCGCGATGTCGGGTAGATTGAAATCGTATTGGTAGTGCTCGGGATCGCGCAGCGGTGTGGTCTCGGCATCGACGTCATGCGTATCCTTGCCGATATTCGCCGAGCGCAGGATGCCCAGCCCCTCGGCGTAGGCGGCCATCAGTCCGTACTCGATGCCGTTGTGGACCATCTTCACGAAATGGCCCGCGCCGTTCGGCCCGCAGTGGAGATACCCCTGTTCGGCGGTAGCGCTGCCCTTGGCACGTCCCGGGGTGGGGGCAATACCGCTCAGCCCGGGCGCAAGCGACGCGAAGATCGGATCTAAGTGCTTGACCGTGGCCGGCTCGCCGCCGATCATCATGCAGTAGCCGCGCTCGAGCCCCCACACGCCGCCGCTGGTGCCGACGTCGACGTAGTGGATGCGTTTGCTGGAAAGCTCCTTGGCACGCCGAATGTCATCGACATAGTAGGAATTGCCGCCGTCGATCAAGATGTCGTCGGGCTGCAGGTGCGGCAGCAGATCGGCGATCGTTTTGTCCACCACCGCTGCCGGGACCATCAACCATAGGGCGCGCGGAGTTCGCAGCTTCTGCACGAGATCCGTAAGGGAAGATGCTCCGACCGCCTTCTCCTGGACGAGCTCCGCTACGGCCTTTTGCGACATGTCGAAGACGACGCAGTCGTGGCTGGCCCGCAAGAGCCGCCGCACCATGTTGGCGCCCATGCGGCCCAGTCCAATCATTCCGAGTTGCATATGTGCTCCTTGTTAGACGACGCGCGATCTCATTTCTATTTGTCGGCAGTCATTGCGTTCACCGCCGGCTCCTGCGCGACCCACGCGTTCAGCAGCTCGAACGCTACCGCGAGGACTACCGGGCCGATGAAGATGCCGATGGCGCCGAAAGAAATCGGGCCGACGATGACGCCAGCCAAGATCAGCAGCAGGCGCAAGTCCGCCCCGCGCTTGATCAGGATCGGCCGCAGCACCTTATCGATCGCGGCCACCGGAATGATATCTTGACGGTTCCGCAGAGTTGAACAGACGACGACCTTCAATCACCGGTCCGCCGGATCGACCACCAGGTAGCCCGACGGCGATTCCAGATAGTAGGTATTGTTCGCGTAGAAGTAGGGCACGCCGCTCATCATCACCGTTGTGTAGTGAGGCGGCAGGGCGGGGGCCGTGGTACCGATCTCGGGTGCGATCACCACATAGTGGCCAGGCGATTCCGTGCGATACCACGCGCCCTCGGCGAAATACAGATCGTCTTCCGGATCAGGAACGACTTGGTAGCCAGGTGGTAGCTCGCCAAACACCGACCCGATTGGCGGATAGTAGTGATCGTGCTGGTGACGTGAGTCGAGGAACCGAGCCTCGTGATAATCCTGCTCGCGAAATGCGTGTTCGTGAAACTCACGATTTGGAATACCGCTATCGTGCAATGCCGTTGCTGCAACGCTGCCTGGTTGCGCATGGGCCGCCGGCAACACTGCGTATAACAATGCCAACAACGAGACCTCCCGTAGCGCGCGCCGCATCTTCGAGCGCTTGCCCATAGCACTTACTCCTATTCAGTCCGTCCGCTCAAACATGTCTGTGATAGCAAACGATAGCCGTAAACGCCTCACAGTTGACTCACCGATGAGCGCCGCAATGAAGCAGGGTGCGCAATCGGTCCGGTATGGACGCGTCTAGTACAAGCGAGGCGACTCGTGACGTCGACCGCAGCGCGGGCAAATGAACTGGATCAGCATGGTGTCCGGTCCGGAGTCTCGAAGCCCTATGAGCTCCACCGATCCGATGTCAGCGACCTGATGGTTGCACTCGAGGTGGACCTTGCTGTATGGGGAGTCGGAAGTCGATTCGGCTTCTTCACGTTCGTCCAGCTCGCGCCATATCCGCTCGAATGCCTGCTCGAAATCGGTCTCCATGCTTGGGGTGTGGTGGAACGAAGAATCAAATATCGATTTCATCAGTGCTCCTTGCGGTCATCGTGACCTCAGCGTCATTCAGGGTGGGCTCGTTGTACCGCCGCGGCGCAACTTCGCCTGTGGCGATTCTCTCGTACGATAATAGTTACGCATGCCGTGGCCGTTTTACGTTTTTTGCACGTCCGGATAACTTCGTCGCCGGAGGGCGGTCGAGGTGTGCGGCCGGGCTGTGCGTTGCATGGTCGGCGACTGCCCTACACGCTGATCGTGAGCTCGTTCTCCACCTCGGTCACGCCCGGCGCGGCCCGTGCCGCTCGTTCGGCCTCTTTACGCTCCGCCCACGAGCGCACACTTCCGCGCAGGATCACCGAGCGGCCATTGGACTCCACCATGATGTGGGATGCCTCGAGCATCGCGCTGCGCTGGAACGCCTCCTCGATCTTCTGTTTGATATCGGAGACGATGACCTTCGGCTTTACCAGGATCCGATTCCTGACGCCCTTCATACCTTCGAGCGGGCGCACGGCGCTCTCCGCGAGCTCGCGGTGGTAGTTCCATTCCACATTACCCTCGAGGGTCACCCAACCGCTGTTGACCACGGCCCGGATGTACTTGGATGAGAACGGCAGCTGGTTGCGGATCGCGTTGACCGCATCGCGCGCGATATCTGGATCCGGCCTCTCGCTCGAACCGGGCAAGCTGACTTCGATAT
>Ga0335082_10006483_pt1 | contig 12763 bp, 9 predicted proteins | sample Lox_Sample_41_FD_206718 | JGI IMG/M metagenome (GOLD analysis project Ga0335082, IMG submission 206718) | Soil microbial communities from Loxahatchee National Wildlife Refuge, Florida, United States - Lox_Sample_4.1 | ecosystem: Environmental > Terrestrial > Soil > Wetlands | place: USA: Florida... | reverse complement strand
GAGGAACAAGTCGAGCGTAATTCTCTCGAGGCCTTTCACCTTCAGTTCAATGTCGAGAAAGGAATCGCGGTAGCGCTGCAGGACATCCCGCAGACGCGGCAACTCCGCAAGCTGCTTCGCTGGCGTGCGGGAAACAGCATATCTGGAGACCTTCTCATCGTGGCAGACCACGGCCTCTTCATCCTCAGTGAGGCGCACGTCGAATTCGAATCCGTCGCACCCGTCGACCAGCGCCCGATCGAAAGACGCGAAGGTATTTTCCGGAATAGACTTCACCCCACGTGCGCCACGGTGGCCGAGGAGCAGAGGACGAATAAGGGCCACCATGGATCAGTCGAGATCGAAATCGCGGATCGGTTTGCCGGTATCAGGGGACTCTTTCGCCTTCTTCAGTGCTTCCTGGAACTTCTTCTCCAGCAGGTCAGACGCATGTTTCTGCGCCTCCACCGATTGCTGAAAGATCGATTCGCGGCGAGTATCTTGCTCGCGCATCGCCTTGGCGGCGGCTTCCATGTCAGCAAAGGTTTTCGGCTTTACTGCCGGCGTATGCGCGATGACCGCCCGCGTCTCGGCGTCAATCTTCAAAACCGCACTGCAGCACGGACACGTCACTTCGAAATTAGCTGGTTTCTTGGCCATTCAGGCGAATGATACCGCAAATCCCCGCGGCATGAATGACACGCCGGAAAAGCGTAGCGTGCCGCGACCTCGCTAACGCAACTTGATCGGAAAGACGTGGAACACGTTCAGCATTTCCCAGCCCAGCAGCAGCAGCGAAATTCCCACCACGGCGACAGCCATGAATTCGCCAAACCCCAGTCCGCGCCGCCCGGGCTCCATGCGCCGGGCCGCGAGGCCAAGAATGTTGAGCGTGGCGAATCCGAAGACAACCGCCCAGAGAATGTTGTAAACATCCTGTCGCGAGCCACGGTAGAACACCGCAACCGCCACTCCAAAACCGATCGCAGCATAGGCGCGACCCAGCGAGTAGATGGTCAGAAGCGTTCGAGTGGAAACTGTAACGGTAGAAAGAAATGTGACGGTCGAAAACGGCATCGGATGAAAGGCCGCTTACTGCCCAGTTCCGCTCGGCCCTGAGAATTGGATATTACATCTTCGGGGGAAGGCCAGGTCAACCCCTTCCTGAACGCAGCACCTTAGCTTCCCGGGTTGGGTAATATGGATTCATGGCTGATCGCCGGTTCATCTTCTTTGATGTAGGCAATACTCTCCTCTTCCCCAACCGTGACCGGATGCTCGCCCCGCTGCCTCCGGACAAGCATCCTACTCTGCAGGAATGGCAGGCACTCGAGCGACGCACCAAAAAGGAATTCGACCAGGGGCTGATGAGCGGAAAGGTCGACCATGGATTCTGGTGGACGTTTCACACCTATCTCCTGCAGGAAAAAGATGCCTTTGACGACGCCATTCGCGACGTTCTGATCGAGAACACCCAGCAGTCGGCGAATTGGGATCAGATCCTGCCGGGGACGCGCGACGCCCTCGAGCGCATTCGCGATAAGTATGCGATCGCAGTCATTTCCAATGCCGATGGACGAATCGACGCCGTGCTCGCTCGTTGCGGCATTTGCGATTGCTTTGCCAGCATCACCGACTCGGGAAACGTGGGACATGAGAAGCCGCATCCCGCGATTTTCACCGCGGCCTTGCAGGCCATGAAGGCCGATCCGGCCGAGACCCTCTACGTCGGAGACGTCTATTCCGTGGATTACGTCGGCGCTCGCAACGCGGGCATGAACGCTGTGCTCTTCGATGTGGCGGGAGCCTACCGCGGCAGCGGGCATCCGCGCGTGGAATCGCTGGTGGAATTGGAAAGCTGGCTGGGAAGCTGAAGTTTGGATGCTTCCACAAAGTCCAGCTTTCACGACCGAGTGAACTGGGGATGAAAGCATGTTTGATTTGACAAGACTGTTTCTATTCTTGACGGCAGCATTGTTGTTGGCGGTCGCGCCGGGACCCGGGATGCTGTATGTACTGGCGCGATGCCTGGCGGGAGGAAAGCGCGAAGGAGTGTTGTCTGCGCTCGGAACATTTCTTGGCGGGATGGTGCACGTATTCGCCGCCGCGCTGGGAGTTTCGATCATCCTGGCCAAGTCGGCAGTCGCCTTTGCCGCGGTCAAGTATGTGGGCGCGGCTTACCTTGGATTTCTTGGCATCCGGATGATCCTCGATGCGCGCAAAGAGGGCACAAACACTTCCCTGCCCCAGGAAATCAGGCCGGCACGCAATCCGCTCTGGCAAGGTGTTGCAACGGAAGTTCTCAACCCGAAGACGGCATTATTCTTTCTCTCGTTCATCCCGCAGTTTGTGGTGCGCGGAAATGGACACGTGTTCTTGCAGTTCGTGACGCTCGGAACAATCTCTGTGGTCCTGAATACGACCGCGGACCTGCTTGTGATCGCGATGGCAGGGCCCTTAGGAGAGCGGATTCGCTCGTCTGCGACTTTTCGCCGCAGGCAGAGAACTGTTACCGGAGCGATCATGATCGGGCTGGGGACCTATCTGGCTACGAGTGAGAGCAAGTAGTTAACGCGAAGGTCGCTAAGGTCCGCGAAGAGCGCAAAGAAAAAACTCCAACAACTCTACTCTCTAATTTTTCCCAGAACGGAACCTGTTGTCTTGCTATGAGTACCCCCCTCCCCCCTCTGGTTCTCTGGAATCAGTGATTTAGCGGAAAATTGCAAAGTAATCTATGGGGCACAATCACTTACGGGCAAAATCTTGGTTTCAAAGAACTTAGGCTCTGGCGCTCTGGAATTTAGTTCCAAAACGGGACTCGATGCGCGTTGTCCGCACCGTCCTCGGCTCGACGATGATGGCGAGATCGCCCTGTGGAACGCAAGTGCAGATGTCACATCGGGGTGTGGAAAAAGTTAGGACGCGATATCTGTAATTCGGCTAGACCTTTCATTCGTGAGCAGTAAGCGCGTCTGCAGACTGCTCTTCCGCCCCTTCGGGGCTCGGATTCTTGCGCTTTCAACCCACAGCTTGCGCTGTGGGCTGCATTCTTTCGCCGCTTCGCGGCTAGATGAGTGGATGTGCGCTGATCGTCACCCGCCCGGGGCGTCATCATCCTCGATCATCAGCGAAAAAACCCGGCCTCTTGCGAGGCCGGGGTACACGAGAGGGTTAGGTGATTACTAGAAGATGAACTTCGCACCGAACTGCATGATACGGGCTGCATGGGCAGATGTTGCTTCGAGGAAGGTAGCACTGCCCAAGCTGCTGTCGATCGCACTGAACTGGGTGTGGTTGAAGATATTGAACGCGTGCCACTGGAATTCGAATGCGTAAGCCTCTTTGATCGGGAAACGTTTAAAGAGACTCATGTCGAAGTTCGTGCGACGCGGGTTGACCAGCGAGTTGCGGCCTGAATCGCCGAACGTCAATCCTTGTGGGGCGGCATAAGCATCCGGGTTGTAGAGCCGCGGACCTTCGTCGCCGACGTTTCGCACAAAACCGGAATGTGGATCGCCGACGATATCGGCGAATGAGCCGGTACCTACGCCGTTGGCGACTCCAGCGGCATCTGCGAAGTCTGTGCCGTTTGTCACGCTGAAGGGGGTTCCAGTCTGGATCGTAGTTACGCCCGAAACCTCCCACCCGCCGAGAATCGTGTGGGTAAGGCCCGGATTGCGGAAGAACGGCAGGCTGTAAAGGTAGCTGAATGTAAGGATGTGTCGCTGATCGAAGTTCGAACTCGCCCGCGTCCGTCCCAAGTTGTAGGAATCCACGAAGTTCCCATCAAACCGGTCCGAAGAGTTGTCGATGGAATGGGCGTAGGTGTAGGCGACGCTGAGGTTGAGGGATCCGACGACTCTGCGACCTGAGAATTGCAGCGCGTTGTAGTTGGAATTTGCGGTGTTCTCAAGCCGGGTAATGTCGCCGTAGCCGGGAATCGGACGCAGTATGTTGGGATTGCTACCGCAGGCAACCGAGAGGTTCTGAGCGACCTGTCCGGTGACTGGATTGCCGTTGACCGTCATAGTGTCGCAATCATCCTGAGAGATGGCCTGGCCGGGCTGATATGGGTTTTCTGATGCGGGCACGGAGAACAATTGATTGATGTTCCGCTGCAGCGTCAGGTGAGTCCCTTTGCTTCCGACGTAGGACATCGTGCCGACAATTCGCGAAGGCAATTCCTTCTGAATGTCGAGGTGCCACTGCTGAACGTAAGGCCAAATCGCTTTGGTCGGTATCGACTTTACCGCCAAGGGTAACTGGGCCTCCACGTCTGCCCCGATGTCAGAGTAGAAATTGGCATTGTTCTGCACTGGGCTCAACACCAGGGGCGGTGTACCCTCCAACGACTCCGTGTTGCCTTCGTTGCCATTCGTGTGCTCATAGAAGATGCCATAGCCGCCGCGGATGGCCATCTTGCCATCCCCTTTTGGATCCCATGCGAAACCAATGCGGGGCGCAGGATTGAACAAGTGACCCGTCATGCAACCCTCAGGGATTCCCGATCCACCGCACTGGATAATACCGTTGAAGGGATCGCCAATCACGTTTCCGGTATCGGGGTCCACGCTGGTGTTCCCGGTGACGTAGGCAGTCGGTTCGAAGCTGAAAGCTTGTTTGTACTTTTCGCGATAGGTTCCGAACAAACTGAGGCGAAGACCCAAGTTCAGAGTCAGTTTGTTGCTGATCCGCCAATCGTCCTGCACGTAGGGTTCGAGGATTTTGTAGCGGTTGAAGTACTTGAGTTGCTGGTTCTCCTGTTGGAACTGAGAGACTCGTCCCATCAGAAGATCGGCGAAAGAGTTCCCGGTCGTCACGCCAGAGGTGTTGTCAGTCGTGATGAATCCATTGTTGGAAGGCTCAAACCCATCCATTTCATTTTTTTGGCCAATCACGCCATACGCGCCGATCGTGAGAGCGTGTTTTCCGATGATCTTGCTTACGTTGTCACGGAATGTGTATGTCGGGTTGGAGTTTTTCCACGGAATATAGCTTGGGTCTTCCCCGAAGCCGTCACCGTATGGAGTTCCTCCGGTGATCTGAAATCCGGGCAATTTTCCGCCGAAGCCGTTCTGGAAAATGCCTACGGTGATGTTGTCGGGACGCTGCCACGGCCCGTTGTTGCTTAACGTGATGTGATCGGTGGTGTAGCTGAAGACAAACTCATTCAGCAATGTCGGGGAAACGTTCGCAGTCAATCTCGCGACAGTGCTGACGCCGGGTCCAACGAAATTCGTCGTTAGGGTGGGAAAATCGCCTGTGCTCCATAGCGGAGTCGGGGTAACGGTGTTCCACGAATCGTGAATATAGCGGAACGTCGCACGAACTTTATCGTTAATGTTGTGATCGACTTTGACTAACTCTTCGCGCCACTGCGTGGGTGTTGAGATTGAGGCCCGATAGGCCGGATAACCCGCATTGGTCGTATTGGCCTCGGGGATCAGCGGCAACAGGGCGGCACCTACTGGATCGATTGGCACAGCGGAAGGATCTAAATCAGTCCCCGTCGGGCAATTCTGCATCGGATCGCCGTCAGTAACGTTCGGGTCAGGACAGAGTTCCGAGAAATCGCCCTGTCTTTCGGCATCGGACGGGACGTTGTGCAGGAAAGTCGTGGGGCTTTTCTCCCGCCTCCACTCTTGCGACCAGAAGAAAAAAGTCTTCTTGCGATCTTTGTTGTAACCGGGAAACAACACCGGCCCGCCGATGGTATATCCCCAATCATGCTTCTTGTACGACGGCTTCGACGAACTCGGGTCATCAAAAAAGTTGTAGGCGTTGAACGCCTCATTGCGTCCAAAATAGTCGGCAGTTCCGTGGAACTGGTTCGTGCCTGACTTGGTTTCGACTTCGATCGTTCCCGAAGCGTTGCGGCCGTACTGCGCGCCGTAGTTGGACGTAAGCACCTTGAACTCAGCGATGGCATCGACGTTCGGATAGACATTCAACGTGGAGTTGCTGCCGTTATCCATGTTGTCGCCACCATCGATTTCCCAGTTGTTGTATTCGACGCGGCCGCCGTTGATGCTGTAGCTCACGTTCCCGTAAATGCCGACTGTGCCCTCATCCTGTCCAGTCTGATTGCTGACACCCGGAACCAGAGTTACCAACTGCGTGAAATTTCGGCCATTCAGAGCAAGCTGAGAAATCTGGGTTCCACTTACGGTCCCGGACAAGTCGGAGGATTCGGTTTCAACCTGAGCGACGTTCGTGCCCTCGACCACAACTTCGGTAGTGGCAGCACCAACCTGAAGGGTCGCATCCACGCGAGCCCTTTCGGCCACGTCGAGCTTTACACCTTTTGCTTGGAATTTCTTAAAGCCTCCGGCGGTAACGACGATGTCGTACTGGCCCTGGGGTAGCGCAGAAACGTTGTATTCGCCGGTAGAGTTCGAAGTTGTCTGGCGATCGATTCCGCGATCGGCGCTCACTACCTGAACTGCCGCCCCGGCCACGGCGGCTCCGGACGGATCCTTTACCGTACCTGTAATTGAGCCGGTATTCTGCGCCCAGCTAGCAGCGCAGAACATCAGGACCAGCAACGTCCCTAACAGAACACGCGAGAATTTCATGGTGAATGTTCCCCCAATGGGCGCAGGAATATACCCGCGCTGGTTCAGTCGGCTTTGCGGTGCTAGAGCCTCGCGGCTCGGTACGCGTTTCAGAGCTGATTTCCCGTTTGGAGTTGAGACCCCTCGGACGGGTTATTAAAACGTATGAATAGTGCGTTTATGTGAGGTGCACTGTCAAGAAAAAAAAAGCGGCGGAGAGGCGCCGATGACAGCCCTGTGGCGGCGGAAACGTTTCCGGTGGGCGGAATCGTCGTTGGTCGTTCGTCGTTGGTCGTCGGCCTCCGGGCTTGGGTTGTCGGCTCGATACATTACGCCATTGGGTTTAAGCCCATCCAATGCCGCCTCCGAGCAGCTACGACACGCTTCGTGTGGATTCACGGACTACCAGTTCGGGCGCTACTTTGCGGTGAGTGGGTTTGATTTCCCGCTTCTCCAGAACTGCGTTGATTCCGTCCAGGACGATACCGACCGCGGACGTTCCCATAGCTTCCATCGGTTGGCGAACTGTGGTCAGTGAGGGCGAATAGATGGCCGACGGAGCAACATCGTCGAAGCCAATCACGGAGCATTGGTCCGGCACACGGATGCCGGCACGGTTCAGCGCGCGGATGGCGCCGAAGGCGCTCATATCGTCGAAGGCAAGCATGGCGCTGAAAGAACGCTTCAGCCGGATGAGATCCTCGGTGAGTTTGTATCCCAGTTCGAAGCTGGAGAGTGGATCACTGGACTCGGGCATCTCCACGATGAGGCGCTGATCGAGTTCGAGGCTGGATTGTTTGGCGAAACTGCGGATGCCGCGCCAGCGCGGTGAGCTGTCGGTAAGAGCCTTTGGGCCGCGGATGATTGCGATCTTGCGATGTCCGAGGGCGTGGAGATGTTCGAGAGCAAGGTGGCCGCCGAGTTCGTTGTCGACGATGACGGAACTGATGGAGTCGGTTTCGAGTTCGCAACCGATCATCGTGGTGGGGATGCTGCTTTTTTCGAGATCGGCGAGAAGGTTGATATCGAGGAAGACCCAGTTCGCGATGACGATGAGGGCTTCGATGCGGCGGTCGAGCAACATCTCGAGATAACGTTCGAAGCGGCTGCCCTCGTTGTGTACGTCGGTGAGTATCGGAAGATAGGAAGCCTGGTAGAGCGTGTTCTCGATTCCGCGGAGGATCATGGTGCAGAACGGGTCGGTCATGTCGAAGACCATGACTCCGACCGTGTGGCTGCGCTTGCTGCGCAGGGAGCGGGCGAACTGGTTGGGGCGGTATCCGAGCTTCTGAGCGGCGCGCTCGATTTTCTTTTTTGTGGCCGCGGGAATATAGCGCGCCAGAGGCGCATTGTTCAGCACAATGGATACAGTGGTCGAGGAGAAACCGCTTTCCTTCGCCACATCGCGAATCGTCACCATGATTGACGTCTTATGCTACAAAGCTGCGGACGAAAATCCCGCGTGTTTTCACGCGTACACTTTGAAAGGATCGACAGCGCTCCGCATCGTGTTCGAAAGTTGAATTCCAAGCGAACACTGGCGGACACTACAGCAGAGAGTCATCTCAGTGTCAAGCACACGGATCACATCGACTACTTTTGTTTTGTTTCTTTTTCTCGCGGCAGCGACTGCGGCGGACGCTTCGCAGGCCGGCGGCGCACGCAGCGAGCGAGCACAATCCGCGGATGCGGCGCAGTTTTTCCGGAGTGGGGAAGAAGCACTGAAGAGTGGACGACTTGACGACGCGGAACGAGATTTCAAGCAAGTGCTGCAGATCGATCCGCAGGCTGGCGGGGCATACGCGAATCTGGGAGTCGTGTACATGCGGCGCAAGCAGTGGACGAAGGCTCTGCAATCTCTGGAGAAGGCGAAGCAGTTGATGCCGCAGGTGCCGGGGATTCGGCTGAATATTGGGCTGGCATACTATCGGCAGAATGAATTTCTGAAAGCGATCGCGCCACTGGAATCGGTTGTGCGCGATCAGCCGAATGCGGAGCAGCCACGATATCTGCTAGGGCTTTGCTACTTTTTTGCCGAGCGATGGGCCGATGCCGCGACCACGCTCGAACCGCTGTGGCCGGTGGAATCGGAGAAGCTTCCGTATCTGTATGTGCTGTCGAATGCCGCGAACCGCGCGGGGCGCAAGGAACTGGACGAGCGCGCTGCGGCGCAATTGCTGAAAGTGGGAAATGACTCACCGGAATACCATCTCTTCGCCGGAAAATATCATCTGAATCGCGAGGAGTATGACATGGCGATTGCGGAGTTCGAGGCCGCGGCAAAGGCTGATCCCAGGCTGGCATTCGTGCATTTCAATCTGGGGCTGGCGCACTTGCGAAAGCAGGAGTACGAGGCGGCACGCGATGAGTTTCTGAAGGATGTGGAAGTGGAACCGGATTTGGCGCTGAACTACGACCAGCTTGGGGAAACGTATTGGCAAATGGAAGATTATACGAATGCCGAGAAGAGCTACCGTGAGGCGATCCGTCGGGCTCCGAATGTGGCGAATTCGTATCTGGGGCTGGCGAAGATTTATCAGAAGCAAGGAAAATTGGCCGCCGCGCTAACCGAGGCGGATGTCGCGGTGAAACTCGATCCGGAGCGCACGGACGCACACTACATACGAGGACAGCTTCTACTGCGGCTAGGCCGAAAAGAAGAAGCCAAAAAAGAGATGGCGCTGGCTGCGGGAGAAGGCGAACGAAAGAAGCCGGCGAGCGTACCATCGCCGGAGTTGATGCAGGATACGCAGTGATAAACTGCGGTCACCGCACGATCTCCTCACGCACGATAAAAATCACTGCTGTTCTGGCAGGAGGTAGAAATCATGAAGCGCGTATTGAAAATCGGGGCCATCGTAATCGGCCTGCTCATTCTTATTCTGATTGCAATTCCATTTTTTATTGATGCGAATGTGTTTCGTCCGACGCTGGAGTCGCAGCTGACGGATGCACTCGGGCGGCAGGTCAAGGTGGGGAATCTTTCGCTGCGATTGTTTTCGGGGAGCGTGTCGGCGGACAACATTTCGATTGCCGACGATCCGCAATTCAGCAAGAGTCCGTTCGTGCAGGCGAAGTCGCTGAAGGTGGGCGTCGAGATGAGGCCGCTGATCTTCTCGAAGACGCTGAACGTGACCGAGTTGACGCTGGATCAGCCGGAGATCCGGCTGGTGCAGAACGGGGATCGGTGGAATTTTTCCAGCCTGGGCGGGAAGAACACTTCGGCGCCGCAGAAGACGGCGCCAGCAAGTGCGCCGAGTTCATCGAGTGCGTCGAGTTCATCTGGTGGTGCGAAGGCAGCGAGCAATCCGAACTTGTCGGTGGCGAAGCTGGATGTGAACGATGGGCGAGTGACGGTTGCGAAAGCAAATTCGGACAAAGAGCGTGTTTACGATAAGGTTAATGTCGAGGTGGAACACTTCGCTTTCGATAAATCGTTTCCTTTTCAGTTGACGGCAAATACGCCTTCGGGCGGAACGGCGAAGTTGTCGGGCAACGCCGGGCCGATTGATGCCAACGATGCAGCGTCGACTCCGCTGGATGCGAAGATCTCGGTACAGAAGATGAATCTGGCGACTTCGGGATTTATTGATCCCGCGGCGGGGATTGCGGGAATCGCCGACCTCGACGGGACGGTGACATCGGATGGGCACCAGGCGAAAGCGAATGGGACGCTGAAAGCCTCGAATTTAGTGGTCGCAAAGAAGGGATCGCCTGCGGGGCGTCCGGTGGACGTGAAGTTTGGCGCGGTCCATAACTTGACGAATGATACGGGAAACATCACGCAGGGCGATATTTCGATGGGCAAAGCGGTTGCGCACCTGACTGGGTCTTACAATGCGCATGGCAAGGTCACCACGGTGAATTTGAAACTCAACGGGCAGAATATGTCGGTGGATGATCTGGAGGCGATGCTTCCGGCGCTTGGAGTTGTATTACCTCCAAAGGCAACTCTTAAGGGCGGTGGATTGGATATCAATTTAGCAAGCACCGGTGCCGTTAATCAGCTGGTTACCACGGGTTCGATCAAGTTGCACGATACGCAGCTGGCGAATTTTAATCTTGGGCAGCAGCTGGCAACCGTCGCGGCGCTGGCGGGGAAAAATACCGGGAACGACACGACGATTCAGAATCTTAGTTCGGACGTAAAGATGTCCCCGGCGGGAACGCAGGCGAATAATATCAATCTGACGGTGCCGTCGATTGGAGTGCTGACAGGTGGAGGCGCGGTGAGTCCGAACAATGAACTCGCCTTCAAGATGAAAGCGGACGTGGGCGGGATGGCGGTTCCATTTGGGGTGACGGGGACGACTTCGGCGCCAAAGTTCACTCCCGACGTGAAGGGGATCGCTACCGGCTTCCTGGAAGGAGCGCTGGCAAATCAGGGCAAGGGAGCCAACGCGCAGCAGGAGAATCCCATCAATAGTGTTATGGGGTTGTTTGGGAAGAAGAAGCAGCCTCCGAAATAGATGGGCTAGATTCGATTCCGCTCGGCTTCGCCTCGCGTGACAGCCGAGGCGGCTGTCGCTACGTGAGTTGTTAGGGATGTTTTCTAATTTACTTATAAGAACATTGATTTCATCATAGGGAAATGGGCGCGGAAGCTGGGGACACGATCTCTCAGGGGTTAGGCCGGTATTCCATCGGGGAAAAACTGCGCACACTGCGGTTGCGCAAGAGCATGGGCCTGGTGGAGTTGAGCAAGCACACCGGGCTTTCGGCGGCATTGCTGTCGAAGCTGGAGCGCGGGAAGCTGTTCCCTACTCTGCCGACACTGTTGCGGATCGCGATGGTCTACGGAGTCGGGCTGGATTACTTCTTCACCGATGAGCGCAAGCGTCGGGTAGTCAGTGTTGTCCGGAAGGACGAACGGGTGCGGTTTCCGGAGCGGCCGGGGACGCAGGAGGTTCCGTACTTCTTTGAATGCCTCGACTACCGGGCAACGGAGCGGAAGCTGAGCGCCTATGTTGCTGAGTTTCAGGAGCTTTCGGGGGAAAAGGTCAAGGCGCACCAGCATCCGGGGGTGGAGTTGCTTTATCTGATCAAGGGGTCTCTGACACTCAAAATTGGCAGCGAGGAGTTCGAGTTGGAGGCCGAGGATGCCATCTATTTTGACTCGGCGGTTCTGCACAGCTACCGGCGGCGCGGCTCGAAACCGTGTACGGGTGTGATTGTTACGGTCCCCTAATGGTCTTCCGCCTAAGTTGAATGCCCTACAGCATTTCCCCTATCCAAGGTGGGTTCAGATTCCTTGACAATGCCTGGCGTGCCAGGACCTCCGCTCGGCGTGGATTCAAGTATCTTTGAGCGTAGCCCTGTCTTTCTCGCCAGTATTAAGCCCTGAAGGCGAGTCTATTCTCATGATGCAGTGTTAGAGCGAGTCACGAGGAGGACCATCGTGTCGAAACCATCTGCCCAAACGTGGAAGTCTGCGCTGTGGATTGTGGTGGTTATTGCAATCGCGGCGTCCGGGGTAATTGCAGCCGTTCCCGTGAAGTCGCACTCAGGGAAGGGCGCATTGGCGCAGGTTCCGTCGAGGAAACTGACGGCTGAACCGAAAGAGCGGGGGGCAGCCACGCAGACCCGTATTCGCGCCAACTACGCTGCATTGCCGATTGCCTTTGAGGAGAATCAAGGACAGGCTGACCCGCAGGTCAAGTATGTGGCCAGGGGAAAAGGATACAAGCTGTCACTGACGAGTTCCGATGCGGTGATGACGCTGCAGCGAGGGCAACTGGACACCAAGGTGGCGCGCCTCATGCGAAGAGGGCAGCTTCGACCGCGTCGCGACCAGCTTAAGAGCGGTCCCCCTGCTCAGAGTGCATCAGCGAGTATCCGCATGCATCTGTCGGGCGCAAATCGGATGGCGCGGGTTTCCGCTTCGGAGCGTGAGCCTGGACGGGTGAACTATCTCGTTGGTAATGATCCCGCTAAATGGCACTCTAATATTCCTCTTTACGGACGCGTCACGTACGGCGAGATTTACCCCGGAGTCGATCTTGCGTTTCATGGGACGCATGGGCAGCTTGAGTTTGACTATCTGGTCAGCCCGGGCGCGGACGTGAAGCAGATTGCGCTGAACTTTGAGGGTGCGAAAAAGATTCACACTGCGCGAGACGGAAATCTCGTTCTTAGCACTGACGCGGGCGACATACAGCTTCAGAGACCGGTTGCGTACCAGGAAGACGCAGGAACGCGCCGGCTCGTCGATGCGCGGTTCAATGTGCAGG
>Ga0335082_10006481_pt1 | contig 12764 bp, 10 predicted proteins | sample Lox_Sample_41_FD_206718 | JGI IMG/M metagenome (GOLD analysis project Ga0335082, IMG submission 206718) | Soil microbial communities from Loxahatchee National Wildlife Refuge, Florida, United States - Lox_Sample_4.1 | ecosystem: Environmental > Terrestrial > Soil > Wetlands | place: USA... | reverse complement strand
AGGCTCATGTCAGAATTGTACGGGACCGAGGGTGCCGGGGTACATCATGTGACCGGCATACTCGAAGCCGTAACATGGTTGCCTTGATCACTGGTTGAATGACAAACTCCTTATATGGTAAATGCGCTGGTTGCAATCGCATTGGCGATGTCACTGCAGGGACCATCGTTTCGTACATCCGCGCACCTGGTTCAGGTCAATGTTGTCGTACACGACAAGAATGGTCCGGTAACGAATCTGACCAAGGATGACTTTAGTGTTACCGACCACGGAAAGGCACAAAGGATCAGCGTCTTTTCGCTGAACACGATCAAGTTCGCAGCGAATGCTTCCCCGCTGCCTCCGAATACTTTCTCGAACCGGCCGCAAGGACCGGACAGCTCGCCCGGTAGTGTGACCGTCATCCTGCTGGATGCCCTGAATACGCTTTACTTCGGAACTACTTTCGTTGATTCTTATGGTCCAACCCATTTCGAGAACGAAGCGATCGGGTACGGCAAACTCCAACTGATGAAGTTCGTCAAGGATCTGGATCCGAAGGATCGGATCGCCATCTATGCGCTCGGCAAGACTCTACGCGTGCTTTGTGACTTTACGAATGATCCGGCGCAGCTTCAAAAAGTACTTTCGGGATATCACGACTCGTCGATGACGCTGGCGGACATCGCCGAGCCGGCGCCGGTGCCGCACAGCATGTCGCCGGAATTCGATGCTGCCGCTGATGCGGCAAACGCCAGGCTGGCGGCTAAAGCGAATGCCGGCCGGTCGAGCCAGACTTTAGATGCTCTGGTGGCGATCGCGAATCACACGGCGAACATTCCCGGGCGCAAGAACCTGGTCTGGTTGACCGCGAGTCTGCCTTTCTCCGGCCCAGCCATTGCGAGATTGATGAGCCGATCCAACATCGCCATATATCCTGTCGATGCGCGCGGGCTGGTGACATCGTTCAATCCTCTTTACCGTCCGAAGGGGCTCGACGCGATGCAGGAGCTTGCCGATGAAACTGGCGGCCGGGCTTTTTACAACACCAATGACCTTTCGAACGCGATTCGCAAAGCCGTAGATGATTCCGATGTCAGCTACACGCTGGGCTTCTATGTTGACAGCGGCGTGCTCGACGGGAAGTTCCACGACTTGAAGATTCGAACCGATCACCCGGGCCTCGAGGTGCGATATCCAAGCGGATACTTTGCCGTCAGAGACGAAGCTACCGTGGCGCAACGGCAAAACAGGATACACAGCGCGCTAGCGAGTCCGCTGGAATCTTCCGCGATTCACGTTCTCGCACGTGTGGATCGCGGCGAGTACGATCTGCACGTGAGTGGCTCAGTCGACCTTCACGACCTGACGCTCTCCGAAAACGGAGGCCTTCGAAAAGGCGTGGTTGAGGTCTTCGTGGTTCAGCAGGATGCACTGGGCAACGTTCTTGATCAATCGCGTAGCCGGTTGAACCTATCACTCAACGGCGAGGAGTACTCGGCTTACCTAAAGTCCGGAGTATTCTTTCGCCAGAACGTTCGCGCGAAGGTCGGGGCAGCGACGCTTCGCATTCTGGCCGGCGATCCGGCGAGCGCCACGGTCGGAAGCTTGATCATTCCAATATCGAACGTGAAATAGAAGGGTGGCGCCGTGTTATCTTCCTCCTTGGCATGGACCCCATCACTCTTTTGGTGATCACAGATCCTACATCTAATCACCTTCGACTTCTGGAACGTTTGCCCGAGCCCATCGACATCATTGTTGGGAACGATCCGGAGTTTCTCAAGACTCGCGCGGCGAATGCGGACGTGATCCTGAACGGTGGCCCCGGCGGGAAGTTACTTCGCGAAGTGTTTCCCCATGCCCGGCGCGTTCGCTGGGTACACACCTTGTCGGCGGGCGTGGACAAGATTCTCTGGCCGGAGCTGATCGAGAGTCCAGTGCCGCTCACCAATGCGCGGGGTATCTACAAGGACTCGCTTGCAGAGTTCACAATTGCCTCCATTTTGTTTTTCGCCAAAGATCTGCGCCGACTGGTTCGGAGTCAGGAAGCCGGACGGTGGGATCAGTTCGACGTGCATTTTGTGCGCGGCAAGGTGCTGGGTGTAATTGGTTATGGCGAGATCGGCCGCGAGTCTGCGCGTTTGGCCGAGGCGATCGGAATGCGGGTTGTGACCGCTCGCAGAAGGGGCGGATCGGCTGGCCAGTTGCGAGATCTGCTCGGCGCGTCGGACTATGTGCTGCTCTCGACGCCGCTGACGAGCGAAACACGCGGCATGATCGGCGCCGATGAATTGAATGCGATGAAGCCGTCGGCTGTGATCATCAATGTTGGACGCGGCCCGGTGATCGTCGAAGCGGCGTTGATCGCTGCACTTTCTGAAAAGCGGATCCGCGGCGCGGCACTCGATGTTTTCGACGAAGAGCCGGTGCGGGAAGGACATCCTTTCTATAAGCTCGAAAACGTGCTGCTGTCGCCACACTCGGCCGATCACACAGTGGGCTGGGAAGAATTGGCATTGCAGGGATTCCTGAAGAATTATGAGAGGTTCTGGAAGGGAGAGCCGCTTGAAGACATCGTCGACAAGCAAGCTGGGTATTGAGATGAGAACAACGTTCGCTGTGATTTTGTTGGCCTCTGCCGCCATCGCACAAACCTACCAGCCGCCGCCCGAGAATCTCAAGGCGCGGCAGTGGTTTCAAGACAATAAATTCGGGCTGTTCATTCACTGGGGTGTTTACAGCGTCCTGGGTAAAGGCGAGTGGGTGATGAACAACGACAAGATGCCTGTAGCTGACTACGAGAAGCTCCCCGCCCAGTTCAATCCCACCGAGTTTCGTCCGGCTGAATGGGTGGCGATGGCGAAAGACGCCGGGATGAAGTACATCACCATCACCAGCAAGCATCATGATGGCTTCGCCATGTGGGGCACCAAGCAAAGTGACTGGGACATCGTCGACCGAACGCCGTATCACAAGGATGCGCTTAGGATGTTGGCGGATGAATGCCACAGGCAGGGCATCAAGCTGTTCTTGTATCATTCGCAGCTTGACTGGCACAATACCGATTACTTTCCTCGCGGTCGCACCGGTGTCACTGCTGGAAGGCCGGAGAGCGGCGACTGGTACAAATATCTCGATTACATGGATAACCAGCTTCGCGAGCTGTTGACAAATTATGGCGAGATTGGCGGCATCTGGTTCGATGGCATGTGGGACAAACCGGATGCGGATTGGCGGCTGGCGACGACGTACGGCTTGATTCATCGCTTGCAACCAGCGGCGCTGGTCGGCAGCAATCATCATCTGAAGCCGTTCGACGGCGAGGATTTCCAGATGTTCGAGCGCGACCTGCCCGGCGCGCATACGGCTGAGTTCAATGCGAAGTCGGAGATCGGAGCGCTGCCGCTGGAGACTTGCGACACGATGAACGGAGCTTGGGGATACAACAGCAGCGACAAGAAGTTCAAGACGCCCGCGCAGTTGATTCAGTATCTGGTGAAGGCGGCGGGTAACAATGCCAATTTCCTGCTTAATGTAGGGCCGATGCCTAACGGCAGAATTCAGCCGGAGTTCGTGGAGCGCTTGCACGCTGTGGGCGAATGGCTGCGCATGAACGCGGAGTCGGTGTACGGGACGCGCGGAGGTCCAGTGACGCCGAGGCCGTGGGGCGTGACTACGCAGAAAGCTGGGAAGATTTACGTTCATGTGTTGGATTGGAAGGATCCGTTGCTGGCGTTGCCGAAGCTGGCTGGTGTTCGGAGTGCTTCGCTGTTGGCGAATGGGATGAAGGTGGAGGTGCGGCAGGTGGACGACGGCACGCTGTTGCGGTTGCCGGAGTGGAGGGATCCTGCTGATACCGTCATTGAATTGGCCACGGATAAACACTGATGAACACGGATATAAGGCTCTCTGATATTCAGGAGGCGGCGGAAAGGATCAAGGGTATAGCACACAGAACGCCGGTGTTTACTTCGCGGATGTTTGACGCCCTTGCGGGCGCCCAAGTGTTTTTTAAGTGTGAGAATTTTCAGCGGGGCGGGGCGTTCAAGATTCGCGGGGCGGCTAACTTTGTCTATTCGATTCCGAAGGATGAACTCGGGCGCGGTGTGGTTAGCTTTTCTTCCGGGAATCATGCGCAGGCTGTCGCCATTGCGGCGGCTTCCGTGGGAATACCGGCGACCATTGTGATGCCGCACGATGCGCCGAAGGCGAAACTGGCGGCTACTCGTGGATATGGCGCGAAGGTTGTCTTGTACGACCGCACGAAGGATGATCGCGAGGCGATTGGACGCAAGATTTCCGAGGAAACCGGCGCGACTGTCGTGCCGCCTTTCGATCATCCCTGGACAATCGCCGGGCAGGGCACTGCGGCGCTTGAACTGCTTACAGAAGTTCCCGATCTTGACGCTCTCGTTGTTTGCATCGGCGGCGGCGGGCTGATTTCCGGGTGTTCCATTGCTGCCAAGGCGCTGCGGCCGCAGATTCGAATTTTTGGGGTGGAGCCTGAGGATGGGAACGATACTTATCTCTCCTTTCGGTCCGGGTCGCGGGTTCATATTCCTACTCCCGCGACGATTGCAGACGGGTTGCGATCGCAAATGCCCGGGGCGATTACGTTTCCGATTGTTCAGAAGAACGTCGAGGATATCGTGCTGGTGAACGACGCTGAAATTCGCGAGACGATGAAGTTCTTGCTAACGCGGATGAAAATTGTCGTTGAGCCGAGCGGTGCCGTACCGGCGACTGCGCTATTCCATCACAAGCTTCCGGCTGGGCTGGGGAAAGTCGGCGCGATTGTTTCAGGCGGGAACGTGGACCTGGAGCTCCTCCAGACTATTGGGAATTGATTCTGCTGTTGTAAGGAACGCCCAGTAGTCTACTTGCACTTTCGTTTTTGCCGGTATCCAGCGGTAGCCTGGCATTCCGAAGAGCGAATGACGATCGATCATTTTCCGGCGGCTTTCTGGAACCGGAGATGCGCCGAACTCCATGCCGCGCGTCAGTGTGCGCCCGTTCCAGGGTGGTTGCTTACGGCCATAGTTTTCTTCCCACAGCCCAAGCCAGGGAAAATCGGTGCGTTTCCAAACGTAGCCGAAGAGGATTTTAGTCTTGGGCGAGAAGGCGAAGAAGAATGCTTGATCGCGGTGCGGGTCCATTAGCACGGAATCATAGCCACCGGATTCAGTCGCGCTCGTGTAAACCTGCAAGTCGCGGTTTGGTGGCGCAATCGGCCAATCGAAAACCTGCTGATCGGCAAGCGTTTGCCCTTTCGTCCCTGGGGCGCGAAACTGCGTCACGCCTTTTTCGAGGAACGGCGGACCGAGTGTGGCGTGTTGCGTCCAAGCGATCGGCCGGTCGAGAATCGAGACATTTTCTACCGTTTCCGTAATGAGAACTTTCTGGCGGTCGAGGCGGATGCGCCGCTCGAACTGGAGTTGCGCGGCGGGCAGGGAACAGCTCGACGTGAGTTCGTGGTCAGTGGAGGAAATCTTATAGGGTGCGATGGACGCTTCGCCGTGAACGGTCATTCCGGCGGCAGCTTCTTCCGGCGATGGGGAGCCGAACAAATCGAGACATAAGTTGTGGCCCATGATGCCGGAGAGCAGCTTGCTCTCGGCATCGGACCCGTACTCGGGGTGCCTGGACAGGCTGTAAGTCGAGGGCTCGATAGATGCCCAAGGTGGAATCCACAGCGGGTTCACGCCGCTCGCTTTGTGCAGAACCTCGGCGATATGGCCGCCTTCCACGGTTACCGTGAGGCGAGTGCTGTCGTTTTCAATTTGGGCCGCGCGGCGGTTATGGAAGGTCGCCGAGGCCACTTACGAGGCCTTTTTCTTAGCGGCGAGCGACTTCGCGTAACTCGACTGTGCGGCGGCGAGGTTCGCGGCCATTTGCTGCGGCGTGACGTTCCGGCCGAGGGTCTCGATCTCCTTGAAGTAGACGCGCCGTTCCTGATCCATGCACATGTTCGAGAGCATTACGGCGGTGGAATCGCGCAGTCCGACTTCGATATCTGCCTTCGGATGGCCGCCAGTGTGGCAATCGTTGAAGAAGCTCTCGAGCTCCGTTTCGACCGGGTTCCGATCTTCGTCGTCGGCCATGACGCCTTTGGTGTAGAGCCATCGCTGCGCGAATTTCTTTTCACGTTGCAGGAACGAATCGTTGCCGTCGATCTTGAGCTGATCGGTGGCCATCACGATGGGCAGGCCTCTTGGGGTGTTCCCTAGCGCGTAGCTTGCGCCGGCCGCGGTTGACCCAGGCTTTCCTTCTGCTTTCTGAGCGGTCACCTTAGCGGGCTCGCGATACCACATTGCGGTCGGCATGGTCGACTCGCCATCTCCAACGGTAATCTCGAGCGCGCCGCCGGTGCCCATGATCAACTCGCCGAATTCGGGACGCGTGCCGGCCAGGAACGGAAGATGCACGTTGGTTGAAATAGCGCTGTAGATCATCTTGCGGCCATTCGGATATTTATAAATGAGCTGGATGTTATCGAAGACGTCGCGGCCATCTTTCCAAGTGTCCAGGCCACCGACGCCAATGACGAACTCGGGAGACCCGCCGAAAATCCAGTCGGCGATATCCACTTGGTGAGATGCCAACTCCGCGGCAAGACCGCCCGAATATTCTCGATAGAGCCGCCAGTTGAAGCCGTTCATCACCCAACCTGGATTGCGATGCCACATGGCTTCGATGTGCGTAACTTCGCCCAGGACACCTTTGTCGACGAGCTCCTTGGCAAGCTGGTAAAACTTGCTGTAGCGGCGTTGCAGCCCGACCTGCAGAACCTGTTTCGGATATTGCGCTGCGAGCGAACGGAGCGCGTGGACTTCTTCGGGTTTGAAGACAAGACTCTTTTCGCAGAAGGTGTGTTTGCCAGCCTGAAGCGTGTCTTTGGTGACCTGGAAATGCTCGAAGAGCGGCACCGCGATGATGACGGCTTCGACGTTTTTGTCGGATAGCAGCTCGCGATAGTCTTTGTACTTCGCGGGGCTGGTACCGATGGTCGCCGCGGCCTTATCTAATTTGCCGTCGTCGAGATCGCAGACGGCCGCGCAATGCCCGTTGTCAACTTTAGTGAGATGCTTGAGCAGATAGCCGCCGCGTCCACCAACGCCGATGACTCCGAACTTCATCTGGTCAGAAGCGGCGCGAACTTTCAGGATGGCGGGTGCTCCTTGCAGCTCGGCAACCGCTGCCGCGGCGGTGGCGACAGTGGCGGCTTTCACCACGTCCCGGCGGGTAGGATTCGTGTTTTCGGGCATAACGCTCCTTATAAATCACGAGTCTAGCAAAGTGAGGTGGGCTCAGGCTGACCCAGAGGAACAGTTTCGGCGCATCCGTCCACTCTTGTGTTTCGCGGCGCGTTTTCTCAATCCTTTGATTCATTTCGGCTTGTGCGCTCTTTTCGATGGGTTCGGCGAGGTTTTTTTCACGATGCGCCATTCCATTTGCTATGGCTTTGTCGGCCGGACGGTCATCGCGCTACGCAATTCGTTCGAGGTTATCACGCGCCCGAACGCGATCGATGGTGGGGCATGCTTAAGTTGTTGTATGAGAGGGTGAAGAAAGTGTCGGAGGGGCGTCACCGGGTCGCGGCATCGTAAACGGCTCTGGCGATGCGGGCGATGCGAGAGTCACGGACGTCGTCGGCCGCGGTGGAATCGGTGATGAAGACGGCGATTGCCAGGCGTCGTCCGTCTGGGAGAACGATCAGGCCAATGTCGTTGGTGGCGGCGTCGGATGAACCGGGCTTGTGCATAACTATGGTTCCCGCCGGAAGAGCTCCTTTGATTCGATCCGGCGCCCGGGGAGTTTCCCGCATCCAGTCGAGGACAAGTTGGGTGTGGCCGGGTGTGAGCGGCGAGTTATTGCTGAGGCGTTCGAGCAGTTGCACTGCGCCTGCGGGCTCAAACCAATTGCGGTACTGCGCCTTCGCGTCGCGATGGAGCGTGGCCTCGCCGTCTTGCAGATGAAAACCCCGGATACCGAGGGAGTGGATGTAATCGTCGACTACTTTGGGGCCGCCGATGGTGCGCAGGACGATGTCGGCGGCGACGTTGTCGCTGAGTGAGACGGCCATGCGGAGTAGCTCGTGCAGAGCAATATCGATTTCGCCGCCGGGATACTTCTCTTGCAATGGGCTGTAGGTGCGGGGAAGTATACGATCGCTCGAGAGAAAGCGGATTTGCTGATCGAGCGATAGTTTACCCTGCTCGATTTGATGAAGCGCCGCCATGGCAAGCGGCAGCTTGAAGATCGACTGCATCGGCGGATGTGCGCGGGGATTCAAGTCGCAGTTCAGAGATGTGCCGGCTAGCGAGCATGCGACGGAAACGCGACCGTGGGCGTCGGCGGCGATGGTGGAGATTTGGTGTTGGAGCGAGGGCTGAGCGAGTGCTTGTGTGATCAGGAGGAGCGCCGGGAGCCAAACGAACAAGGCCCATGCAGTTGTTAACCGCAATGGACGGCTCCTCTGTATCGCGCGGATCGACGGTGGGCAGTTGAAAATGATGATCTCCATCGGTCAATTTAATATGTCTTGATCTGTTGCAGAGTGTGCCGCCGCAAGTACCAGCACGGCACATAGCCGAAATGCGGCATAAGCGCGTCGACGCACGTCTGCATGATCGGAGTGCCAAGCGAGTACTCGACCTGATTCCAGTGGTTGATGTCGGTGTATACACGATCCACCTTCATCTGTTCCACGGGCCGTCCCCGGTAGCGAGCCCACAGCTCATCCGTGGCATAGACGAATGCGCTGAGACCCGCCAGCGTAAGGCATCCTCTCAGCAGGATCTTCCGAACGGTCCGCATGTCAAAGGCTCCCTCCCACTTTATGCGATTAACACTAATCTCCTTCTCGAGGGACAAGGCACTGAACATGAATTTAGTAGACAAGCTACAGAATATATAGTAGACTGACTACACAATGGGCCGTGTGGAACTTTTGCAAGGAACTCTGGATTTACTGATTCTGCGGACGCTGCTCTTGGGTCCGAGCCATGGGCATGCGATTGCGAAACACATTCAACGGACGTCGGAGGAATTGCTGCAGGTGGAGACCGGATCGCTGTATCCGGCATTACATCGGCTGGAAGCGCAGGGCTGGATCGCGGCTTCGTGGGAACTTTCGGACAAAGGCAAACGGGCCAAATATTACCGGCTGACGCCGCGTGGGCGGAAACAACTCGCGAGCGAACGTTCGAAATGGCAGGCGTTCTCGCGAGCGATGGGGCTAGTTCTGAAACCAGTTGACGAGGAGGCACAATGATTGGTTTCCTTCGGAAGCTTGGATGGTTAGGGCAACGCAGCCACAAGGAAGATGAGCTGCGCGAAGAACTGCAATTTCACCTCGACGAGGAAGCCGCGGAGAGGCAGGCGAAAGGCTTGACCGGCGAGGCAGCGCGATTCGCCGCCCAGCGGGACTTGGGCAACGTGACGCTGGTGCGGGAGCGCGCTCGCGCCGCCTGGGGCTGGACAACGTTGGAGCAACTCCTCCAGGATATTCGCTACGCCGCGCGGGCCATGCGAAACCACAAGGCGTTCACCGCACTAGCGGCGTTATCGCTCGCGTTAGGTATCGGGGCCAACACCGCGATTTTCAGCTTCATGGATTCGCTTCTGCTGCGCTCGCTGCCGGTACAGGATCCCAAGTCGCTCGTCGTCCTGAACTGGCGCATGAAACGTGCAAGCGGGTATAAGTATCGCAGCGACTATAGCGTCGTCCACAGCGGCAGCGGCTCCATCCACTACGATCCCAAGATCGGCGTCAACGCTGGGATCTTCCCCTACCCGGCCTTCGAGATGTTCCAGAAACAGTCGGAAGCGGTCTTCGATCGTGTCTTCGCCTACTACCCGGCGCGGACCGTGAACTTGATGGCCAGAGGTCAGGCGGAGGTCGCTACTGGCGAGTACGTTTCCGGGGACTATTTCCAAGGCGTGGGCATTCCGCCCGGGGCAGGCCGATTGATTCAGTCCGATGACGATCGCGCGGGCGCTCCCGCGGTGGCAGTCTTGAGTTTCGCCTGCGCCCAAAAGCGATTCGGAAACGTCACCGAAGCAGTAGGGCAAACCATCCGTATCAACAATACGCCATTCGTCGCCATCGGAGTCGCGCCTCCGGGATTTTTCGGTGTCGATCCGGGGGCGGCGCCCGATTTCTATATTCCGATTCACACTAATCTGCTGCTGAGCCGGGAGGGGCCTAGTGAAGCAGCTAGGGAATATCTGCAACCGAACTATTACTGGATTGAAATGATTGGGCGGTTGCGACCGGGCGTGAGCATGGCCCAAGCGCAGGCAGCCCTGTCAGGACCGTTTCATCAGTGGGTGGCGAGTACGGCCTCGAACGATAGGGAGCGCGCTTATCTTCCGGAGCTGATGTTCCGCGAGGGCGCCAGTGGCCTGGATTCGCTTCGCCGCCAATATTCGAAGCCGCTGTATGTCTTGCTGGCGATGGTTGCGCTGATCCTGGCGATTGCGTGCGCAAACATCGCAAATCTTCTGCTCGCTCGGGCTGCTGCGCGAAAGCGCGAGATGGCGGTGCGACTGAGTATGGGCGCGGGACGTCTGCGAGTGATCCGGCAACTGCTGACGGAGAGCGTCCTGCTTGCTTCGTTGGGCGGAGGTTTGGGCGTGCTGTTTGCGATTTGGGGTATTCGCTTTCTGACTCTGCTGCTGGCGAATGGACAAGACAATTTCACGCTGCACGCGCAGGTGAATTGGCATGTGCTTGGCGCGGCCATAGCGCTTTCGATGCTCACTGGAATTGTGTTCGGTCTTGCCCCAGCGATTCAATCCACCCGCGTGGATGTGATTCCAGCGCTCAAGGAGATCCGGACAAGTCAAACTCGATCGCGGTCTCGCATCAGCCTGGGACAAGCTCTCCTGGTTGCGCAGATCGGGATCTCGCTGCTGATGCTGGTGGCGGCGAGCCTGTTCGTGCGCACGCTTTCGAACCTGCAAGCCGTGCAACTCGGATTCAATCGCGAGAATGTGCTGCTGTTCCAATTGGACGCGCGGAAAGCGGGCCATAAAGATCCGGAGATTCTCTCTTTTTACGGAGATCTGCAGAAACGGTTCAATGCGATACCCGGGGTGCGGACGGCAAGCCTGTCGCATTCGCCCTTGGTCGGGGAAGGATCGTGGTACAGCGGAATCGCTCCAGTTGGCAAGAAGCCGATTGATGCGACCCACATTCTGATGGCCGGGCCGCGGTATTTAGAGACGATGCAGATACCACTAATTGCCGGGCGCGATATTGACGAGCACGATCAGCCGGGATCGACGCCCGTAGCAATTGTCAACGAAGCGTACGTGAAGACAAATTTCGGCGACGAGAATCCGCTGGGACGTCGTCTCAGGTTCGAGGCTACTCGACAGATCAAGGTGCAGGATATCGAAATTGTGGGCGTCGCGAAGAACGCGCGTTATGGCGAGGCGTTGCAGGACAAATTTCCGGAGGTGGTCTTTCTTCCTTTTGTCCAAGGCTCTTACTATCCGGTGGAGGGCATGACCTACGCGCTGCGAACTTCGGGCGATCCGCTGGGGTATGCCGGCGCGGTGCGCGACATCGTGCGCCACGCCGATCCGCGTGTGCCGGTTGACAAAGTGCGAACGCAGGCCGCTGCGGTGGACCGGATCATGAATCAGGAGATTATTTTTGCCAGGCTGTGTACTGGATTTGCGATTCTGGCATTGACGATTGCTTGCGTCGGTCTTTATGGCTCGATGTCCTACAACGTGGCTCGGCGGACTGGCGAGATCGGCATTCGCATGGCGCTTGGCGCGCCGCGTGGGCAGGTGGTTTGGATGGTGCTGGGTGAGGTTTTCGCGCTTGCGGCTGCCGGACTGGCGATCAGTGTACCCACTGCATTGGCTGGGTCAAAGCTGGTGGCATCGTTTCTCTTCGGAATGAAGCCGAACGATCCTGTTGCTTTGACAATGGCTATTGTTACTTTGTTGAGTGCCGCGGTTGTGGCTGGGTATTTGCCGGCGCGGAACGCGGCGAGAATCGATCCGATGGCGGCGTTGCGGCATGAGTAGCTGTCGCCCTTGCGCGCGAACGCAAGCCGGGAAGGTTTGCGCTACAGGGACGGCTGAAAATTAATTGCGAACTTTCGCTGGAGCGGTGCGTAGTTAGGTTCTAGCTGGAAGTTTAGCTATGAAGGATCAACTTAAGCACCTCCTGCGCCGCTTACTGCGCGCTCCAATGTTTACCATCGTCACGCTGATTACCATCGGCATCGGCGTGGGCGCGAATACGGCGATCTTCAGTGTCATCAACGGCATTTTGTTGAAGCCGTTGCCTTATGCTGAAGCGGAGCGCTTGGTGAGCGTGGGGTTTTCGTGCCCCAACCTCAACATGCCTGAAATGAGCCTTGCACCTGCGGATTTCTTCAATTTTCGGGAAGAAAATCGTACCTTCCAGGGGTTCGGAATCTGGCGCGGCGACAGCGTAACGGTTACCGGAGATTCGACTCCAGAGCAGTTGCAGAGCGTCAATGTAAGCGAAGGGACTTTGAATGCGCTCGGAACACAGCCGGCACTTGGGCGACTCTTCACGGCAAGCGACGACGGCCCCGATAGCGCCGAGACGATCCTTATTTCGCACGCCTATTGGCAACGCCGTTTTGGTGGCGACGCCTCCGTAATCGGCAAACAACTTCGCGTCGACGGAAAATCCAAACAGATCATCGGGGTGTTGCCGCAGAACTTCCGGTTCCTCGAAACGAAAACGGACGTGATCGAGCCGTTTCGATTCAATCGAAACAAGACTA
>Ga0335082_10006480_pt1 | contig 12764 bp, 9 predicted proteins | sample Lox_Sample_41_FD_206718 | JGI IMG/M metagenome (GOLD analysis project Ga0335082, IMG submission 206718) | Soil microbial communities from Loxahatchee National Wildlife Refuge, Florida, United States - Lox_Sample_4.1 | ecosystem: Environmental > Terrestrial > Soil > Wetlands | place: USA: Florida... | reverse complement strand
GAGGCGGCCTCGACCAGCCACAGGTCGGCGTCGTCGGTGCCCCGCTGCTCGAGCACCAGGAGGCTCTTGCCGTCGGGAGAGAACTCGAGGGGGAGCCAGGTTCCGGCGAGCTCGGTGAGCCGCCGCACGGCGTGCGCATCGGCCACCTCGGCGAGGTAGACGTCGGTGTCCTTCCCGTTCCGGCCGGTGCCGCTGTAGGCAATCCACCTCCCATCCCGGGAGAGGACGAAGGTCTGGTGGCGGCTCTTCCCGTCGGTGAGCACCTCCATCCTCGCGGTGCGCAGGTCGAGCCGGTGGAGCTGGTAAAACTCCCCTCCCCCCTGGTCCTGGAGGAAGAAGAGGGTGAACGGGTCGCCGGGGAGGAAGGCTGCCTTGAACACCGGCTCGTCGAGGAAGGTGAGCTGCTCGCGCGCCCCGAGGGCCTGGGACACCCGGTGGAGCTGCTCGGTGTTGCCGAAGCGCGTCCCGACCAGCACCTGGCGCCCGTCCTCGGAGACGTCCCGGAGCAGCGCGGATCTGCTGTTGGAATACTGGAGCACCCTCTGGAGGAGCGCCGGGGGGACCTCCGGGACCTGGCTGACCAGGACGCTGGGGTTGCCCGGGAGGGGGACGAGGGCGATCGCGGCCGGGGCGGCGGACGCGGGCGTGGCGCCCTGTGCGCACACCAGGGCCAGAACACCGGCGAGCAGGCTCATCGTGACGACTCCTGGAACCGGGACAGCGGGTTGTGATTAAGTGTCTAACCCTCCGAGTTCATTCCGAAAACCATTTAGGCAGAAGAGCGACCCAGCAGGACGCGACCGACAGCGAAGGGGACTGGTTCACGCGCAATGGGCACGCAACTGGTGATGTATGACGAGGAGTACAATCGCATCAACGCCGTCTGCGATCGCCTCACCAAGGATGCCAACGCCAAGGTGGTGTTCCTGGTGGACAAGAACGGGCAGCTGATCTCCGCCTCGGGCCAGACCCAGAACATCGACACCACCTCGCTCGCATCGCTCACCGCTGGAAACGTCGCCGCCATGGGAGGCCTGGCGAAGCTGATCGGCGAGAACGAGTTCCCCAACCAGATCCACGAAGGAGCGCGCGAGTCGCTCTACATGACCATCGTCGGCAGCCGGGTGGTGCTGGTGGTCATCTTCGCGACCAGCACCTCGCTCGGCCTGGTCCGGCTCCGGGTGAAGAAAGCCTCCGACGAGCTGGCCAAGATCTTCGATGCTCTGATCAAAAAGACGGAGGCCCCGGGCGGGATGGGCTCGCCGTTTGCCGAGATCTCCGACGACGACATCGACAACCTGTTCAGCGAGTGAACTAGAAGAAACCAATGTCCTTCATCAACTACTCATCCCGCGAGATCAACTGCAAGATCGTCTATTACGGACCGGGGCTCTGCGGGAAGACGACCAACCTCCAGTACATCTACAACAAGACCAACCCGGAGACGAAGGGCAAGCTCATCTCGCTGTCCACGGAGACGGACCGCACGCTGTTCTTCGACTTCCTCCCTCTCTCGCTGGGGGAGATCCGCGGATTCAAGACCCGCTTCCACCTCTACACCGTGCCCGGCCAGGTCTTCTACGACGCCAGCCGCAAGCTGATCCTCAAGGGCGTCGACGGCGTGGTCTTCGTCGCCGACAGCCAGGTGGAGCGCATGGAGGCGAACATCGAGTCCTACGAGAATCTCAAGACCAACCTCGCCGAGCAGGGGTACGACCTGGCGCGCGTCCCCTCCGTCGTCCAGTACAACAAGCGGGACCTGCCCAACGCCGTGGCGGTGGAGGAGCTGCGCGGGCTGCTCAATCCGCGCGGCGTGCCGGAGTACCAGGCGGTGGCACCGACCGGTGTCGGTGTCTTCGATACCTTGAAGGCGGTGGCCAAGCTCGTGCTGACGGAGCTGAAAAAGGGCGGTTGAACTGCAGCAGTGGCCGGGCCGGGCCGCCGGCCACGCCTGGCCCATACCTCGTGGTATGTCTGACCTGGAGCAGCGTCCTCCTCCAGGGGCCTTCCCACAGGAGCCGATCTGTGCGCCGCACTCTTGCCGTCGTCCTCCCCGCCGTGGTGCTCCTCGCCGGGCCACGTGTCCTCGGGCAATCCACGACCAAGACCACGGTCCAGGCGCCCCCGGGCGCACCGGCCAATCCGCCGGCGCCGCCGCCCCAGAAGCTGGGGACCGAGGACGCGCCGGCCGCCAAGGACGTGGTCCCCGCTCCTCCGCCGGCCGACGCCAAGCCGCCCGACGCCGCCTCCTCCAGCCCCTCCACCGCCAGCGACACCTTCAACACCCGGGTGAAGACGCTGGAGGAGCAGGTGGTGGACCTCAAGGAGAAGATCTACCGCACCAAGGCCCGCCTGCTCCTGCTCCAGGAAACGGTGCTCGGCGGAGACATCACCTCCGGAGCCCGGGCGATCATCGTCTCCAAGAACGACATGGGCGGGACCTTCGGGCTGGAGTCGGTGGCCTACGCCCTGGACGGCGCGCCGATCTTCACCAAGGTGGACAAGGCTGGCGACCTGGCCAACCAGAAGGAGCTGGAGATCTTCAACGGGCGCATCGTGCCCGGGCAGCACCAGATCGCGGTGCGGCTCGTCTACCGCGGCCGCGGCTACGGCGTGTTCAGCTACCTGGAGGGCTACAAGTTCACCGTCACCTCCAGCTACACCTTCAACGCCGAGCCGGGGAAGGTGACCACGGTCAAGGTGGTGGGCTATGAGAAGGGCGGGCTGACCACCGACCTCAAGGACCGCCCGGCGGTTCGCTACGACGTCGAGGTCACCAAGGACGCTGGCCTCAAGCCGAGCCCGGGTGAGGCGGCGAAGTCGGGTGCCCCGGTGGGGCAAGCGGAGCAAAAATGACGGGGCGTGCCCCCTCCTGGGTGGCGCTCCTCCCCGCTCTGCTCGCCGGCGTCGCGGCGGGGCAGGTGCGGTCGACTGCCCAGCTCTCCGCGGCCGTGGAGCAGGTCCACGCCCAGGCCAAGAACGCCGAGGACAACCTCCAGGTGGTGGAGACCCACTACGTGGGGCAGACCGAGCCCACCGGCGAGGAGGCGCTGCTGCGGCGCTTCTCGGACGGCGAGATCCAGTACCTGCTCGGGGATTACACCACCGCCGCGGTGCTCTTCTACGACCTGGTCGGGGACCGCACCTTCCAGAAGAACGCCCGCTACCCGGACGCGCTCTTCTATCTCGGCGACGCGCTCTACCAGCAGGGGAACTGGGGGAGCGCGCGGGTCTACCTCCGCGAGCTGCTCACCCTGGACAGCCCGCGCTTCCGCGAGGCGCTGGCCGAGTACCTCGAGGCCACCAGCCGGCTGAACGACTACTCCAACATCGAGCCCTACATCCAGCGCGCCAGGGGGCCCAACGGCGAGCTTCCGCCGGAGCTGGCCTACGTCTACGGAAAGTGGCTTTTCAAGCGGACGGACGTACCGCGGGACGAGCGCCTGGCCCAGGCCTCGGCGGTGTTCGAGAAGCTGGTCGCCGACCCGAACGGCCGGTACCGCCTGGCCGGCCTGTACTTCCTCGGCGTCATCGAGGTGGAGCGCGGCAACTACGACGCCGCGCTGGCCCGCTTCGCCGAGGTGGCGCAGGCCAAGGCACGGGATGCTCGCGAGCAGAAGATCGTCGAGCTGGCCAACCTCTCCCAGGGAAGGGTGCTCGTCGAGCAGGGGAAGTTCTCCGAGGCCATCGACCGCTACCAGGAGGTGCCGCGGGAGAGCGACGCCTTCCCGGAGAGCATCTACGAGACGGCCTGGGCCAAGGTGCGCGCCGGGGACTACGAGGGGGCGAAGAACGCCACCGACATCCTCCTCCTCGTCGCCCCCGACTCCACCCTCGCCCCGGACGCCCAGATCCTCCAGGGGCACCTCCTCCTCAAGCTGAAGCGCTACAAGGAGGCGACCGAGACCTACACCGGGGTGATCAACACCTACGCCCCGGTGCGCGACGAGCTGGACGCCCTGCTCAACGTGAACAAGGACCCGGTCGCCTACTTCGACAACCTGCTGCTGCGCAACGAGCGCAACCTGGACGTCAACGCGCTCCTTCCCCCGGTGGCCCTGAAGTGGGCCACCACCCAGGCGGACGTGAACGACGCGCTCACCGTGGTCAAGGCCATGGACGACGGCCGCAGGGGAGTGGGCGACGGGCAGCTTCTGGCCAACCGCATCCTCAAGGCGCTCGGCGAGCGGGGGATGGAGGCCTTTCCCGCCCTCCAGGAGGGCTACACCCGCGCCGATGCCGTGGCCACCGCGCTGGTCACCGCCGAGCAGAACCTCACCCAGGCGGAGGCGGAGCTGGTCGCGCCGCTGCTCACCGCCGAGGAGCGGGCCCAGCTGCAGCGCTTGCTCGCCGACGAGTCCGGCACCCGGGCCCGGCTGGCCGCCCTGCCCACCACCAACGCCGCGGTGGCCGAGCGCCGCAAGGCGATGCAGGACCGGGTCGACGCCCTGGACCGCGAGGCCTACCGGGTGGGCTACGAGCTGCAGAGCATGAACGCCGTGCTGGCCGCGGTGCAGAAGTGGGTGGCCGACACCCGCTCCCAGCGGAAGGGAAGCGCCGCCGACGAGAAGGCCTTCCAGGAGCGTGTCCGCGGCGAGCAGCAGGCGGCCGCCGCGCTGGAGAAGGAGCTGGACGGCCTGCGCGCCGAGCTGCGCGACGCCCGGGCCAAGGCGGACACCGCGCTGTCCGGCGAGGAGGCGCTGCGCGCCGAGGTCATCTCCGTCGAGTCCCAGGCGCACCAGGTCATCGCCCAGGCGGAGGCCCGGCTCACCGACCCCGCCGCGCGGGCGATCATCGAGCGGGCCCATGCCGCGCGCCTGCGCCTCGACGCGCTGGCCAAGCGCACCGAGGCGGCCAAGGTGGCGCTGCAGACGCGGGTCCGGCGCAAGGGTGACGAGATCCGCGACAAGGTGGTCGCCGAGCAGATGCTGCTCCAGCAGTACACCGGGGACGTGACGCGGGCCTCGGGCGAGGCACGCCAGCTGGTGGGCCGCATCGCCTTCGACAGCTTCCGCCGGGTGCGCGGGCAGTTCTACGACCTGGTGCTCAAGGCGGACGTGGGTGTGGTGGACGTGGCCTTCACCCGCAAGCAGGACAAGACCTCCGACATCCAGAAGACCGCCTCCCAGAAGGACCGGGAGCTGAAGGCGCTCGACGACGAGTTCAAAGAGGTCCTCAAGGACGTCGACTAGCATGACCGGTCTGCTCCCCCTCCTCAGCCTGCTCACCGCGGCCTCGCCGGACGGCCAGCTGCTCGCCCAGGCCAGCCCTCCGCCGGCGCAGAGCGCCCCGGCGAAGAAGAAGCCGGCCAAGCAGGCGCCGCCGGCCGCGGCCCCCGCGGCACCCACCCCTCCGGCCGCGCCGGCCTCTCCCTCCGCCGCCATGGAGGAGAAGACCGACGTCTCGCCGGAGTCCCCGCCCAAGCGCGATCCGCTGCGCGGGCTGGGCCGCACGCCGGAGGAGCAGCGCCAGCTGGACGACATCGCCGAGGCCATCGACGCCTACGAGGCCGAGGCCCAGGACTTCCGCCGCGACGTGCAGCTCCTGGTGCAGAAGAAGTACGAGGAGAAGCGCAGCGCGCTGGGTGCCTCCTACGAGAAGGCGATCCGGGATCTGGAGACCATCGAGCGCAAGGAGCGCCTGGACGCCATCGCCCAGTTCGAGGAGTTCCTCCAGCGCTACCCGGACGACCCGCGCTACACGCCTGACGTGATGTTCCGCCTGGCCGAGCTCTACTACGAGCGCTCCAGCGACGATCACCTCATCGCCATGCGCGAGTACGAGGACAAGCTCAAGGCCACCGAGGCGGCCGGCGAGCCGCCCCCCGAGCCGCTGCCCGACTTCCGGCCCTCCATCGGCCTCTACCAGAGGCTGATCACCCACTTCCCCGGCTACAAGCTCAACGACGCCGCCTACTACCTGCTCGGCTACTGCCTGGAGAAGCAGAACGACTTCGACGACGGGCAGGTGGCCTACAAGACGCTCATCGCCCGGTATCCGAAGTCCAAGTTCGTCACCGAGGCCTGGGTCCGCATCGGCGAGTACTACTTCGACGCCTACAACGATCCGGGCGCGCTGGCCAAGGCGGCCGAGGCCTACGAGAAGGCCCTCAAGGACGAGAAGAGCCCGCTCTACGACAAGGCGCTCTACAAGCTGGGGTGGACCTACTACAAGATGGACCGCTTCGAGGACGCGGTGAACCGCTTCCTCGCCCTGGCCGACTACTACGAGGACCAGCAGAAGAAGGGCGTCGAGGGCGGCGGGGATCTCCGGGCCGAGGCGCTGCAGTACGCGGCCATCAGCCTGGCCGACGAGAAGTGGGGCTCGCTGGAGAAGGCCAAGGCCTACTTCGCCAAGTCCGGGGCCCGGGCCTACGAGGGCGAGGTCTACAAGAAGATGGGCGACGTCTTCTTCGACCAGACCCGCCACGGCGAGGCGGTGGCCGCCTACCAGCTCGCCCTGTCCAAGGACCCGCTCCGCGACGACGCCCCGCTCATCCAGCAGCGCATCGTCGAGTCCTACGAGCGAGACCGGAAGCTGGACGAGGCCTTCAAGGAGTCGGAGAAGCTGGCCACCGCCTACGGCCCGGGCACCGCCTGGTACGAGAAGCACAAGCGCGATCCGGACTTCGTCGCCCAGGTGCAGACGCTGGCCGAGAAGAGCCTCTACGCCAGCGCCGTCTACCACCACCAGCAGGCGCTGGCCCTGAAGAACCAGGGCAAGCTGGACCAGGCCAAGTCCGCCTTCGAGATCGCCGCCCGGGCCTACGGCGCCTACCTCCAGAAGTACCCGCGCAGCAAGAACGCCTACGAGGTGCAGTTCTTCGCCGCCGAGACCCAGTACAACTCGCTCCAGTTCGCCGAGGCGGCCAAGAACTACGACGCCGTCCGCGACTCCACCGCCGACACCCGCTACACCAAGGATGCCGCCTTCAACTCGGTGCTCGCCTGGCAGAAGCTGCTCGAGCAGCTGCAGCGGGAGCAGAAGCTGGCCAGCTACCCGGTGCTGCGGAGCACGGACCGCAAGGAGGGGGAGCAGGTGAAGCCCCTCCCCCTGGCCGAGGTGGAGAAGAAGTTCATCGCCGCCTCGGACATCTACGTCGCCAAGTACGCCACCGAGGACAAGGCGCCGGGGGTGGCCTACAAGGCGGCCGAGCTCGTCTTCGCCCACAACGACTTCCCCGAGGCCCGCCGGCGCTTCGAGACCATCATCCAGGCCTATCCGAAGAACGAGGTGGCGAAGTTTTCCACCAACCTCATCGTCGAGAGCTACCTGGTGGACAAGGACTGGAAGAGCGTGGAGGAGGTGTCCGCGCGCCTGGCCCAGAACACCAGCGTCATCGACCCGAAGAGCGACCTGTACAAGGACCTGAACAAGTTCAAGCTCGCCGGCCGGTTCAAGCTGGCCGACGAGCTGATGAACCGCGGGGACTACGAGGCGGCGGCCCAGAAGTACATCGAGCTGGTCAACGAGGACCCGAAGAACGAGTTCGCCGACAAGGCGCTCAACAACGCCGCCGTCTGCTACGAGAACACCCGGCGCTTCGAGTCTGCCCTCAAGCTCTACGAGCGCATCTTCCGCGAGTACCCGAACAGCAAGCTGGCCGACGCGGCGCTCTTCCGGGTGGCGGTCAACGCCGAGAACAGCTACGACTTCGACAAGGCGGTGGAGAACTACCAGCGCCTGGTGAAGGACTACCCGGCGAGCAAGAACCGCGAGTCGGCGCTGTTCAACGCCGGCCGGCTCCTGGAAGGTCAGCAGCGCTACCGCGAGGCGGCCCAGACCTTCACCCGCTACGTGGAGCTCTTCCCCAACGCCGAGGACGCCCCCAAGAACCAGTACCGGGCGGCGCTCCTCTACGAAAAGCAGGGCGACCCGAAGGGGGAGATCAAGGCCCTGGAGGCGTTCATCAAGAAGTTCTCCACCAAGCCGCAGCAGGCGGAGCTGGTGGTGGACGCCCAGAAGCGCATCGGCGAGGCCTACCAGAAGCTGGGCGACGATCGCGACGCCCGCCGCGCCTTCGACACCGCCGCCCGCGAGTTCGACCGGCGGGGGCTGAAGGCGGAGGCGGCACCGGTCGCCGCCGAGGCCGCCGCCCAGGCCCGCTTCCAGCTCGCCGAGTACGAGTTCAAGGATTTCGACAAGCTGAAGATCGGCGGCCGGGGCAAGGTTCTCGAAAAGAGCTTCACCGTGAAGCGGGCAGCGGTGAAGAAGGTCAACGACGCCTACGGTGAGGTCTTCAAGTACAAGCGGCTGGAGTGGACCCTGGCCTCGCTCTACCGCAAGGGCTACGCCCTGGAGCGGTTCGGACAGACCATCCTCGAGACGCCCGTGCCGCCGGAGGTGAAGCGGCTCGGCGAGGAGGCGGTGGCCTCCTACCAGGACCAGCTCCAGCAGCAGACCGCCGCCCTGGAGGACAAGGCGGTGGAGAGCTACGTGGCCACCCTCACCGAGGCGCGCAAGAACCGCATCAACAACGAGTGGACGAAGCGCACCCTGGAGGCCCTCAACCGGTACCGGCCCAAGGAATACCCGGTGCTCAAGGACCCCAAGTCCACCATCGCCCTGGACATCACCCACCCCGACGGCATGGTGGCCACGCTGGAGGGACGCACCCCGCCCAAGGAAGCCACCGCGGCCCAGAAGCTTCCCGCCGGAGACGAGAAGTGAAGCGCGCCTCGGCCACCTCGCTGCTCTACCTCCTCCTCGGGGCCTGCGCCTCGGCGCCGAAGGCCCCCGAGGGACAGCCGGCGGCGGCCGCCCCCGCGCCGGCGCCGGGCACCGCCGCCGCCCCGGTCACCCAGACGCCGGGGGTCCCCCCGCCCTCGGTGACCCCGCCGGCCACCACCGACGCCGCGGCCCGGGCCGAGTTCGCCCGCGCCGTGCAGCTGGCCCAAGGAGGCGACGTCGCCGGAGCGGAGCGCGCCCTCCAACAGGTCCTCGGCCGCGATTCGCGCCTCGACCACGCCTGGACCGACCTCGGTGTCCTGGCCGAGCGAAAGGGGGACCTGGCCGGGGCGGAGAAGGACTACCGGCAGGCGCTGGCCATCGCCCCGGACCAGGAGGCGGCCTGGGATTTCCTGGCCCGCCTCCTCTGCCGGCAGGGACGGTGCCAGGAAGCGGGCCAGCTCGCCCGGACGAGGAGCGCCGCCGCACCGAACGCCGCCGGACCGCGCATCGCCCTGGCCGTGGTCCTCCTGGCCAGCAACCAGCCGGAGGGCGTGGAGACCGAGGCGAAGAAGGTGCTCAAGGAGGACGAGCGCAACGTCCGGGCCATGCAGCTGCTCGCCCAGGCCTACTTCCGCCAGGGAAAGTACGAGCTGGCCAAGCTGGTGCTGGAGAACGCCCGCGCCGTCGACGGCACGGACGCCGCCACCCACAATCTCCTCGGCACCACCCTCCTCCGCCTCAAGCAGAAGCCGCAGGCGCTGGAGGAGTTCCGGGCCGCGGCCACCGCCCGGCCGGACTTCGCCGAGGCCCGCAACAATTACGGGGTGATGCTCGTCGAGGCCGGCGACTACGAGGGGGCGGTGCACGAGCTGGAGGCGGCGGTGGCGCTGGCTCCCGACCTCCTCCCCGCCCACCTCAATCTCGGCAACGCCTACCGGGGCAAGCAGGACCTGGCCCGCGCCGAGCAGCAGTACAAGAAGGTGGCCCAGCTCCAGCCGGCGCTGGCCGACACCTACTTCAACCTGGCCGTGCTCAACCTCGACTCCGAGCTCCCCGGGGTGGACACCATCGACCGGATGAACCGCGCCATCGCCTACTTCAAGACCTACCGGGACAAGGGCGGCACCGACGAGCGGGTGGACCAGTACCTGCGCGACGCCGCCAAGGGCATCGACCGCGAGCAGCGGCGCCGCGAGCGCGAGAAGAAGGACCAGCTGCGCAAGGCGGACAAGGAGCGGGAGGCGGCCGCCGCGGCGGCCAAGGCCCCGCCCCCGGCGCCGGCGCCGGCCAAGCCGGCGGCTGCTCCGGGACCGGCCAAGCCCGCCTCCAAGCTGTCCGACACCGCGCCGCCGCCCGCCGCGCCGGCCAAGCCGGCCTCCAAGCTCTCCGAGACCCCTCCCCCGCAGGCGCCTGCTAAGCTGGGAGGCGACGACAAGTGATGCTCCGCGCCCCGTTCACCCGCGCCGTTCTCCTCGCGTTCCTGTGGGTCGCCCTGCCCGTCGCCGCCCAGGACAGCGGGACCGCGCCGCCGCCGGCGCCCAAGGTGTCCAAGGAGACGAAGACCAAGGGCGGGCGGAAAGTGATCAAGCTCGAGGCGATCACCATCGAAGGCCGGATCCAGAAGCCCCAGGCCTTCTACATCCTCCAGCGCTCGAGCCTGAACTTTGAAGAGCTGAATCGCACCGAGAGCTTCCTCTACAAGGTGACGACCAGCGTCGAGCGCGACCCGTTCTAGTCCCCATGACCCGCACCTCGGCCGCGACGAAGATCCTCCGGGTGGGCATCATCCAAGGAGGAAAGATCATCGAAGAGCGCCACATCCGGCGCCCGGACAGCGTCTCGGTGGGCCAGGACGCGAAGAACACCTTCGTCATCCCGGCCTCCAACCTGCCGCCCAGCTTCCCGGTGTTCGACTTCCGCGGGACGCACTACTACCTCCTCTTCACCGAGCGGATGGAAGGCCGGGTCCGGATCGGCGCCCGCGACCTGGACTTCGCCGCGCTGCGCGCCCAGAAGGTGGCCCAGAAGCGCGGCTCGGTCTACGCGCTGCGGCTCGACGACTCGGCCAAGGGCAAGGTGGCGCTCGGGGAGATCACCCTCCTCTTCCAGTTCGTCCCCCCGCCCCCGGCGCCGACGCGCATCGCGCTGCCCCCGGAGTTCCGGGGCACGGTGTGGTCCTCGCTGGATCACCTCTTCTTCGGCATCCTCGCCGTCTCCCTGCTGGTCAACTTCTCCGGGGCCACCTGCATCGCCCTGTCGCCCAAGCCGCCCGACGCGGACGTGACCCTGGACGACCTGCCCGACCGTTTCGCCAAGCTGCTCGTCCCGCCCAAGCCGCCCGAGCCGGAGAAGCCCAAGGAGGAGCAGAAGGGCGACGAGAAGGTGGAGAAGAAGGAGGCGCCGAAGAAGAAGCTCACCGACGAGCAGCGCAAGGCAGCCATCGCCCAGAAGGTGCAGAGCAAGGGCATCCTCAAGATCCTCGGCGCCTCCGGCGGCCAGGGAGCGCTCAAGGACCTGCTCGGCGAGGGCACCGGCAGCCAGGACGTGGCCTCGGCGCTGAAGGGAGCGCAGGGCGGCGTGGTGGTGGCCATGGCCGGCGGAGTGGGCGGGCCACGGGGCGGCGGGGCGGGCTCGGCCGCCGGCATCGGCGACGTGGGAACGTCCGGGGGCGGCAACGTCTCGCTGGGAGCCAAGGGCGATGCACGGGTGAGCGGAAGGGTGGCGGCGGCGGCGCCGGAGGTGGACAGCGCCGACGTCGACCGCGACGCCCTGGCCCGGTACATCAAGGGCCGCCTCACCGCCATCCGCGGCTGCTACGAGAAGGAGCTGAAGCGCAACCCCACCTTGAAGGGGAAGGTGGTGGTGCGATTCAACATCACCCCGGCGGGCCGGGCGGGTGACATCCGCATCGACGAGAACTCGGTGGGCAGCCCGGAGGTGGCCAACTGCATCGCCAGCCTGATGCGCTCCTGGGTCTTCCCCTTCAAGCCGCCGGACGAGGTCGCCGTCCAGTATCCGTTCCTCTTCACTGCGTCCCAATGACTCGGTAGGCAGAGCACGCACCTCGCGTGACGTTGACACCCGAGGGGTCGGTCCCTAACCTTCCTCGAAGCCCGATGCGCCTTCCGTCCCTCCTCACGCTCCTGGCTGCCTCGACGGTGCTCGCCCAGGCGAGCCCGGGCGCGCCACCGGCGGCCGCGCCCCCGGCACCTCAAGAGAAGGCCTCCGACGTCCCGGACTCCCAGAAGATCAACCGGAGCGCGGCAGCGGTGACCCAGATGCGCAACACGCTGAAGGTGGTCCTGGCCAAGCTGGAAGAGGCTCGGAACACCAAGGACGTGGTGAAGCTCAACTGCGTCAACGAGAAGCTGACCCAGGTCAAGGGGCTGCTCCGCATCTCCGAGCAGTCCGACGTCGCGCTGCAAGAAGCGGTGGCGAAGAAGGACGAGGCCACCGCCGACCACGAGTACACCAAGGTGACCATCGCCCAGACGAAGGTGGAGACGCTCCGCTCCGAGGCGGAGCAGTGCATCGGTCAGCTCGCCTTCCGTACCGACGAGAACATGAGCGTCGAGGTCCTGGTGCCCAGCGATCTTCCCGGCGGCGACCCGAGCAATCCGCCCGCGCCGATGCCGACGACGATCTCACCGCCACCGGCGAGTCCAGTTCTGTAACCGTTCACTCCGGCTGCATTGACGGGCCGGAGACGCTGCGCCCAATTGTTGGAACGCGTGGTTGGCTGCGTGCTATGTCCTCACCACCCGCTGCGCAATAAAGGCGGGGGGGTACGGACCCTAACCTTGGAGCCCAAGGGGTTCGCGGGAGGAATGAGGCGTCCGCACCAAATTGCTGCCGGGGTCCTCGCCGCCTGCGCGCTGCTCGTGGTCCCGGTGCGAGCGGACGCCCAGGACGCGCCCGAGGCGCTCTCCGGCGAGAAGCCGCAGCCCAACGGCTTCAAGGTCGGCCCGGGGCGCCTGCACCTCTTCATCACCGAGGGCCTGAGCTACAACAGCCAGGCGGTGGCCGTCCCCCAGACGGCGGGGAGCCAGAACTTCAACTTCGAGGGCGCGTTCATCCTCGACACGCGCCCGGGG
>Ga0335082_10006479_pt1 | contig 12767 bp, 9 predicted proteins | sample Lox_Sample_41_FD_206718 | JGI IMG/M metagenome (GOLD analysis project Ga0335082, IMG submission 206718) | Soil microbial communities from Loxahatchee National Wildlife Refuge, Florida, United States - Lox_Sample_4.1 | ecosystem: Environmental > Terrestrial > Soil > Wetlands | place: USA: Florida... | reverse complement strand
GACCGCGATCAGGCGATCCGCCACTGACGGCTCCTGGAGCGCGTCGCGGAGCTGTCGCCCGGTGTAGTGGACGAAGACGTCGTCGAGAGTGGTGCTCTGCACGGCCAGCGAGCGGATGGTGAGCCCTCTCTCCCCCGCGGCCTCGAGCACGGCCATGGTCGTCGCGGGCCCGTTTCCGGAGGCGATCCGGAAGACCTCGTCGTGGCTGGAGACGCTCTCGACGTGGGGCAGGCCCCCGAGCTGCGCCTCCCAGCCCGGCGGCGCCTCCGAGAAGCTCACCTCGAGCACGTTCCGGCCCGGGATCGAGGCTTTCAGCTTCAGCGGGGAGTCGAGGGCCACCAGGTGGCCGTGGTCCACGATCGCCACCCGGTCGCAGAGCCTGTCCGCCTCGTCCATGTAGTGGGTGGTCACGAGCACGGTCAGGTCGCGCTGGGCCTTGATCTGCTGCAGCATCTCCCACACCGCCACCCGGGAGACGGGATCGAGCCCGGTCGTGGGCTCGTCGAGGAAGAAGATGCTGGGCTCGTGGACGAGGCCGCGCGCGATCTCGACCCGCCGCCTCATCCCGCCGGACAGGTTCTTGACCGGCTTGTCCGCCCACTGGGCGAGCTCCACCGCCTCGAGCAGCTCCCCGATCAGCCTCGTTCTCTTCGCCCGCGGCACGCCGTAGAGCTTGGCGAAGATGACCAGGTTCTCCTCCACGCTCAGCTCCAGGTCGGTGGTCATGGCCTGGGGGATGACGCCGATCGAGCGGCGGACTCCGTCCGCCTCCTTCACGACGTCGAACCCGCCGACGCGGGCGGACCCCGACGTGGGAGTGATGAGGGTGGTCAGCATGCGGATGAGGGTGGACTTGCCGGCGCCGTTCGGCCCGAGGAGGCCGAAGATCTCGCCGCGCTCCACGCCGAAGGCGATCCCGTCGACGGCGGTGAACTGGCCGAACCGCTTGGTGAGGCCCTGGACGTCGATCGCCACCGAGGCGCCGGCCATCGTCACCGGCCGGTGACGGGCAGCAGGGCGTAGGCGGTCATGCCCACGGCGAGGCGCCGGTCGCGGTTGTCCACCCGCAGCCGGACCTCGAACGTCTTGATGTCCCGCTTCGTCCGGCTCACGTCGCGCTGGGTGGCGAACCCGGCGTCGGCTCCCCGGAACACCACGACACCCTCCCGCTCGTCGCCGGAGGGCAGGCGGACCTTCATGTGGTCGCCGAGGCGCACGCCGTCGATGTAGGTCTCCTCCACGTCGATTCGCACCCACAGGTCGTCCGGGTCGATGAGGGTGAGGATCGCCTGGCCGGCGGCCACCACCTCGCCGAGCCGGGCCGCCCGCACGTCCACCAGGCCGTCGATGGGCGCACGCACCTCGGCGTAGGCCAGGCGGACGTCGGCCTTCGCGCGCTGCGCCGCGGCGGCGGCGCGCTGGGCCTCGCTCGAGGCCAGCCCGCTCCTCCGCGCCGCCGTCTGCTCGGCGCTCGACCGGGCGAGAGCCACCGCGGCCCGCTGGGCCTCGATCTGCTTGTCCAGCGCCTCCACCCGGGCCTGGGCGGAATCGAAGGTCGTCCGGGCCCGGTCGAAGTCCTGGGCGGACACGACGCCCTCGCCCGAGAGGTCGCGGTTCCGGGCGAGGGTCAGCCGCTCGTTCTCGAGGTCGGCCGCGGCCTGGGCACGCTGGGCGACGGCGGCGGCGAGGTTCGCCTCCGCCTGCCGGATCTGGTCGACGGCCTGCTGCTCCTGGTACCGCAGGGAGGCCGCGCTCTCGCCCACCTGGGAGGCGTAGCTCTCCGCGCTGTGGGCGTAGTAGTCGCGGTCGGCCCGCAGCTCGTCGGGGACGATCACCGCCAGGAGCTGGCCCCGGGACACGACGTTCCCTTCCGCCACCAGCAGCTTCCCGAGCTGCCCGCCCACCTGGGGGGCGACGATCACGTCGTTCGTGGTCACGATGCCGGTGAGGACGAGGGTCGTCGCCCGGCTGCGGGCCATGGCGTAGACGACCACCAGCACGGCCAAGCCGGCGACGACGAGACCGAGCCTCTTTTGCTTCATGAACGGCGTCCTCCCCCCGACGGCACGCTCGTCCGTGCTCGCGAGCCCGGCCGCCCCCCCCGGGACCCGGAGTTACCGCGCGCCGTCGGCCTACGCGGGTGCTCGCGAAACTCCGCGGAACGGCCGGGAGCGCCCCGATACGCGCGCGCTCTCGTCTCGCGATGAGCCCATGTTACCCGCGGGACACGCGGACCAGGTCGACGCTGCCCGCCACCAGGTCGTTGGCGACACACTCCTCAGATCGGCGAATCGGCCGTATCGCCGAGGGTCTTGCAGGGCCGGTTCAAGCCCCGGGAGCTCGTCTCCCACGTGTGAGGCGCGGACAACACCTCCACCTTGAGCATCGAGGTGACGAAGCTCCTCGGCCCGTCCCGGTCGAAGGAGACGACCGTGCGAGCGTTGGTCGTCGCGCTCGTCACGCCCATTCCGAACACCGCGTGGTTGACCCGCTGGCCCTCCGCGAGTGCCGGCTCGACGTTCGCGACGAGCGGCGCGGCCAGGGGTGGCGACGACACCGTCCTCGGCCGGTACGGCAACTGCTGCTTCCGGGGCGGCCGTCGCGCGACCGCGGGTGTCGCCGGCCACGAAGGCGTCAGGGACCGGCGCCTCGGCACCTGAGTGTGGTCATCGCGGTAGCTCGAGAAATCGACGTCCTCGATCGTGATCACGTCGGGGTGCGGCGTCACGCCGGCAGCGATCACCCGCAGCAGCTTCTGATAACAGAGGTCGGGGCCATCCTGCATGCGGACCCGGCGGCCATCGAAGGCCGCGTTCGCGATGCGCGCCCGGAACTCGCGGGATCCATCGGGCCCGTAGACGCGGAACCGATACTCCCGGCGCTTCTCGACGTCCTGGAAGTCCAGGTATTCGACGCGAATCCCGTGGCCGGGAGACGGCAGAGGAGAGACGGGTCCGGGGAGGATCGGCTGATCTGACATGTAGGCTCTCGCTGGCACGGAGCTCGTGGAGGGACCGGGACTGGTCCGCGCGGCCGAGTGGTGAGACACAGCATTGTAGCACGCCGCGGAAGACGCCTCGTCCGCGGGCCGCCGGCCGCCGGGGTTGACGTCGGGGCGATCAGAGTGCCGCCAGCACCTTCTCGAGGAACTCGCGGTTCGCGCGCGCGCTGGCAGCCGTCGCCTCCGCCGTGTCACCCACGGCGCAGCATTCGACCATGATCGGCCCGCCGAACCCGGCTGACTTCAGCACTTTGAACACACCCGCGAAGTCGACCTTGCCCGTGCCGAACTGGATCATCACTTCGCCCTTCGGTGCGGCGCAGTCCTTCGCGCAGAACCCCGTCACGTACTGGACGATCGGCTTGAGCTCCTCGACCGGGTCCTTGCCTGTGTAGTGGATGATGTTCCCCGCGTCGTACCAGATCTTGAAGTTCGAGTGCCCGACCTTCTTCATGGCCGCGATGATCTCGTCCGACGCGCCGCTGCTCCCGCCGTGGGGCTTCATGACCACCTGCACGCCCTTCTCGGCGCCGTAGGCGGCGGCCCGGGCCATCGACCGGAAGTACTGGTCGAACTGCGCGGGTTCGTCGATGCCGAAGGTCATCACGTACTTCAGGCCGAGGAACGCCGCGTGGTCGATCTCCTTCTCCAGGCTCTTGACCGTGTCCTCGAGCGGGACGTCGTGGCGGCTGCGCAGGGCGCCCATGTTCGCCGTGAGGCCGCTCGCAGCCAGGGTCCGCTTCAGGCGGTCGAGGTATTCGGGGGTCGCCTCGGCCGCGATGAACGGGTCGGTCTCCGTGCGCGTCAGTAACCCCGTCGTCGCGTAGCCCGCGGCCTTGATGGCCTTCAGCGTCTCGTCGAAGGTCCACTTCGTCCACGGCCGGTTGAAACACCCGATCGGCCATTTCACGGCCGGGGCCGGCGCGGCCCGCAGCGCCGGCGCGTCGGCCAGCAGCGCCGCTCCCGCCAGGAGCGTGGTGCCCTCACGGATGAACTCTCGCCTCGTCCGCCCCATGTGCCCTCCTTCGGAGCGCCCGTCGGCGTGGGCCAGCGGGCGACGGCAGAGAGTCTACTCTCCGTCGGCCGCGCCTGCGGCGGGCGTCCCGGGGCGCGCCGCTCACGGCAGCGCCCGGGCCCTCGACGTCGCTCTGCCTGTAGTCGTGGCCTCCGGGGAAGGTGACGAAAGCCAGGTTCGGGTTGCCTGCATTCTGCAGAAGAGCGTAGGCGATCTGGTTCACGTCGAGAAGGCCGTCGGAGGTGCCGTCCACCTCCCCCATGTTGTACGACAGGGCCCCGGCGTGGATTCCGAGCGCGGCCCATGCATTGGCCGAGCGGTGGGCGATGTGCCAGGCGCCGTAGCCTCCCATGGAGTGGCCGCACAGATACTGGCGGCCTTCGTTGACGCGTACGAGGGTCTTGATCGCGGCCATTCCCTCCCAGATGTCCGTCTCGGCAATCCCGCGGTACCACAGGCTTCCCCGGCCCCAGGGTGAGACCAGGTAGCCGTCCTCGAAGGCATGGCTCCCACCGGGATTCGAGAAGGGATAGGCGAGGTACGGGATCCGGTCCTGCGCCACATCCCACAGGCCGTGCAGCTGGATGTACAGCGGATGCTCCAGATCGGGATCCCAGCGGGCGGGCAGAGTCAGCCAGGCGAAGGAGACCTGGCCGTCAGTCGGAGAAACCCAGGACACGATGAGCGGCCGGGAGCGATCCAAGTGGCTCTCGCGAAGCCGGGGGCTGTGGGGCGTCGACGCGTCCGTGAAGGCCGCCCCCAGGGCCCTGAGACCCTGGTCGTCCGCGCTCGAGCGGTGGTCCCCCGCCTCGACGACCCGGAGCATCGAGTTGAAGTGAAGTCGAAAGAGCGCGTCGCCAGCCTGGTCCGAGAGTGTCTGAAGAGTGGACCGGAGACCCGCGCGGTAGTCGGTCTGCTCATCCGGTGTCGGGTCGGCAGGCGAATTCCCGCCGCAGCCGACATGGGTCAGGCAGCCGGTGCCGAGGACCACTTCAGGACGCGTCGTTTTCCGGGGAAGTCCTCGTTCCCGACTACCTCCGCACGGACCCGGACTTCGGAGACGGCGTCGCGCGCAAGTACGAGTACGAAGGAGACGATGAGTCGAAGGTGCGCTTCGACGGGTGGGTGGCGCGACGTTGGGATCCCGCAGTGCGCGCTCGCTTCATCAAGCTGCTCGACGCGCTGGGCGAGGAGGTCGATGGACGGATCGAAGGGCTGGTCTTGCCCCGAGACCGCCGTCGGATTCGAGGAGAAGGGCAGGCGCCACGCCGCGGGTTTCACGTACGAGGCCTACGTCGCCGGCGTGAAGAGGATCATGACCGCGGCCCGAAGGGCGTTCCCGCGCTCCTGCGTCATCCAATACGCCAACTTCATGCCTGGAGAGTGGCTTCCCTCGACCGACCGCGGCTACCTCCGAGCCGTCTACCGACACGCGGAGAGCATCGGGGTGGGCGTGGGCGGACCCGACCTGCTCCCGCACCGGAAGGGGCAGCAGAATCACGGCTATCCGCTCATTGCCGCACGCAGCCCGAGGGTTCCGGCTGGGGTGGCAGTGCAGGATGGAAACCTCGAGGACAGGGACCCCACCACGGGGAAGCGCGTGACCGCGGTGGAGCTGTACCGCTTCGCCAGGGACCAGCTGCGGCTGGACTACGTCTTCTGGGGGACGCAGGAGCCATACTACTCAGGGGAGATCCTGCCGTACCTTCGCCGCTTGGGTCCAGGCGACACGCGCTGAGCTCCGGGCGAATCGCGGTAGACTCTGTGTCAATCGCCACCCTGGTGATGGTCAAGCCCCTGACGGGGACGTTGTCGCGGAGGAAGGACCCTCCATGATCGGGAAGACCGTCTCCCACTACCGCGTCCTCCGGAAGCTCGGCGGCGGCGGCATGGGGGTGGTGTACGAGGCCGAGGACACCCGGCTCGGGCGCACCGTGGCCCTGAAGTTCCTCCCCGAGGCCCTCGCCCAGGACCCCCGCGCCCTCGAGCGCCTCCAGCGCGAGGCGAGAGCGGCTTCCGCTCTCAACCATCCCGGCATCTGCACCGTGTACGACATCGGCGACGCCGAGGGCCAGCGCTTCATCGCTCTCGAGCGCCTGGAGGGAATGACCCTCAAGCACCGCATCCGCGGGCGGCCCCTGCCCCTGGAGACGCTGCTCGGGCTCGCGATCCAGATCGCGGATGCGCTCGAGGCGGCGCACGGCAAGGGCATCATCCACCGCGACATCAAGCCCGCGAACATCTTCGTGACCGAGCGGGAGGTGGCGAAGCTCCTGGACTTCGGCCTGGCGATGCTAGGCCCGGATCGGCAAGCGACGGCGGGCGGCGAAGACTCGACCGCCGCCACCGAGGCGGCGCGCGAGGAGCACCTGACGAGCCCGGGCATCGCCGTGGGGACGATGGCGTACATGTCGCCGGAGCAAGCCCGCGGGGATTCGCTGGACGCACGGACGGATCTGTTCTCGTTCGGAGCGGTCCTGTACGAGATGGCCACCGGTCGCCTGCCCTTCGAGGGGAACACGCCCGCCGTCCTCTTCGATGCGATCCTCAACCGGGAGCCGGTCCCGGCGCGGCAGATCAACTCCGCCCTGCCCCCGGAGCTGGGAGCGATCATCGACAAGGCGCTCGAAAAGGAGCGCAAGCTGCGCTACCAGAGTGCAGCCGACCTGCGGACCGACCTCCAGCGGCTGAAGCGGGACTCGGATTCGGCGCGCGTGCCAACAACGACGGGAACGACACCACCCTCTGGAAAGCGCAGGAGAGTCGCCGCCGCCGCGACCGTAGCGGTCGTGGCTCTGGCCGCCGGCGGCTACTTGTACTTCCGCCGCCCACCGGGGCTGTCCGAGGGCGACACCCTCGTGCTGGCCGATTTCACCAATACCACCGGCGATGGCGTCTTCGACGACACCCTGAAGCAGGCGGTTTCCGTACAGTTGGCGCAATCCCCGTTCCTCGACATCCTCTCGCATGCGAGAACCCGCGCCACCCTCAGATTGATGGCCAGGCCCTCGGATACCAGGCTCACCGCGGACGTGGCCAGTGATCTCTGCCAGCGTGCGGGCGCCAGGGCCTACATCTCGGGCTCGATCTCGAGGTTGGGCAGTCAGTACGTGATCGGCCTCGAGGCCACCAACTGCAGGACCGGTGACCTCTTCGCACAGGAACAGGTCACGGCGGACGACAAGGAACACGTCCTGAAGGCCCTGGACCACGCGGCGTCCGGGCTGCGGCGGAAGCTCGGTGAGTCGCACCGCACGGTCGAGAAGTTCGACGTTCCCCTCGATCAGGCGACGACTCCCTCTCTGGAGGCCTTGAAGTCCCTCTCCGTAGGGATCAAGACCCTGCAGGAAAAGGGCTCCGCGGCGGCGATTCCCTTCTTCAATCGCGCCATCGAGCTCGATCCCGAGTTCGCGGCCGCTCACGAAGTCCTGGGCATCTCGTACTCCAATCTCAGGGAGCCCGGCCTGGCCACCGAGAACCTGCAGAAGGCCTACGACCTGCGCGACGGCGTGAGCGAGAGAGAGAAGCTCCGCATCTCGGGATCCTATTACCTCCTGGCCACCGGTGAACTCGAGAAGGCCGTCCAGGCTTACGAAACGTGGGCGGAGACCTATCCTCGCAACAGCGAACCCTTCGGAAACCTGGGCGTCGATTACACCTACCTGGGACAGTACAAGAAGGCCATTGCCGCGAGCCTCGAGGACCTTCGTTTGAACCCGGGCAGCGCGGCCGCCTACACCAACCTCGTTGGACTCTATCCTGCCGTCGATCAGCTCGACGCAGCCGACGCCACCTACCACCAGGCCGTAGCGCACAAGGTCGACAACCCGTTCCTGCATGGAAATCGCTATGGAGTGGCCTTCCTCGCGAAGGACACCGGCGAGATGCAGCGCCAGGTCGCCGCGGTGACCGGCAAGCCAGGCGAAGACGTGCTCTTCTCGTTCGAGTCCGACACCGCGGCGTTCTACGGGCTCCTGGCCAGCGCCCGGCGGCTCTCCCAGCAGGCGATCGACTCCGCCAAAGCCAGCGGCTCGAGCGAGACTGCAGCGGCGTGGCAGATGGACTCCGCCCTGCGCGAAGCCGAGTTCGACAATCCCCTCCGCTCCCGCGAAGAAGTCAGGACCGCCCTCGCGGAAGGGCCCACTCGGGACGTGACGGTCCTCGCCGCGTTGGCGTTGTCGCGCATCGGCGACGTCGGCCGGGCCGAGCAGATGGCACGCGGGCTGGCAGAGCGCTTCCCCCTCAATACGGTGATCAATCGCTATTGGCTGCCCGCCATACGAGCCTCGATCGAGATGCAGCGCGAGCATCCGGCAAAGGCGCTCGAGGATCTCCGGACCACGGCGGAGTACGAACTGGGTACGCCTCTTCCACAGTTCGAGGTCGGAGGGTCGCTGTATCCCGTGTATGTTCGCGGGCAAGCGTACCTGTTGCTGCGGCAGGGCAAGGAGGCAGCAACCGAGTTCCGGAAGCTCATCGACCACCGCGGGATCGTCGTGAATTGCCCGCTGGGGGCCTTGGCGCACCTTCAGTTGGGTCGGGCCTACGCACTCTCAGGTGACACCGCCAGAAGCGCCGCTGAGTACCAGGAGTTCCTCGCTCTCTGGAAGGGTGCGGACCCCGACATTCCGATCCTGAAGCGGGCCAAGACCGAATACGCGCGGCTCAAGTGAGTGTGGCGGCGATCTTGGTCGCCCTGCTTCTGCGGCGCCGGTGGCGGCACCGGGGTCTCGGTGTGGAAGACCGCCACCCAGGCGCCGCCGCGACTCACCCACACGCTGGACGAGTACATGTCGCCCATCGGCTGCCCCATGAAACTACCCTTGCCGGTGAAGCGATACACGTGCCTTTTCGGCGGGGGCGTTGTCGGGCGCTTGAGCCTGCGCCGTGGTCGCGATCGTCAGGAGCGCCGGGACGACAGACAACATCGTTCGCATCATCGTGTCCTCCTAGGTACGGCTGATAGGTGGTCTGTCGTGAGACGGGCGGGTGGTTTCCGGAGCGGCCAAGGAAGCTGCGGCCACCAGCCTTCCGGCAGGGCGTAGCCGTGGAGGCTCACGCTCGACCGCGCCCTGCCGCATGGCCCGGGCCTCGATTCGCCCGCCGCTCAGCGCGGGGACGATCGGTCGACGGCCCCGCCGTTGCCCTCGGATTCACGAACGCCGCCGGCCGGCTCGCCTCCTTCCAGGTGCGGCCGAGGTCCGTGTGATGCTCCTGGCCTCGTGCGATGCTCCTCGACAAGCACTGCTGTGCGACAATCCGGCGCAGCTTGAAGTCGTGGAGGAGCCGATTCGTGAAGCCGACACCGCCGAGCTGTCCGCTCCCCTCCGTCCCGCACCCATCGCCCCCGCCGGGACACCAGGCCGCCTGCCCGTCGTGCCCCGTGAGGTGTACGCCGTCGGGCCCGAGATCGCGCGTGGCGGCATGGGCCGCATCGTCTCAGCCGAAGACCGGCGCCTCGGCCGCCCAGTGGCGATCAAGGAAGTGCTGCCCGGCGGCCCCGAGGCCGCGGCCCGCTTCGAGCGCGAGGCGCTCACCACCGCCAGGCTGCAGCACCCGGCGATCGTCAACGTCTACGAAGCGGGCCGCTGGCCGGATGGGGCCCCGTTCTATGCGATGAAGCTCGTGAGCGGGCGGCCGTTGGACACGCTGGTCGCCTCGATGGCGGGCTTCGACCAGCGCCTCGCGCTGCTGCCGAACGTGATCGCCGTGGTGGAGGCGCTCGCGTATGCGCACGCCGCCGGTGTCATCCACCGGGACCTCAAGCCGGCGAACGTGCTCGTGGGCTCCTTCGGCGAGACGGTGGTGATCGACTGGGGGCTCGCGAAATCGATCGGGTCCGCCGAGACGGTCGCAGTGTGCGACGGCGCCACTCGGCCGGCGGCTCTCGCGGACGACGCGCAGCTGACGGCGGCAGGTGTCGTCATCGGTACGCCCTCTTACATGGCGCCCGAGCAGGCCCGGGGGGCCGAGGTCGACGCGCGGACGGACGTCTACGCCCTCGGCGCCATCCTCTATCACGTTCTCGCCGGCGAACGGCCGTTCCAGGGCGCGAGCTCACTCGACGTCTTGCGCCGCGTGCTGGCGGGACCGCCGCCGCCGATCGAGCAGCGGGTGCCCGGGGTCCCCTCCGACCTCGCGGCGATCGTCCGCAAGGCGATGGCGCCGGCGGCCGCAGACCGCTATCCGACGGCGAGCGAGCTCGCGGCGGACCTGAAGCGGTTCCAGACCGGGCAGCTGGTGAGCGCCCACCGCTACTCGCGCGCCGACCGGGTGCGGCGCTTCGTCCGTCGGCACCGAGCGGTGATCGCCGTCGTCAGTGCCGCGTCCTTGCTGCTGACGGTGATGGCCGTGGCCAGCGTGCAGAGGATCCGACGGGAGCGCAGCCAGGCCGTGACCGCGCGCGCGGAGGCGGAGGCGCAGCGGAACGCGCTCTTGCTGAGCGGCGCGCGGAGCCTCGCCTCCAGGGACCCGGGCGCAGCCCTCGCTCTCCTGCGCCAGTACCCGCAGGGCGCCGACGGATGGCCCGCGCTGCGGGCCATCGCCTCGGAAGCGCGGACGGCGGGATTGCCGCAGACGATTCACCGGCTCTTCGAGGAGGACATCGGCGGAGTCGACGCCCTCCCCGACGGAAGACTCGCCGCGGTGACCTGGAGCGGGCGTACGCTGGCCCTGCTCGACCCTCGAAGCGGCGGCGTGCACCTCCACGAGAGCCCCGCCCGAACCTGCCGATCTTCCGGGTTCGCGCACGTCGCGGCCTCCCTCGACGGAACGCACCTCGTCACGACGGGCTGCGACGCGCAGCTCGTGCTCTGGGACACCAGGGACGGGACCTCCCGCGTCCTCGGGATCGGCGATCTGCGTTGGCCGGTCAGCGGCCTCGCGTGGTACCGAGACGGGCGGAGGCTGCTGGTGTCGGGTCACGGTGCGGCCATGGTCGACACCACGAGCGGTGAGGCGCGCATCTTCGAGCGCGCCGCTTTCAGCGACGTGCCCACGGTCTCACCTGACATGCGCTGGGGGGTGCTGCCGGTCTCCGACGACAGCGATCACTGGAGCTGTCGTCTGCTGGACTTCGCCCGCGGCAGCGCGCGCACGTTCTTGAGCTGCTGGAGGGCGGTGTTCTCGGACGACGGCACCCGGCTGGCCGTTGGTCACCTCGACGGAACGGTGGAGCTGGTGTCGCTGCCCGGCGGCGCCTCGCGGACGTTGACTGGGCACGACGGGGTCGTCGGCGCACTGGCGTTCACTTCGGACCGCCGAGGGCTCGTGACCGGGGCCGACAACGGAACCTTGCGCATCTGGGACCTGCCCACGGGGACGAGCCGGGTGGTGCGAGGGCACCAGGCCGCCCTTCAGAACCTGAGCCTCTCACCCGACGGCGTCACGATCGCCTCCACGGATCTCGACGGCGAAGTGCGGCTCACGAAGACGACCACCGGCGAGGGCCGCATCGTTCGGCACGGCCTCGGCCGCGGCGCCGCGCTGCCCCAGGTGGCGTTCACGCCGGACGGAGCCACGCTCGCCGTCGCCGGCAGCGGCGGGCACCTCGTTCTGTTCCCGGTGCCGGCAGCGGACGGACGGACGCTCTGCGAGCGCGGACCCGTCGCGATCGCGGGGCAGCTCGACGCGCTGGCGTTCTCACTCGACGGTCTGTCGCTGGCGACCGCAGACCGGAGCGGCGTCGTGCGGCTCTGGTCCATCGACGGCCACGGCCCTCGGCTGCTCGGAAGGCACCGGAGCCGGGTCCGGGCGGTTCGCTTCCTCTTCGGTGGCAGGCTCGCCTCCGCCGGTGACGACGGCGTCCGGCTCTGGGATCCGCAGGACGGGAGCTCGACAGTCCTGTCCCCGACGAGCGCATCGCTCGATGCCTCGGCGGACGGCCGTTGGCTGGCCCTTGCCGGCGAGCACGGAGTCGACGTGCTCGAAGTCGGGGGCGGCGGACGCTTCACGATCGGCAGCCCGGGCGGTGGTCTCGTCGAGGTGCGGATCGCCGCGGACGCCGCGCGGGTGCTCGGCCGGCTGCGTGACGGGACGCTGCGCCTGTGGACGGTCGCGATCGGGGCGAGCGTGGTGCTGCGCCGTGAGTCGAGGACGCTCCACGTCTTCGATCTCGCCCCGGATGGGCGCAGGGTCGCTGCCGCCAGCTCGCGGCAGCCGGAGGTCTGGTTGTGGCCCGCGGCGGGTGGCGAGCCCCGGGTCCTGCGTGGGGCTGAGCGCGACGTGAGCGCGGTCGCGTTCTCGCCGGACGGGCGGTCCCTGGCTGCCGCGGACCGGGAGGGCGGCGTGCGTCTGCTCGACGTCGAGAGCGGACGCGCCCGGCTGCTGGCCGGCGGCCGTGATGTGTCCGATCTCGCATGGTCGGCGGACGGTACCACTCTCGCCGGGCTCGGCGGTCGTCTGCAACTCTGGGACGTGGCGAGTGGCGAGCGACGCGACGTCGGCCCGGCCTCGGGTCAGGTGAGCTTGGCCGTATCCCAGCGCGAGCCGCTGTTCGCGGTCGGCAGCTGGGACGGTGTCGTCACCCTCTGGCGCGACGACCTGCCGCGAGATGCGAGGGCGCTGCGAGCGTGGATGGACACTGTCGCGAGGCCCGTCGCCCCCGCTCGCTGAGCGGGCCCGTCCGCCGGCTCGAAGGACCGGGAACTACGGCTACGACCGCTTCGGCAACCGAGCGTCCGCTGCGGTCTTGGCCTTACAGGCATGAGAAGCGCGTGCCAGGGCCCCCTCGATCACGGTCACGTTGGCATC
>Ga0335082_10006478_pt1 | contig 12767 bp, 13 predicted proteins | sample Lox_Sample_41_FD_206718 | JGI IMG/M metagenome (GOLD analysis project Ga0335082, IMG submission 206718) | Soil microbial communities from Loxahatchee National Wildlife Refuge, Florida, United States - Lox_Sample_4.1 | ecosystem: Environmental > Terrestrial > Soil > Wetlands | place: USA... | reverse complement strand
CCCGAACGGCTCGGCCGCTTCCTGTACGACCAGCACGCCGTCGCTCCGGAGATCCTCGGGCTCCGCGGGATGAGCGCGGCGACCGTCTCCGACCTGTTCGACGAGAGGCTCGCGGCACTGCGCGAGCGGGTCCTCCCGCTCCTCGAGCCCGCGACGGCGCGGCGGCTCGGGGAGCGGATGGACGCGTTCCTCGCGGACCACGCGACGCGCCGGTACGCGCCGTGCCTGACGCACGGCGACATCGGTCCCGAGCACATCCTCGTGTCGCCCGACGGCGACCTGGCCGGGGTGCTGGACTGGGAGGAGCTGGCGATCGGCGATCCCGCCGCCGACCTGGCCTGGATGCTGCGCGCGCGCCCGGCCGACGGGGAGCGCGTGCTCGCCGGGTACGGCGGCGCGCCGGACCCGTCGTTCCGCGCGCGCGCCGCGTTCCGGTTCGTGTTGATGCCGTTCCACGATGTGGTGCACGGGCTCACCACCGGCGATGACGCGCTCGTCGAGGCCGGGCTCGCCGGCATCCGCGACCGCGACGCCGCGACGGCCTAACGAACGGTGCGACCTGCGGGTTTGCGGAAAGCCCGACCCCTCTCGACGATGGTCCCCCGCGGGACGGCGGAACGCGGCGTCGAGAGGAGGCTCCGACGATGGTCAGCGCCTACATCTTGATCCAAACGGAGGTGGGCAAGGCCGGCCAGGTCACGACGCAGATCGGCGACATCGCCGGCGTCGTTGCGGTCGACCCGGTGACCGGTCCCTACGACGTCGTGGCCAAGGCAGAGGCGGAGGACCTCGACCTGCTCGCGAAGGGAACCGTGATGCCGATCCAGGCGCTCGACGGGATCACGCGCACGCTCACGTGTCCGGTCCTGCAGCTCTAGCGGCGTGCCGGTCAAGGTCCGCACCGACGACCAGATCTCCGACGTGGAGGGCGGCTGGTTCCGCGCCCGGTGGCACTATTCGTTCGACTCGTATGCCGATCCGGAGTACACGTCGTTCGGCACGCTCCGGGTCTTCAACGACGACCGCCTGATCCCCGGCGCGATCTGGCCGATGCATCCGCATCGGGACATCGAGGGGCTCACGTACGTCGTCGAGGGATCGTTCCGGCATCAGGACGACGTCGGCGGCGCGCCGGGCCCCCTACCGGCAGGATCGGTCCAGCGGATGACGCTCGGCAGTGGCGCATGGCACTCCGAGCAGAACGCGTCGGAGACCGAGCCGATGCGCTTCATCCAGCTATGGATCATGCCGTCCGAACGTGGCCTCACGCCGGGCGTGGAGCAGAAGGTCTTCACCTTGCAGGATCGCACCGACCGTCTGCTCCGCGTGATCAGCGGCGCCGGCGGCGACGCGGTCCTCGTGCACCAGGACGCCCACGTGTTCGTGTCGCACCTGAACGCCGGCGCGCGCATCGGACATCCGCTCCCGATCGGCCGCGGCGCGTACCTCTACGTGATCGAGGGCGACGTCGAGGTGAACGGCGCGCGGATGGTCACCGGCTCGGCGGCGCAGATCACCGACGAGCCGGACGGGATCGCGATCGTCGCGGCCGCGACCTCCGAGCTGATCCTCGTCGACGTCGCACTCGGCTGAGTCGTGCGCGCTACGCCTCGTCCACCCGGACGGGGAACGGCAGCGCCACGGGGTCCACGAACGGCGGGTTCCCGTCGTCGTCGAACCGATCCATCCGGAAGTCCTCGACGCGTTCGACGACGTCGGTGGACCCACCGAGCGCCAGGTCGACCGCGATCCGCGACACGGCCGGGCCCCACATCATGCCGTGCCCGCAGGCGCTCGCGATCGACGCGCCGTCGACCTCGGTCCCGTCCCGCAGCACGAGCGGGCCGGTGAGCGGGAAGTGGTCCGGCGTGTACTCGATCGTCGCCGCCCACACCTTCTTCAGGCCGAGGTCGCGCGTGACCGGCAGCAGGCGGTGCAGGCGGCGCTCCATCCGGCGCAGGTAGGCCCAGTCGATCGCGCGGCCGGGCCCCGGCGTCTCCTCGGGGTTCGACATGCCCCAGAGCAGGCCGCCCTCCTCGGGCCGCCAGTAGATCCCGGCGCCGATGTCGAACGCCATCGCCGTCGTGTCGCCGTACAGATCCGGCGAGGCTTCCGTCACCGCGACCTGGTGCCGCGCGTACCCGACCCAGGCGCGGGCGCCCGCCGCGGCCGCCACCGACTGCATCGCCGGACCGCCGGTCAGCAGGACCCGTGGCGTCGCGATCGTGCCGTCGGTCGTGTGCACGCCCGTCACCGTGCGATGTCCGCGACGCCCCGCCCGCATCCGCACGCCGACGAACGCGCATCCCTCGCGCAGCTCCACGCCGGCGCGCTGCATCGCGAGCGAGTAGGCACGGACGTTCCTGGGCGGATCGATCCAGCCGTCCGTCGCGACGTACGAGCCGCCGCGGTAGCCGACCTCGCCCATCGCCGGGATCATCCGCCGCACCTCGGCGGCGTCGGCCCACCGCACGTCGAGACCGACCCCGCGCTGCATCGCGATCCGCTCCCGGGCCGTGCGCTCGTCGCGCGCCGTCGCGGCGAGGATCACGTAGCCACGGCCGACGAAGCCCGAATCGACGCCGTACCGCTCGTCTTGTCCCCCGTAGAAGCCGATCGACCAGGCACCGAGGCGGACGGTGTCCGGCGTGCCGCCCTGCGCGCGCACCATGCCGGCCGCGCGGCCCGACGCGCCCTGCCCGACCCGGTCGCGTTCCAGGACGATCACGGACAGGCCGGCCTCGCGCGCGAACACCGACGCCCAGCCGCCGACGGTGCCCGCGCCGACGATCACGAGGTCCGCATCCCTGGCGCTCATCGCACGCGAACCCTAGTCGCTCCCCGGGCGAACCCGTACCCGATGGCCACTACGCTTGCCGCGATGCAGCTCGCCCCAACCCCGCCGGCGCCCGCGGAGCGTCGCACCCTCGCCGAGGAAGTGCTCGTGGTGCTGGCGCTGTCGCTGCTCGCGAGCGCCGCGTACGCGATCGTCTCGCTGTTCCAGGCGCCGCTGAAGGGCGCGGTCGTCGCGGCCGCCGACCAGAACCCCCTGTTCGTGAACCAGTTCCTGGGGTTCGTGTTCGGGCTGGCGCCGGTCTTCCTCGTCGTCTACCTCGTGCGCCGCGACGGCGAGGGCGTGGCCGCGATCGGCCTGGCCGGCGATCGTCCGGGCTGGGATCTTGCCGCCGGATCCCTGTTGTTCCTGGTGGTCGCGGCCGGCGGGATCGCGATCTACCTCGGGGCCGTGCACCTCGGCGTGAACCGGTTCGTGATCCCTGCGCCGCCGCCCGACCACTGGTGGACGTACCCCGCGGTCTTCATGAATGCCGCCGGCGCGGCGCTCCTCGAAGAGATCATCGTCCTGGCCTACCTCTTGACGCGCCTACGCCAGATGGGGTGGTCGCCGGCGGCGGCCGTCCTGGCCAGCGCCGTGCTGCGCGGCGGCTACCACCTGTACCAGGGGTGGGGCGGCTTCGCAGGCAACTTCCTCATGGGCCTGCTGTTCGGCGTGCTCTTCCTGCGGTGGCGCCGGACGTGGCCGTTCGTGGTGGCCCACTTCCTGCTGGACGCCGGCGCCGCCACCGGGTACCTGCTGTTCCGCCGGCACCTGCCCGGCTTCTGAGCGGCTCTGGTATCCTTTCGGGTCGAGGTACCTCAACCAAGACCGATCCCCGGCCCGCGCGCCGGGGTTTCGTGTTTCTTGGGCTCACCCTCGCGGCCCGTCTCGGAAGCCCGCTCAGATCCAGGTGTTGAACCACACGATCGCGCGCCAGTGGATGTCCGTGATCCGCCCCGCGGTCAGGATCGGCCAATCAAGCCAGAACACGATGACCACGGCCAGCAGGAAGACCCACACGAACGGCCGGTAGACGTACGCCCGCGAGATCGCCGGCTCGCCGGTCTCCGGGTTGGTCGCCACGGTGCCGGTCTCCGGGTCCCGCACGACGATCGTGGCGTCGGATGCCTGCCGGGCGAGGTACGTGACGGCCAGGATCATGAACGGCGTCAACGGGAGCACGTAGAAGAAGAAGGTGGGCCGGCCCACCGCGAACCACGGCAGGTACTGGCCGAGGAACGCGACCAGGATGAAGCCCGCGCGCCAGTCGCGCAGGCGCCGCCACGCGAACGCGAGGTAGGGGATGGCGAACACGCTCGCCCAGAACACGATCGGGTTGCCGATCGCGAGGACCTGTTCGATGTCCGGCCCCAGGTCTTTGACATAGAAGGAGGTCGGGCGCAGGTCGAGGATCCACTTCCATTGGCGGGCGTAGTACGGGTGCGTCGGCGTCTGCAGCCCGGTCTTCGGATCGAGCGCCGTCCAGTTCAAGCCGTGCTCGTGGAAGTTCAGCGTCGCGGTGAGGTTCTGCCACCACGCCGTCCAGCTCCAGCCGAAATGGTGGAACCAGGGGATCCACGTGATCATGTACACGGCGAACGGCAGGAGCACGAACGCGAGCACGATCCCGAGCGACTCCCGCGCGAACGCCCGCCAGATCGCGGCGCCCCAGGTCCGGTCGCCGCGGTGCCGCCGCGATGCCTCCCAGATGTAGCTGATCGCGATCGCTGCGAAGATCGCCATCGCGCCGTTCCACTTGACCGCCGCCGCGGCGCCGAACGCCGCGCCGGCGGCGAAACGCCACGGGCGCCACAGCGGTGAGTAGACGGGGGCGACTGGGTGCCGCTCCTCGAGCGGGGCGGGCTCGGGGTCGGGAGGTTGCCGTCGCTCGAGCCATCGCCGGTCCATCACGAGCGCGATGAACCCGATCATCACCCAGAGCTCCAGGTGGACGTCCAGGAGCGCGGTCCGGGACATCACGATGTTGAGGTCCTCGACCGCGATGAGCGACCCGGCGACGAACGTCCACAGCGCCGAGCCGAACAGCAGCTGCGCCAGGACCGCGGTCAGCGTGACGACCAGCGTCCCGGCGAGCGCGGAGGTCACCCGCCAGCCGAACGGGTTCATCCCGAAGGCCTTGATCCCCATCGCGATCTGCCACTTGCCGAGCGGCGGATGCACCCACGACCCGACGTCCCACTTGTTCGTCCGCCAGTACTTCTCATCCCCGGAGTCGATGTGGCACACGTCGTTGGACCAGCCGACGAGGATGCACGCGGCCTTCGGGTAGTAGACCTCGTCGAAGACGAACTCCGGCGGGTGTTGCAGGTGGAAGAACCGCAGGAACCCCGCGAGTGCCGTGACGGCGATGATCGCGACGATCGGCCGGTTCAGCCGCGCGAGCATCGACACGGGCTCAGTGTCCCCGGGGTCGGTCGGCCAGCCGGACGACGAACTGAAGACCCTGGAAGTCCGCGGTGATCGAGGCGCTCTTGTTGTCGACGAGGCCGGCCGCCAAGCCGAGCTCCTGCACCCCGGCGAAGTCGACGTCGGTCTGCACCGCCGCCGCCTTCTTCGGCCAGGCGACCCAGAGCCTGCCGGCCGGCGCGAGCGACGCGACGAGCGACGGGAACCGGCGTTCCAGATCGGCTCGCCGTGTCGCGCCGACGACGATCACGTCGAGCTCCTTCGCCGGCCGTGCCAGGAACGTTACGCCGTCGGGGACCGGCGCGAGCGCCTCCAGCGCCTCGTCGAACCCCTCGGGCGGATCGGCGAGGAGGACGCGGGCGCCGGCGGCGATGCCGAGCTTCCGCCACAGCGGCGTCGCCGAGTAGTCCTTGTGCGCGGCCACCGCGGGAGCCTACCGGCCCTCGCATGCGGCGCCTCGCTTCCGCGTCCGCATGGGACCATCGACGGTATGGCCGGTGCGCTGTTCGTCGTCGGAACGCCGATCGGGAACCTCGGGGACGCCTCGCCACGCGCGCGGGAGACGCTCGGGTCGGTGGATCTCGTCGCCGCGGAGGACACGCGTCGGACCGGGCGGCTCCTCCAGGGCTTCAAGATCAAAGCGAAGCTCGTGTCGCTGTTCGACGGGAACGAGCGCGAACGGACGCCGGAGCTCCTCGGGCGCCTGCGCGACGGGGCGTCGGTCGCGCTCGTGTCCGACGGCGGGATGCCGCTCGTGTCCGACCCCGGCTACCGGCTGGTGGCCGCGTGCATCGCGGAGGGGATCGAGGTGCAGGTGGTGCCGGGCCCCTCGGCGCTCGTCGCCGCGCTCGTCGTGAGCGGCCTGCCGATGGAGCGCTTCGCGTTCGAGGGGTTCGCGCCGAAGAAGGCCGGCGACCGGATGAAGCGGCTGGAGTCGCTGCGGAGCGATCCGCGGACGCTCGTGTTCTACGAATCGCCGCTGCGCGTCGCGACGCTGCTGCGCGACGTGCTCGTGACCCTCGGCGACCGCCGCGTCGCGGTCTGCCGGGAGCTGACGAAGCTCCACGAAACGGTGCTGCGCGGGCGCGTCTCGGAGGTCCTCGCGGCGATCGGCGGCGCTTCGCTCAAGGGCGAGGTGGTCGTCGTCGTGGACGGCGATCGAGGGGACGCGCCGGGCGATCTCACCGCGTCGATCACCGAGGCGCGGGCCCTCGTGGACGACGGCATGCGCAAGCGGGAGGCGGCCCGCGCCGTCGCCGAACGGCGTCGCGTGCCGGCGAACGATCTGTACAGGGCGCTCGTCGGGGACCGATAGGGACGGGATGATGTCTTCCCCCGTCCGACCCGACCTCGCCCCGGCCGGGTCCGGCCTGCCTCCCGTGCCGCCGCGGCCGGACGTCGTCCCGCAGCCGCCACGGCGGGGGTGGAGCGCGGGACGGCGACGCCTGATCGCCGGCCTCGTCCTGCTGGCGCTCGCCGCTCCAGTGGCGATCGCGATCGCGGCGTCCAATGCCCACCCGCACGGCGCGTACGCGTTCCTGCGGATGCACCTGTACCAGCCCAACGAGCCGTTCCGATGGAACCCGTGCGAACCGATCCAGTACCAGGTGAACACCGCGAACGCCCCGGCCGGCGCGGTGGCCGAAGTCGCCGCCGTGACCGCGCGCGTCACCGCCGCGACCGGGGTCCCGTTCCAGTTCGACGGGACGACGAACCGAACGGCGAGCCAACAGGCGGACGACCTGTACTACTCGGACATCGGGCACGACATCTACGACCCGGTCCTCGTCTCGTGGCTCCCGCACCCGCGGTTCCAGGCGATCGTCCACGAACAGGGCGTGCTGGCCTTCACGCGCGTCGTTCCCGGGAACGACGCGAAGACCAGCGAGCAATGGGCGAGCGGCATCGTGGTCGTCGACGCCGGCGGAGGGTTCGAACCCTCGGGGCGGTACTCGGAGCCGTTGGTCCTCCAGCACGAGTTCGGCCACGTCATGGGACTCGGTCACGTGGCGGAGCCGAACGAGCTGATGTTCTCGATCGACGTCGCCAAGGACACGGTCCCGTATCAGATGGATGACTGGGGCCCGGGCGACCTCGAGGGTCTCGAGCTCCTCGGTCACGATCAGGGCTGCCTCGCCCACGTGAACGTGGCACCATGAGCCTGTGATGCCCACATGAGGAACGAAGACCTCGACCTCCGTCGGAACCGGATGCTCGGCGAGGCCCCCGAAGGCGTCGACACGACCACCGCCGCGGACGCCGGGGCAGAGGACCGGCCCGGCGCCCCGCGCCCGTCGCGGCGCGTCCAGATCCTGATCGCGGCGGCGGTGCTGATCGCGGTCGTCGTCGTCGTGGGGATCGTGCTGATGTCGCCCTCGCCGCCGCCGGTCCACCAGTCCTCCGGGTCCACGGCGGTGACGGAGCTCGGCCCGCCGACGGGCCCCGGCGCATCCTCGGCGCCGTAGATCCACCGCTGGCGCAGCCGCACGCGCCGGTAGCATGACCCGACCATGGGCCGCGACGTCTTCTACATCACGACGCCGATCTACTACCCCAACGACGTGCCTCACATCGGGCACGCCTACAACGCCGTGGCCACCGACTTCATCGCCCGGTACCACCGGCTCCGTGGCGAGGAGGTCTTCCACCTCACCGGCACCGACGAGCACGGACTGAAGCTCCAGCGGGCCGCCGAGGCCGCCGGGATGTCACCCCAGGCATGGGTCGATCAGATGGAGCCCCGGTGGCGGGAGGTCTGGGCGCGCCTGGACATCGCCTACGACGACTACATCCGCACGACCGAGTCCCGGCACCAGGAGGCGGTCTGGAAGATCCTCCTCGCCGTCAGGGACAACGGTCGGGACGACATCTACCTCGGGCACTACGAGGGCCTGTACTGCGTCTCGTGCGAGCTCTATTACACGGAGTCGGATCTGCTTCCGGGGGAGCTCTGTCCGATCCACGAGCGACCGGTGGAGTTCTTCCGGGAGGACAACTTCTTCTTCCGGCTTTCCGCCTACGCGGGGCGACTGCTGGCCCACTACGCGGAACACCCGTCGGCGGTGGAGCCGGAGACGAGGCGCAACGAGGTCCTCTCGCTGATCCGCGGCGGTCTTCAGGACTTCTCGATCAGCAGGACGACGTTCGACTGGGGCGTGCCGTTGCCTTGGGACGAAACCCACGTGAACTACGTGTGGTTCGACGCGCTGACGAACTACATCACCGCGGCGGGCTACGCCGACGATCCGGCGCGGTTCGCGCGGGTCTGGCCGGCGAACATCCACTCGATCGGCAAGGACATCCTGCGGCAGCACGCGATCTACTGGCCGGCGATGCTGATGGCCGCCGGCGTCGAGCCGCCGATGCAGGTCTGGGCGCACGGGTACCTCACCGTCGGCGGCAAGAAGATGTCGAAGACGAACCTCACCGGCATCCATCCGTTCGAGCTGATCGATCACTTCGGTGTGGACTCGTACCGGTGGTTCTTCATGCGTGAGATCCAGTACGGCCAGGACGGGAACTTCTCGTGGGAGGCGATGGTCGACCGCCACAACGCCGAGCTGGCCAACGGCCTGGGGAACCTGGCCTCGCGGGTCCTCGCGATGCTGGCGTCGTACTCCGACGGGCTCGTGCCCGAGCCGGGAACCGTGGCCGACGCCGCCTCGGATCTGCCGGGCGTGGTCGAGGGAGCGGGCCGCAGCTACGACGAGCACATGCTCGAGGTCCGGCTCACCGCTGGCGTTGGCGACGTCTGGGACGTCGTGGCGCGGGCGAACCGGTACCTGGTCGAGAAGGAGCCGTGGAAGCTCGCGAAGGACCCCGAGCGCCGCGAGGAGTTGGCGGGGATCCTCTACGCGTCGGCCGAAGTCCTGCGCATCCTCGCGATCCTGATCCAGCCGATCATGCCGAGCGCCGCCCAGCGGCTGTGGGATCAACTCGGGATCGGCGGCGATGTGGAGAACCGGCGCGTGCCGGAGGATCTGGCGTGGGGCGGCCTGGCGCCGGGCACGCGAACCATCAAGGGTGAGTCTCTCTTCCCCCGGCTCGAGACCGATGAGCGGTCCTAGGACAGCTGCCCACGTCCTTCACTTGGGCCTGACGGTTCCCGGCTTCATGTTTCACGTGAAGCTCCCCCTGTTCACCGGAAGTTGAGACCGGGTATCGTCGGCGCCCGATGGGCGAGAAGAACCCTGAACTGCCGGTGCAGTCGGGGGCGGTGGACACCCACTGCCACCTGTTCCTGATGGAGGTGGAACCTGCAGTGGCGGTCGAGACCGCGAAGGCCGCCGGCGTCGAGCGGCTGATCTGCGTCGGTGTGGATGTGGAAACCAGCCGCCGATCGCTCGAGATCGCCGATTCGATCGAGGGTGTGTTCGCGACGGCGGGCGTCCACCCGCACGACGCGGCGACGTTCACGGGCACGGTCTCCGCGGGCGTCGAGGAGCTGCTGCACGATCCGCGGGTGATCGCCGTGGGGGAGTGCGGTCTCGACTGGTTCCGGATGCGCTCGCCGAGGGAGGATCAGATCCGGACCCTCCGGGCGCATGTCTCTCTATCGAACGAATCCGGCAAGCCGATGGTGGTCCACGTCCGCGACGCCTGGGACGACGTCCTCGACGTCCTCGCCGACGCTTCGGCGGAGCGGGTGGTGATCCATTGCTTCAGCGGCGACACACGCATCGCGCGCGAGTGCGTCGAGCGCGGCTACTGGCTGTCGTTCGCCGGCAACGTCACGTACCCGAAGAACGAGCATCTGCGCCGCGCGGCGGCCGAGGTCCCGATCGATCGACTCCTGGTGGAGACCGACTCGCCGTTCCTCGCGCCGCAGGCGCTGCGCGGGCGCGACAACACGCCAGGCAACGTGTTGCATACGCTCGATGCGATCGCGCGCGTGCGCGAGGAACCGCTCGAAACGATCGTGAAGAGCACCGCGAACAACGCGCACACGGCGTTCCCGGGCCTGCGATGACCCACGAACGTACGTTCGCTCTCAAGGTTGCAGTGAGGGTTGAGGGTTCGGTAGGGTTGGCTCCCATGCGACGGAAGGCTTCCGTCAGGCCCGGCTCATCACCGTGCCGCTTCCCCCTGAAGCCATCCCCGATCGAACGGAACGTGGATGGTTCGTGCGACACGCGTACGGCGTTTGCGCATCCGCCGCGCAGCGCAGGCGAGCATGCTGGTGGTCGGGATCGTGCTGGCCGGCAGCGCGCTGTCGTTCGCATGGCACAAGGACGTGACGCTCGTCGTCGGTGGCACGCCGGAATCGATCCGGACCACCTCGTCGAACGTCGGCGAGTTGCTGCGGTCCCAGGGCGTTCCGATGTCCGTAGGCCTGCAGGTGGTGCCGCCGCCGGGGACCGCCCTGGCGGACGGCATGACCGTCATGGTGAGCGCGCCGCCGGGGATGCCGGCGGACGCGTTCCGAGCGGCGGTCGGCCCTCAAGGTGTGGGGGTCTGGGTGGTGGAGCAACCTGGAGCGGCATCGTTCGGGAAGACGGTTCCCGCTCCCGGTCAGGCGACGGCCAACGCGGCCGGCGTCGGTCCCTCGGTCGTCTCGGTCCGAGCCGTCGTGTCGGGGAAGGTGCACGACGTCTCAACGAACGCGGGAACGGTCGGGGCGCTCCTCTCGGCCATGGGGATCCATCCCGACGCTGACGACCGCGTCGCGCCACCACCCAGTACCCCCCTCCTCCCCGGCTCGTCGGTCCGTTTCGACAGCCGGGAGGTCTTCGCGCGGCGATGGAACGAGGCGGTCCCGTTCGCCGTCCATACGCGGTACTCCAGCCGCCTCGCGCCCGGTTCGGCCTCGGTCGTGCGCCGCGGTGCGCCGGGGCTCGCGCAACAGGTCGTACGGGTCACGGTGGTGAACGGCGTGGTCACCTCACGCGTGGTCCTGTCGCGGAGCGTCCTTCGGGCTCCGATCACCGAGGAGGTCCTCGCCGCACCGATGGCGATGTCCGACGGCACGCTCGCGGAGCCCAGCTCCGGCGCCACGACCCAGGACGGCCTCGCCACGTGGTACGACCCGCCGTGGAGCGGGCTGACGGCCGCGCACCCGTGGCTGCCGTTCGGGACGCGGGTGACGGTCACGGACCTGGAGACGGGGCGCTCCGTTACCGTGGTGATCGATGACCGAGGACCGTTCGCGCCGGGGCGTGTCATCGACCTCTCGCCCGAAGCCTTCGCCCGGCTCCAGCCGCTCGGCCACGGCGTCCTCGACGTCTCGCTCAGCTGGTGAGCGCGGTCTGGGTGCGGCCGCGGTCCGGCGGCTCGCCGCGGACCACGGCCTGCACCCGGCGAAGGCGCTCGGTCAGCACTTCCTGATCGATCCGAACCTCGGTCGCTGGATCGCCCGCGCGGCGGAGGTGGGCGAGGGCGACCGCGTGATCGAGATCGGCGCCGGGCTCGGCTCCCTGACGCTGCCGCTCGCGGACACGGGCGCGCAGGTGCTCGCGGTCGAGCTCGATCCGGCGGCGGTCGCCGCGCTCCAGGACCTGCTTGGCGGACGTCCGGACGTCCGCATCCTGCGCGCCGACGCCATGAAGCTCGTGTGGGAGGAGGCGCTCGGCGCCGGCGACGACGGGTGGGTCCTGTGCGCGAACCTCCCGTACAACATCGCGACCCCGCTGGTGCTCGACGTGCTCCGCGACGTGCCGCGGATCCGCCGGCTCGTGGTGATGGTGCAGCGCGAGGTGGGGGAGCGGCTCGCCGCCGCCCCTGGCGACGACGCGTTCGGCGCCGTCAGCCTGCACGTCGCCTACGCGGCCGACGCGACCGTGCTCCGGCACGTCGCGCCGACCGTGTTCTGGCCCAGGCCGGCGGTCGGCTCGTCCGTCGTGCGGCTCGAGCGGCGCGCGGTGCCGCCGGTCGACGTCAACGCCGATCGCCTCTGGCGCGTCGTCGACGTGGCCTTCGCGCAACGACGCAAGACGATGCGCAACGCGCTCCGGCGGCTGGGCTTGGGATCTGCGGCCGCGGACGAGGTCCTGGCGGCGTGCGGCATCGCTCCGGCGGCCCGGCCCGAGGAGCTCGGGCTGGAGGCGTTCGCGCGGATCGCCGAGGCGGTACCCGTGTGATCACGCGGACGGCCAACGCGAAGCTCAACGTGTTCCTCCGGGTCCGCAAGCGTCGAGACGACGGCTACCACGACGTCCAGACGGTGATCCTGCCGCTCGAGCTCCACGATCTGGTCACCGTCGAGCCGGCCGAGGAGCTCGAGGTCGTCGTGATCGGCGAACGCGCGGACGAACTGACGTCGCACGGCGGCGAGTCGCTGGTGGCGCGCGCGGCGCATGCGTGGTCCGGCGCCGCGGGGGTCGGGGCGCCGCGCGCGCGGATCAGGGTGGACAAACGGATCCCCGTGGCCGCCGGCCTCGGCGGCGGCAGCGCCGACGCGGCCGCGACGATCCTCGCCCTCGACGAGCTCCACGGCACGGCGCTCGGTCCGGACGCCCTCCTGGAGGTCGCCGCGGCCGTCGGCTCAGACGTGTCGGCGCTCGTGCTC